>Ga0070707_100002234_pt1 | contig 18496 bp, 12 predicted proteins | sample KBSK5502metaG_FD_65468 | JGI IMG/M metagenome (GOLD analysis project Ga0070707, IMG submission 65468) | Corn, switchgrass and miscanthus rhizosphere microbial communities from Kellogg Biological Station, Michigan, USA - KBS K5-50-2 metaG | ecosystem: Host-associated > Plants > Roots >... | reverse complement strand
CGCGCCCCCATCTCCGGTGCTGCTCATAATCCAATAGGTGTCTGCACGCCAAGCACGACGGGTAACGACACAGACAAGCCGGACAATAACAGAAACACTCAGGTCTGCACGTATACGATCACCAATCTGGCAGGAAGCAAATTAGTGCTGGTAGGAAAAGTGAGCAGCGCGTCCGGTGACTCTGATACAGGCGACGGCAAAGGCAACAACGTGAGTGGCGATAGTAACGGTCCTAACCATGAAGTTCAGACTCGCATCATCAGTACGCAGTATAACAATGGCGCAGTCATCAATGCTTCAAACAACCTGAACGTGTTCACCTGGACCGTGAATAAGACGGGAGACCTCCAAACGCTGACTCAGACAATGATTGCTGGAAACGGAAAGACACGTCAGAAGGTCGTCGCACATTATTACGCCAAGCTCAACCAAACGTGGATCATCATCGAGACGCCCGGCCAAAGTGGCAATTACGAGGGTAAAGACGACAAGGCCAAGCCCATCGTCAAGACCGGACTCGCGTTGCTCCATGCGGCTACGAGCAACGGTACCCTCGTAATCGAATATTAACGAAGACCCGGTGGCTACGGACCCGGCAATGCAGAGGTTATCGCCGCCGACAGACCATTGCCCGCTCTACAAGAAATGTTGCTGCAGATCTGAGCGGTGGTCACGATGTGGTTGTCCGACGTATCAATGACATGCACACCGTAGCCCGACCAAGCCGAGAAACCGACGTACAGGCGCGAACCATCGGTACTGGCAGCCGTGAGCTCAGGAATTTCGCCGGCCGGCAGGCTGACCGGACGGCTGCCGCTGTTATTCACAAAGGCGAGGCCCCCGCCGTTAATGACGAGCGCGCCGCTGTTCGTGCTGAAGCTGGCGTACGCCCCCGTGTTTGTCGCCGACAGGCTATTGCCGCCCTCACAAGAGATACTTGAAGTGTTGCTACAGACTTGGGCGGTGGTCACGATGTGGTTGTCTGCCGTGTCAATGATATGCACACTGTAGCTTGTCGATGTCGAGAAGCCGACGTACAGACGCGAACCATCCGGACTGGCAGCGGTAAACCCAGGAACTTCGCCGCCCGGCAGACTGACCGGCCGGCTGCCGCCGTCATTCACAAAGGTGAGGCCCCCACCATTAATGACGAGCGCGCCGCTGTTCGTGCTGAAGCTGGCGTACGCCCCCGTGTTTGTCGCCGACAGACCATTGCCGCCCTCACAGGAGATACTGGAAGTGTTGTTACAGATTCTGGCCGTGGTCACGATGTGGTTGTCTCCCGTGTCGATGACATGCATGCTGTAGCTTGACGACGTCGAGAAACCGACGTACAGGCGCGAACCATCAGGACTGGCGGCGGTGAGCTCAGGAATTTCGCCGGCCGGCAGACTGACCGGATGGCCACCGCCGTCATTCACAAAGACGAGGCCCCCGCCATTAATAAACAGCCCGCCACTGATAGTACTGAAGCTGGCGTACGCCCCCGCGTTTGTGGCCGACAGACCACTGCCCCCCGCACAAGACACAGTTGAAGTGTTGCTACAGATTTTGGCGGTCGTCACGATGTGGTTGTCCGACGTGTCAATGACATGCACACTGTAGCCCGACGAAGCCGAGAAAGCGACGTAGAGGCGTGAACCATCCGGACTGGCAGCGGTAAGGCCGGGAACTTCGCCGGCCGGCAGACTGACGGGACGGCCGCCCTCGTCATTCACAACCGCCAGGCCGCCGCCATTACCAGCGAACGTCGCACCAACCAGGCTGAAGCTCGCGTAAACTGCGAGCTTCGGAATGATGGTTAAGTTCGCTCCCGCGTAGTTCAGGATGTAGTTGCTAGTGAGTGCGAGTGTCCCCCGGCGGATGGCATACGTCCCTACAGTCTCACCAGCATCGCGCAGAAGGCTGCCCGTAAAACTCTCGCCATTCACCAGTGATCCGCTCGTGATGCGGTAGGTCAGCACTGGATCGGGATTCCCGACAGTCTTCCACTTCGCATCGGCAGTAACCACGATCGGGCGCATGTTCACATGCAGGTTAGCTGTCGCCGAACTGGCGGCAAAGACCCCCTGCGCCGCATAGGAGGCGTTCAGGCTATGGTCGCCCGCATTAGAACCCGGGATCGTGAATGTTGCCGAGCCGTTGCTCAGCGTCGCGCTCAATGGCATTCCGGCGTCAACCGTGAGCACTACGGTGCCCGTGGGAGTTGCTGCTGGCGAGGTCACAGCCACGGTGACTATTGCATTGTCCTTGTATGTGACGGCTGGAGCATTGATGGATACGGTGGTGGACGCACTGGCTACCATTAACGGAGCGGATAGCGTCGGATACATGAAATCGGCCGTGTCCGCAAGTCCATAGCCCGCATCATCGGGAACCTGGTTGTTCGTCAAGCTGCCACCATCATCGCCAAAAACAGACGCTGTGTAATTGCCCGGCGTGATCGGCAACCCTGCCAGCGTGGCCGTGATGCTCGTCGACCACGCGTAGTTTCCGTTTGCATCTGGACCCGTCTTGGCCGCTACGCCGGTTCCGAATAACACCGGATGGGTCGGATCGCTAACCGGCGCCAGCCAGACCTTGAAAACCGGTGGCAAGGGTTGGTTGTTTGCGTCCCTCCCGGGGCTGGTCAATGCGTTTTTGCCGTTCACCGCCGCTGGCGACAGGGTCACGGTTGCCGTTGCATTGCCTCCCGGTGTTGCCGGCGGCGTGATCATTAGGCGCCCGCCAACACCATTGCTGTTCGGCTTGCTGCCACCGGTACACTGGCCGTTGCTGTTGCAGACGCTGAAACTGTACTTGTTGATGGTGACGTTCGCCGCGTTGGTTGTAATCGCGTAGTTCGCCAGGACATTCACCGGACTGAGCACCGTGTTGATCGCATACGTACCCGGTGTCTCGCCCGCCGTGCGGCTGTAGCTGGCCGTCACGTTATCGGCAGCCAGGAATCCCGCCAGCGTTCCTGTCAGGGCTGGATCGTCATCGCCGAACGTCTTGGTTGCCGCGGTGGGCGTGACCGTTGCGGCCAATGGCGCGATCACAAACGCCGCCGTGTTGAACGCAATCGTGTAGTTGCCCAACACACTGGCCGGGCTGAGCGCTGCGCTGATCGTGTAAGTGCCCACATTCTGGCCTGGTGAGCGACTGAAGATTGCAGTCACGTTATCCGATGCCAGGAATCCCACGAGCGTCCCCGTCAGCACCGGATCCGCGCTCCCGTAAATCTTCCCGCTCGCATTCGGTGCCACCGATGCCGTCGCCTTCACGACGGTAAGCTGGCCGGAGCCTGCACTGTTCAGGAAGAATGGGCTCGTGCTTAGATAATTCGCAGAAATCGGATATGTTCCCGGCACTTGAACAATCGTGTAAGGAAAGACTGCAACTCCTGAGGCATTGACGCTACTCGAACCCACAAGATTGCCATTTACAAAAAAGTTCACGGTTCCGGTAGCCGCCTGACCCGCCAGAGGCGTCGGACTCACAGTAGCTGTCAAGGTCACCGGACCACCATATTGGCCGGTAACCGATCTCACGTCGGTTGTCGTTGGCGCATTAACTGTGACATTGAAACTGCAGCTCGATCGATCGCCTCCCGAATCCGTGGCGGTAGCTGTCACTCTTGTGGTGCCGACGAGGAAGGGCGAACCGGAGGCAGGCGTGGCAACAATGGCGCCCTGGGGGAGCGGACAATTGTCGGTTGCGGTGATTGTGTAATTCGCAACCGCCGATGTTTGTCCGGGCTGCGCCGTGGTGACGATGTCGGCAGGACAGGACATCACAGGCAGCGGATTCACGATTGTTGTGGAAGCCATCGAGAAGTTGTTGCTGGAGTCAGGATCCGGTATCGGCGAGTTGATTGTTGCTGTATTGCTCAGTGGAGTTCCACCGGCTGCCGAGCAGCTTACCGCAGCAACGAGAGTGATGGTGCGGGGATTCGAGTCGCCAGGCGGCAATGTTACGGTCTGATGATTATTCGAACCGCTGCACGCGCCACCGCCCGTGGCCGAGCATGAAACGAAACTCAGCAAAGAAGGCAAATCGTCGGTAACTGTCGGGCTGACATCAACAGTTGGTCCGTTGTTGACAGCTCCAATCGTATAAGTGATGTTCTGTCCGGAAATCGCCGGACCCGATGTGATGGATGTCGTTACCGAAAGATCCGCCTGGATCGTAACGACGCTCTGCACAACTAAGTTGTCGAACAATACGCCGCAGGCCGGTGCACCCGGTCTCACATAGTTGCAGGTGTACTGGTCGTCCTGGGTGTACTCCCAGAACAGCCGAATGGACCTTCCGGCCATTCCATTTAACCTCGCGTGGACATGTTTCACTCCTCCGGAGTCTCCGGCCCACGCGGACAAGTCCTGCAAGTATGCGGTGCTGTTGCTCCGCGGAAAATGCTTCGGATAGTGATTTGAGTTTCCGGTAGTGAATTCCTCTTCAAAAGCCTCCGCCAATACCGACCGAACCAACGAAGGAGGCGAGGTGGAGGGACCATAGTCTCCGATGGCCAGCAGGAAACCGTCATATGCAAGGATGTTGAAGTCTGGATCATCCTGGGTGTTGTACATGACATCGAAGTCGAGCGTGGCGTATTCCGAGTTCGCCGGCACTGTGATGAGTGGGCTCAGCAGACGTTCCCATCGGTTGGCATTGCCGGCCAGGCCATCAGCGGCATCGACATGAAACGCGCCGTTATTACCAGGATTGAATGTACTGCTCGTGGTCCAGGGAACGGTATTGTTGCCGCCCTTGTGCTGGATCAACCAGCCGGCGGGCAGCGTGCCGGGCGCTGTCGAATCGAAATTTTCCTGGAATATCGTGTCCGCACGGGGAGTTCCTGTCGAGTGAGTGAAACGCAGAACGGTCAATCCTTGATTGCTACTAACGTTGAGAACAAGATCAAGCGGCGTTCCTCGAACGTATGCAGGCGACAGCTGAACGATGAAATCCGTGTCATTCGTTGCGGTAGCACCTGGAGCAATGCTCGGGTAGCCCGAAGTCCCCTGTACGACGGTCACGGTGGGTGTCGTCGTTGAAAGCGTAGCGACGATGGCGGTTATCACACCGGGATTCAAAGTGGGATTCGTCACATAGTTCGTCAACGGAAATTTGAATCGGACTTGCTCACCCGCGTCGATAAAGCCATTCCCATTGCCATCCGTGAATGTGGTTCCGATGAAGTTTGAGGTCAGAGTAACCTTCGTGGAGCTTGCGGGGACACGCTTAAAGACGACGCCCGGCGTTTCCATGTGGGTGGAGGGCAGCCCGCTCGTAAACGGAAGGAGTTCAGTCTGCGCCCATGCGGCGAACAGTTCGCCGTTCTGGGCGACGGCCTGATTGTAGTCGCCCAGGTTCGGCTGGCCGGTATCATTCCCCCATCCCGCCTTAAAAGGACGATCCGTGAGCGGCATGGGCTGTGACCATGTGAGCCCGTTATCGTCTGAGAATTGGTAAGTCGTCTGGGTAAGATCCCCGTTCGTTGCTATTCCTTGATCGTAGTAAAAAACATAGACACGCCCGCTGCTGTTATCCACAGTCACCCACGGGTACCATTGAGCGCGATCACTGCCCGGTCTGCTGTTGATGAAAATCGGATTCGAGAAGCTGAGGCCGCCGTCGGTGCTGCGCTGAAACACAATATCGGCGCCGTCCCTCAAGTTATTGTTCGAGTACACAAGGTAAATGTTGCCCCTGCCTGGTCCCGATGAATTGTCAACGGCCAGTCCCGGAGCTGAGTTGACGCGGTCGTCGCCGAGAACCTGGTCCGGCATGAAGAAATCGGGAGAAGCGGCATTTCTGGGATTGCTCCAAGTTGCTCCATTGTCAGTGGACCTGGCAAAACCGACGTTGTGGGTGTTAGCTCCCGGAAACCTTTGCCACGCCACGTAAACATTCCGAGACCCATTCCCGGCAAAACGGGGAATGGAGGACTGTCCATCGATGTCGGCTGCCGCGACAATACTCCGAATGGACCAGGCCGGGTTCGCATCCATAATGTTGTCCGAAAACGTCGTGGAAATCTCAACTCCGCCGAGTGCGAAAGGCGTGAAATTGGACCAGCTCACCATGACGCGTCCGGTATCGGGATCCACGTCGGCGAAAGGCTTATCAGCCCGATCGACGCTAAGTCCGGCTAGTAGCCCATTCGGGTTTGTGGCAGGCGGGATTTCGAACGGCCCCGTCCACGTGTGTCCGAAATCAGTGGAACGGTGAAAACCGAGGGTTTGAGCCGGCCCGCCGAGGCCGGCGTTCACAACTATGATCGAGAAATAGATAAAGGTCGAGCCGCCGAGATATTTGACTTCAGGATCACCGAAAACTCCGGGATACGCCGTTTGGCCGAGGAGAGTGATTGGGGTGGTGATGGGAAGCGGGCCGCCGTCGGTGAAGCTACGGCCGCCGTCGTCGGAATACTTGAAACCGGAAACCGAAATCGGATTGAGTCCAAAGCCCGCGGCATAGTTTGCGCCAATCACAATGTGCTGACCCGTACTGTCAACCGCAATTGAAGGTTGGGCCTGCCCGCCGGCGACTGTGTCGTTGTCCGGGTAGATGTCTGGAGTATTAAGAAGCCCCCTGGTCAGCCGGCCGGTCAAGAACAGGTAAGCGAGTCGGCCCAGGGATGACATTTTCCTCGGATCGAGGTCTTTCAGGATGCCTGGAAGCCCGCCGCTGACGCCAGCCGGCCCCTGCCTGGAGACAGCCGCTGCCATGAGCGATGAACGACCGGCGTTGCTTATTGATGTCGTCAACACACATACGAACAAAAAAACGAGAAACCGTAACCGTCGCAGTTGGGAAAGGTACAAGTTCTTTTTTTAGTTGCAGTTCCAGTATCGACCAGAGGCTCGGCGAGATCGCGGGGGTCGAAAAACTCAAGGGCCTGCAGAATTTTTTTCGTCGATTGTATTTTTAGGCCTGATGCAGGCCACTTTGTTGACGGTCAGTATAACAGAGATGGGTGAAATGTGGGCGTGATCTGGACCGAATCCGAATTGGTCGACTTTTTGACGCCAGTGGAACAAGGGGGAGTGATAGGCACGACATGAAGACTTGTTTGAGCAGGGACGACTTCGACGGAAAACAGCGGGATCCGGAACAGGGACATTTCGAGGGATTCCTCCAAAATTATCTTCAAACTCATTTCGGTCCAGCTGCACATCGAGCCGGCGATCCATTATTGGCAACTATAAACCTTGTGGAGAGGTTTGCGTCCTCTGCCAACACGGAGCAATTTCCAGTCGGGTTCACAAAATTGATCGGATTACGGCCGCCCATGGGAACGGCCACTAAACTAATCGGAACCCTGGCGGACGTTTGTTCTCCATCCACGAAGGGAATCGAATCACATCTACTGAGAAAATCTCTGCAGGAAGCTCTTCTCATGAGCATTGACGTACAAGGGGACTGTACGGTCGTTCAATTTGCATACTTGTTGCGGGAATTTCTCTGGCGTCACGGAACAATAGGTTTGATCAGGCTCTTTGTCGGCTTACACATGTTCAACACGGTATGGCTGCGGCTTCTGGAGTCGAATTACGTTTTACTCAGATCCGAAGAAGCGCTCGGCCGGTTGGCTACGGCTCTGGAAGAAACGTGCTTCGCGAGAGTCGACGCGGCAATTGCTGCCGGATTAGTAGGTTCGTGCCAATTATCTGAACGTTTCGAACGCGCTTCACCTTCAGTAGCAGCGACGTAATCAGCATCATTTCGAGCGGAAGCCGGCCACGGCTCGCATGAAGGTACGCACACGCTCGGCGTCGACAGCGTTGGTTGCAACGCTGTCCTGCTTGAATGACGTTCCGACAATGAGGGCGTCTGCGACTTCCAGGACCGTCGCGAGGTTGGCGACATCAACTCCGCTTCCTGCAATCACCGGCGCATCACCCGCAGCCGCTTTAGCAATCTTCAAATCTTCCACTGCGGTTTGCCGGCCGGTAGCGGCACCTGTGACGACAATCGCATCGGCACAACCACGCAAGAGTGCCTCTTCCACTTCGACGGCCAGATCGCGGCGCGCAAGTGGCGCCGAATGTTTCACGTCGACATCGGCGAAGATCTTCACGTCGCATCCCAACAGCTTCCGATAACGGAGCGTCTCGTGTGCCATTCCCTCGATCACGCCCTGGTCCGTGACTCGTGCGCCTGTGTGGATGTTCACACGGATGAATTCCGCCCCGGCTGCGGCCGCAATCGCCATCGCGCCCGCAGCGTCGTTTCGCAGCACATTGATTCCAAGCGGCCGGTCAAAAGGCCGGCCCAGCCGGCCCAGCCGGCGGACCTCGCGACCCAGTGCGGTCAGGAACGCGACGGTATGCGGCGGAACCTGTCCGGGATAGAAGGGGACATCGCCGAAATTTTCCAGGATCATGCCGTCGATCCCGCCGTCGGCCAGGGCTTCCGCATCTTTCAATACCCAGTCGACAATGGCATTCAAGGCGAGCGTGTTTCGCGGTGATCCGGGCAACGCCGGCACGTGCAACATTCCAATGACGGGCTTTATTGCTTTGAAGAGGTCCACGAGTTGCATAAGAGTGAAGCTTACTACCTCCGGACAAGCGCATAAAAAATGGAAGAAGCCGGCACGTCCAGACGTCTAAGAGTCGAATTCGGTGGAACAAATCATCGATGACAGCACAATCGAAGCATGTCAGCGCGGCGACTCGGACGCATTCCGTCTGCTGTTTGAAGCATATAAGGACCGCGTCTATTCGATCGCACTTTGTTTCTTCGACGGCAACGAGGCAACAGCCAAGGATGTGACCCAGGACGTGTTTGTGAAGTTGTTCATTTCCATTTCCCAGTTTCAGAACCGATCGGAGTTCTCGACCTGGCTTTACCGCCTGGTCACGAACACGTGCCTGGACCGAAGGCGGGCGTCCAGGCGATTGCTGTCGTTCGGCAACTCTCGGGAGATCGAGATTCCAGACCAGCGAAGGTCTGTCGAGGAGAAATACATTCAGCGGGAACTCGAAGCGTCCGTACGCAAAGTCATTGCCGGAATGAAACCCAGGTTACGGATCACAGTACTACTGAAATATTTTGAGGATTTGTCTTACGAGGAAATCGCGGTGGTCCTGGGTTGCAGCAAAGGCACCGTGGCGTCGCGCCTGAACCGGGCGCATCAGATCCTGGCGCGGAAATTGTCGCATCATGTTTAGGAAGCACATCACTCGACATCTTTCGGCGTACCACCACGGAGAACTGTCGGGCGATGAAAAGCTCCGCGTGGAAGCGCATCTCCGCGAATGCGCGCATTGCCGCCGCGGGTACGATGAGGTCCGGTTGGGGGCACAACTTGCATCGACCCTGTCGTTGTCCGAGGCGCCGGAATCTACGTGGAATGATCTGCTGAAATTGCGTAGCGCGTCCAGCGGGCCCAGCCGGCCCAGCCGGCGGCAATGGATTCCCCAGGCTGTGTTCGCAGGTTTGGCGGCAGCGGCCGTGATTGTGATTGTGGGGATTTTTTCGTGGAACAGCTTTTGGCGGAGTCCTTCATGGGAAGTGACTGGGCTACCCGGAACGCCACGTCTGCGCGCCGGTCAGGTGCTCGAGACGGATTCGTCGTCCACCGCGCAGGTCAAGGTGGCCAACATCGGCCAGATTACCCTCGATCCGAACACGCGGATCCGCTTGCTGGTCACGCGTTCCGACGAGCATCGCATCGCACTGGACCATGGCAGGCTGGAGGCGGCCACCTGGGCTCCCCCACGATTGTTCATCGTCGAGACACCGTCAGCGGCGGCCGTGGATCTGGGCTGCAAATACACACTTGAAGTCGAAGATGACGGCAGCAGCCTATTGCACGTCATCTTAGGCCTTGTCGCCCTGGAACGTGGCGGCCGAGAAACGATCGTGCCCGCCGGAGCCTTTTGCCGCACTCTGGCGGCGCCCGGCACTCCGTTTTTTGAAGATTCGTCCGAAAGGTTTCAGTCCGCATTGCGCGATCTGGATTCGGGAGTCGTGGGTCCGGAGCGCACTCGGCAGCTTGAAATCATTTTACAAGAGGCACGTGTGCGCGATGCTCTCTCGCTCTGGCATCTCCTTCCGCGCCTGGACCCGGAATCGCGTGGCCTCATTTATGACCGCCTGGCGCAGTTGTTGCCGCCACCATCGGGTGTAACACGCGACGGCATCATTGCCCTCGATCGGGCGATGCTCGACTCGTGGAAGAAAGTCGTATCTCAGCTCTGGCAATAGGAGGAGAAATGAAAAGTTACCTTCGATTCATGCTTGGGTTTGTGGCCGTGTTTGCGCTTGTCACAGCGGCGTACGCGGGCGGCTGGGCAATCATCACGGTGAATCAACTGCCGGACTACGCAGTTGCAGGGCAACCCCTCACGCTGACATTCTCGGTCCGCCAGCACGGAAAAACTTTGCTTTCGGAATTGCATCCCACCCTTCAGGCAACCGCTCCCGGCGGACGCACGATCAAGGTTGCGGCGATGCGAACCGCCTCGCCAGGAGAATATTCAGCGCGTTTGACGGCCCCTGAGCCCGGCGAATTGAGGATCACGATCGTTAGTGGTTTTAATACCAGCACGGCAACTCTTCCGGTAATGAAGGTCGTGGGACCTGGCAGCCCCCCGCCGCCACCATTTTCGCCTGCAACTCGAGGCGTCCGCCTTTTCGCATCCAAAGGCTGTGCCGGATGCCATCGGCACATTGAAGCGAATCCGGAACGCACGAGTGATCCCAAGTTCGACCTCACCGGTAAGCGTTTTCCGAACGAGTACCTCAAGAAGTTCCTCGCGGACCCGACGATCAAACCCGCCGAGATGCCGAACCTCAATCTGAACGCGGACGAGATCGACGCTCTCGCCGCGTTTATCAATAAGTCGACCGTGAAATCGATCCCGGCTGAGTCGAGGAGGAATCCATGAAGAACGTTCTTTTCTCCATCGTTACGCTCGCGCTCGCTTTCGCGTTGCCGAACGCGACGGACGCGCCCGGGTTTGGGGTTCACGAATGGGGTACCTTCACATCCGTCGCCGGGGAGAATGGGACCGCGATCACGTGGCGGCCATTTGGAGGTCCGACAGATCTGCCCTGCTTTGTAGATCGATCTCGAATTGTGGATCAAGTTCGAAACGTCAAAGGGGCTTTGATGGGTACCGTCCGGATGGAAACGCCTGTCCTTTATTTCTACGCGTCGCGCGAGGCGATCGCGAATGTGAAAGTCCGGTTTACGAAAGGCGTCATCACCGAGTGGTATCCCCGAGCCGCGATGAGCGCATTCAACAGCACGATCGAATGGCACGAGGTTCGCGTCTCGCCGGCATCCGCTCCGGATTTTCCGGTCGAACCTGGTCGAAGCCATTATTACGCGGCACGCGAAACCGCTGCGGCTCCGCTCGAAGTCGGATCTCAAAAAGAGAAATTCCTTTTTTATCGCGGCGTCGGGACTTTCTCTTTGCCGGTATCGGTGAAGATGACGGATGACCGAAAGATTCTGGTGAAGAACCTCGGCCCGGATGCCGTCAGCGGCATCATTTTTTTCGAGAATCGCGGAGGTCAGAAGCGTTATACCGTTGCCGGAACGCTTGCCAACGAGATTGTCCTCGACCTCGAATCGTTGAATCGCGACGCATCGGCTCTCGACGTCGATTTGGAGAGGATTCTGGTCGAGCAGGGTCTATACCAGGCGGAGGCTCGCGCCATGATTGAAACCTGGCGCGACTCCTGGTGCGAGGAAGGCGCCCGATTGTTCTACATCGTTCCAGGCCGCGTTATCGATTCGGTGCTGCCACTCGATATCCAACCGGCTCCAGCGCAGGTCACCCGGGTCTTCGTCGGACGTATGGAAGTGATCACGCCTGCCATCGAAGAAGACGTCAAACAGGCGATAACGAACAATGACCTTGCCGCTCTCGAAAAGTACGGCCGCTTCCTTCAACCCATCGCCCAGCGTCTTGGACTACAAAGCCGGTTGCTGGATTCCGTGTACTCCAATTATCTCTCGCAGGCCTCTGCCTGTTCACCGCACAAAAAACCTTGACCGACTATGTGCGCTACGCATATATGTATGCGTAGCGCACATATGGACCGCGATCGAAGAATTGAGAATCTCCTTCCACTGAGGCCAGTGGAATTTCACATCCTGTTAAGCCTCGCAGGCGGCGAGCGGCACGGCTACGGCATCATGCAGGACGCCCGGGAACGCGGCGAAGCCGTGCCGGACGTTGGAACACTGTATCGCGCGCTGGCGCGCATGGTCGATCAGGGGTTGATCGCGCCTTCGGGCTCCCGCCGCGACCCGGAGCCGGATGTCGAGCGGCGCAACTACTATCGCATCACGCCTCTGGGTATGCGCGTGGCCAGGGCCGAGGCGCGGCGGCTGGATGCGCTGACGCGGGCCGCTCGAATCGGCGGCCTCCTCGAGAAAGGGTCGAAATGAAGCGCGCTTATTCCACAATGCTTTCGGAAACGTGGTTCAGACTTCTGCTCCGGCTGTATCCGCGCGATTTCCGCGAGGAAATGGGCGAAGCAATGCTGCAAACCTATCGGGATCGCCTGCGTGAGGCCGTGAACCGACGCGGGTTATCTGTCGCGCGGCTGTGGTTTGCGGCCCTCCGCGATTCGCTGCGCAACGGTCCGGCCGAGCGCCTGCGGCCGGCCTCGTCCTGGCGGCGGAGCGGCAACTGGGGCGGCGATGCGGAGCGGGTGGTGCGGCGTCTGACGCGAGCGCCACTGTTTGTTGCAGCGGTCGTCGCGACGCTAACGATTGGACTCGGCGGTTTTGCCGTCGTGTATACCGCCGTCGAGAAGGTTCTTCTCGAACCCATGCCCTACCGGAATCCGGCCGATCTGTACTTCGTGTGGCGCGACTACAGGGCGTTCTCGGACCTGGCGCGCGGCTGGCTCGGAGGCCCGGACATCGCGGAACTTCAGAAAGCCGGCGGTGTTATCGCTGAGGTCGCGGGAATGCAACTCGCAGGACCAACGCTGTCGCTGCGGCGTGACAGTGAGCCGTCTCAAGTGAAGATGATGCTGATCTCACCGAACCTGTTCGAACTGCTCGGTGTCGCTCCGGCGCTGGGTCGCGGTTTTCAGCCCGGCGAAACAGGCCCCAATCGTCCCTCCGTAGTCGTACTCACCGACACGCTGTGGAAACGTCTCGGCGGCAGCCCTTCCATCCTTGGCTCGGAAGTGTGGCTGAGCGGGACACCCTACACAGTGATTGGAGTGATGCCGGCGAGCTTCAAATTTGTGATGCACACCAGCCTCGGACCGCCGCAAGAGGCGGATCTGTATCTTCCGTTTCGCTTCAATCTTGCGGACCAGCCGCCCGGCAATGGCTCCTTCGCCGGCGTGATACGAGCCCAGCGCGGGGCATCGCCCGAGACTGTTGCTGCAGCTGTGGGCGCAGTTGGAAAGTTCATTGATGGCCGCGACCACAACGCCCGCGGCCTCAAGCTGTATCCCGTCAGTCTCCATGCGGATCTGGTGAAGGAGGTCCGGCCGGCTCTTTTTGCGCTCGGTCTGGCGGGTATCGTCCTCGTGCTGACGCTCACCGTGAATCTCGCGTCCTTATTACTAGCGCGAGCCGCCGAACGCGAGAAAGAACTCGCCGTATCGCGCGCGCTTGGAGCGAACGGTATCGCTATTGTGAGGGCGATAGCGATCGAAGGTGGCCTGCTGGGCTTCCTCGGCGGCATTGGCGCTACGCTTGCGGGGAGTTGGGGCGCACGACTGCTCGTGACACTGGCGCCGTTGGACCTGCCGCGTCGTGAAGCCATCGCGATGGACTGGACTATCGGTGTGATTGTTGTCGGCCTGGGTGTGCTGCTCGGCCTCATCGCGGCGTCCCTTCCGGCGGCCTGGGCCGCCCGGCTGTCCCTCGAATCACTTGTTACGGCCACCGCAGTCCGTGGAGCGGGCCGCGCGGGCCGCATGCGACGCAGCATCATCGTGGCGCAGGTTGCCGCATCCCTCGTGATGCTCAGCGCCGGTGGACTCGTTGTGCGGAGTTTTCAACTGATGCTCCAGGCGGATCCGGGTTTTCGATCCGGCGGCGTGCTGACTTCGGCGGTAGGGATCGGTCCCCGCCTCTTTCCTAAAAACAGCGATGCGCTTGCATTCGAGGATCGCGTCGAAGCGGCGCTTGCCGCGCTGCCAGGTGTCACTGATGTCAGTGCCACGTCCGGGCTACCTCTGAGCGCGTCCGCCTCGCAGACGGGGATTACAGTTCCGGGCGCGCCGGGTAATACCGGAGATGCGGCCGTTGACCACCCGGTCGTCGACGTGGTTACCGTGCGGCCCCGTTACATCGAGACGATGGGTATGCGACTGCTTGCCGGCCGCGATTTCGAGAAGTCCCTCCGGGAAGATGTGCGTGAAGTGATGATCGATCAACATCTCGCCCAACAATTCTTTGCAACAGGCAATACGGTAGGCGCGACGATTGTGTTGAACGATACTCCGCTGACAATCATTGGCGTGGTCCGGCAGGCCCGCCTGTATGCGCTTTATGAGGACGGCCGGCCTCAGGTCTTTGTACGGCCCGACGAGAAGATTCCCTACACACCCTACTTCGTCCTTCGCACCCACAGAGAACCACAGTCTGTCATTCCCGAACTGCGCGCCGCGATACGGCAGATCGATCCGCGGATTCCGATCTCCGCCGAGCGGACCATGGACGAAATCGTCAATGACGCGCTGCGGCAACAGCGTGTCAGCGCTGTTCTCGTTGCAGGCTTCGCGGCCGGCGCCCTGCTTCTTCTCCTGATGGGCCTGTTCGGATTGATTTCCGGATCCGTGGCTCGCCGCCGCGGAGAGCTTGCCGTGCGCCTCGCGCTGGGCGCCACACACCGCCGCGTGATCCGGCTTGTGGTCGCAGAAGGCGCGCGACTGCTCGCGCTGGGATTCCTGCTTGGTCTGCCCGGAATCTACATCTCCGGCCATGTCATACGCGGCCTCCTCATCGGTGTCTCGCCCTTCGACACCTCTACACTCGCGGTCGTTGCTAGCGGTTTCGCCGCCGTCGCACTTCTGGCCTGCTACCTGGCGGCGAAACGCGTCACCGGAATCGCGCCCGAGCGCCTGCTCCGTCACTCGTAACGGAGTGCTTCCATTGGCCCGATATTCGAGGCGCGACGGGCTGGCAGGTAGCCGGCGATCAGCACGACGGCGGAAAGGGCGGTTACCGCTGCAGCCAGCACCAACGTGTCATGACCGGACAGACCAAACAGGAGCGATTCGGCTGCGCGACCGAAAATGATGGCGGCAGCAACTCCCAGGGCACCACCAATGAGTGCCATCAGTCCGACCTGCCGGAGCACCATGGCGCGTAGTTCGTTCGGGCCGGCGCCGAGCGCGAGGCGCAGGCCGAATTCTCGCGTGCGCTGCGCGACGTTGTAAGCCAGGGCGCCGTAGAGCCCGATCGCGGCGAGCAGCGTCGCGAGTCCGGCAAACCCGGCCGATAGCATCGCGATCAGGCGATCGACGTAAATGTTGTCCTGAACTTGCCGGCGCATCGTTAACAGATTACTGACGGGGAGAGTCCCATCGATGTGCACGACGATACCCGGGATTGCGCGCATCATGGCATCGGGATCGATGCCGGTCCGCACGTAAAAAGCCAACGCGCCGGGCCGTGAACGAAGGTTTCGTGCGGAAGTTCAAGCTCAACCTGAATGCAAGACGGATGTTGTCGAACATCGCGTTAGCCCTCCGACGCGTACTGCAAGGCAATCAGGACACCATCCCTCCGTATGATCCGTCAGCTTGGTCATTACGTGGAAGCCAACTGCAAGGATGATATGGCGACGTTCCTGTCCAGTGGCTTCGCGCCTATCGCGCGCCCAGGCGCGTCGCGGCCGGTTTCGACGCATATTTCCAGTGTGGACAACGGCCTCACAGGGCAGATGATCGTGCGGGCCAAGTCCAGCCGCAACACGCACAGCTTGCAGGTACGCTATGCGCCGGCCGGCGCAGGCGGCGCGCCGGGTACGTGGGTGACCGAGTCATTCACCAACGGCCGCTCAATGGCGATCTACGGTCTGACGCCTGGAACCAACTACACGTTTCAGGTCCGCGCGTTGGGTTCGTTAGGCCAGAGCGATTGGAGCGACGCCGTCACGCGCATGTGCATCTAAGTTTCTGAATCCGGCCTTCCTCGAAATGAGGAAGGCCGATTTTTTTTGTGCGGCGCTACATAAAGACTTCATAAACCCAACGGGCTCGCGCCCGCGAAACTTCTGGACAGCCTTTTTTTCGTTGATTATGCTCGCGCGCGACCCAATCCCGCAGGAGGCTTTTCCATGAGAAGAATCGTGCTCTCGCTCTCCGCATTGTTGCTCTTGACCGGCATCGTCAGGGGTCAGGTAGCGACGCCGAACGCCAACCTCACAGTCATCGGACTGATCCCGATACCGGGATGGTCGCCGGTGACAGGCGGCGCGTTCGATTTAGGTACTTTCAATCCCGTAAACCGGCTCATGTATTTTGCCGACGGTACGAATCACATGATCGCCACTGTCGATACCGTAACGAATACCCTGGTGAGTTCGATTCAGCCACCGCCCTGCACAACGACCAGCTGCCCCAGCGGAATCCAGGTAGCACCTGATCTGCAGAAACTGGTCGTCACCAGCCGCCAGACGACAGACTGGATTTATGATTTGAAAACGCCTGGTGCACCTCCGGTCACCGTAACAGTGCCGATCGGAAGTGACGAACTCGACTACGATCCGATTCACCAGAGAATTTACGTTGCCAATACGACTGCGCCTTATTTCCTGACGGGCATCGATTTGGCCGGCCCGGCCGCCAATACAGTGGTGGTCCAGATTCCGCTACCGGGAAATCCGGAGCAGCCGCGATTTGATCCAGTTGATGGGATGATTTATGTGGCCATACCGTCGGTCGGCCTTGTGGTAGTTGACCCGAACGCAGGTTCGACTGGTACGGGTGGGATTGTGGCGACGCTCACAGGCGGTGGTTCTGGATCCATTCCGTCGATCGCAACGTGTGGACCGCAGGGAAACGATATCGATCCGGTCACAAATACGATGCTGATCGGCTGTCGCGGCAGCCTGAATGGCGAAGCGGTTCTCAATCTGACAACGGGGCAAATGTTGTCGTTCCAGCCGTATCCCACATCAAACGACGTTCTGAAATTCAATCCGAATAACCGGCGCTGGTACACGGGAACCGGCGGTAACTTGAACAACGGCGGAAATTGTCCGAGCACAAACACGGGTACGGTCTGGCCCGTAGTGGGAGTTTTTGCGGCTTCAACCGCAGGGACCTCTTCGCTGAACGCAACTTTCGTGGGAACGACATGCACTGGCCGTGGCGGACAGCGAGCGCTGGTCGATACGATCGGGAACAACATCTATGTGAATCAGGCGCAATACCCTGCCGATCCGTCGAGCGCAAACACCGGTCAATCCGGCATTCTCGTTCTCAACGATCCGGCTCCAACTCAGCCGACGCCGGCTCGCAGCCAGGCTACCCTGGGATCCAATGGCACAGTGACATTCACACAGAATGGCCGCACGATGAATGTCTTTGCAAATCTGCAGGGGCTAACCGACGCTACTACGCAATTGATTGTCACATCCACGGTCGGCAACGAAGCGGTTGCCTGCAGCGAGGCGGCCGGAAAAGCAATGTGCACGGGAGTGCTGATCGGCGATCCACTGATTGGAGGAGTCGTGGACCTGGCGAACAACGGGAAGATTCTCTCGAAAGGAACGATCGCCCAGACAGCTCCGTTAGCCGTAACCGGGCTCACCCTGGATACGCCTGCCGCGCATACGGCGTCGACATACGTCGCAACTGTTTCCGGTTCCAATTTGACGGCGCAGACATATTTCGATATCCGTGTCCGCGCTCCCGGTAGTAGCGCAGATATCATTGTGCCGAACTGGCAAACCGGGCCAAGTGTCCTTCATCCAGTTCCTGTTGGAACCACTACGGGAATGTGGACCATTAACGGGGTGCGCGCGCATCAGGATCCGGCGGACCATACGGGCAGCTTTGTTCTGGTTTCGACAACGCTCGCCGTTCAGTAGTGCGAAGAGGTTTTGGACTGCATGCGGTATGCACAAGCTTTTGCTTTATTCATGTTTCTGAGTTCGCCTCTCGTTGCTCAGGATGGCAGTGCCATCTTCAGCCAACGATGCGCGAGTTGCCACGATGGCGGCGTGGCGCGTGCGCCCCAAACCGACTCGCTGAAGCAAATGTCCGCGGAAAATGTGCAATTCGCACTGATTAACGGAGCGATGCAGATCCAGGCGCTGGGACTGACGCAGGCGGAGATCCGCGCCGTCAGCGAATTCGTAACCGGCAAGAAGGTGTCCAGGGATGCCCTTCCCAAACAGGCTTTCTGCGGGGATGCCGGACCTGCTGGGCCGGCTGGGCCGGCTCTCGATCAAGCCCTGACGCAGCCGCATTGGAACGGGTGGGGAGTGGATTCCTTCAACGACCGCTTCCAGCCGGCGGATATGGCGAAATTATCTGCGGCCGATGTTCCGCGGCTCAAACT
>Ga0070707_100002232_pt1 | contig 18504 bp, 19 predicted proteins | sample KBSK5502metaG_FD_65468 | JGI IMG/M metagenome (GOLD analysis project Ga0070707, IMG submission 65468) | Corn, switchgrass and miscanthus rhizosphere microbial communities from Kellogg Biological Station, Michigan, USA - KBS K5-50-2 metaG | ecosystem: Host-associated > Plants > Roots >... | reverse complement strand
ATCTTCATCGCTTCGACAACAGTTTTGGTTTGACCGATGCCGGAAAGAATGATGATGGGCATCGTCGGATTGATCGCTTTCACGCTCGAAAGCACTTCGATACCGTCCTTGTCGGGCAGCATGATGTCCAGCAGGATCATCGACGGTGAATATCCGGATGTGAGACGGTCGATCGCCTCGCCTCCCGATCCCAGGCTATCCACGGTGTACCCCGACGCCGCTAAGAACGTCGCAAGGTAGTCTCGAGTGTTCTTGTCGTCATCGACGACCAAAATTGACCGCTTGCTCATGGCTTTTATCCTCGCTGCCGACAACGACCGCCGGCAATGTAAACAGGAATGTCGAAACCTGCGCGGAGGTGCTGTTCACAAACATCCGCCCGCCGTGCATCCCAACGACGTCGTAGGTGCCGGAAAGATTGATGCTCGCATCATCCGACGTCGTCATTCCGGGTCTCACACTGCTGTTGAATGACCGTTCGTAGATCTTGCTCAAGATTTCGGGTGAGATGCTGGAGCCACTCGCAGAAATCTTGACCGTGATCTCTCGTTCTCGCCCTCGCGAGAACTCGGCAGTTACTGCTGATCCTGCCTCCGCTAATTTCACCGCAGCCGTGATGAGTTCGTTGAAAACGTAAGAGAGACTTTCACGGTCAGCGATGATCTCGAAGGATTCATCAGGAATTCGTTCTGTTAAGGTGAGTGATTTCGCGGCCAGCTTTTGCCGGCTCGCGGTGAGGGCCTCCGCCCAGACGTGACGAAGATCGAACGTCGTCAGGCTGAAATTCTGCGCGGCTAATTCCGCAATATGGCTCATCCAGCTCACGACATTGATCAGTCGATTCGTATTTTCAGTAAGGATTCGCAGGTACTCGCGCTGCGTATCGTTTATTTCGCCACTGCGGCCATCGAGGATCATGCGTGCGTATCCCCGTATGGCGGCCAGCGGCGTTCGCAGATCATGCGCGACGTTGGATTGCAGATGCGATCCCATTTTGAGCAGGACGTCGCGGATATTCTTGTCTTCGATCGTTTTCGCCAGATTCGCTTCCGCACGCGCTGCGCGTTCTGCGTTTTTGACAAGCTCCTCGTTCCTGCGTGTGAGGGAGTCGATCTGGAGAAGCCGGGCCAGAATGGGCGCAGCGTCGTACGCGAGTTGACGCACGCCTTCAACTTCTTCCGCCGACAGATGCCGGCCGTCGAGTGGCGAGACCAGACCGATCGCACCGAGCAATGTGCCGTTGTTGATAACGGGAATCAGCACGACACTCGCTCGAGCTGCCGAAGCCGGCCGCGGCATGAGACTATCGTCGGCGTGACTGATTCCAACCATCGCACCCTGCTCGAGCTTAAGGGCGAGCCCGGGATGCCGCTCGAGATGAGACCGCACCCAGGTCGGAACCTGCAGAGTGTTCGAAACGGGCTCCAGAAAACCAAAGAAGATTTCCGTCTGGGGCAGATCCGCACGAATCACACGGACGATTTCGGCCTGGAATGTTTGCGAATCTTCTACCTGATTGAGTTGTATGATGCCTGACTTGTGCCCGCGAACGGGGGAACCATCCATGTGATACTCCAACGTACGGCGGCTAGCTTTGCACGAGGTCTACCAATCAAATTCTCTTGCCGGATCAAGCAGTTATTGGCGGCTGCACATTCAAACCTAGCGGGAAATCGCTCCGGCTCGGGGTAAAAATTCCCACGCGTCTTTGACGAGAGCGGTCATGAAGTACCACCGGCCCGCGAATTGCAAAGTTGTCGACATGACACGAATACTGCTGGTTGAAGACAACGAGGATATCCTCTACCTGCTGCGCCTGCAGTTGGAGTGGATAGGTTACGTCGTCGATGGAGCGGCCAGCGCCAAGGATGCTCTCGCCTCGGCACAAAGTGCGCGCCCGGACGTGATCGTTTCCGATTTGAGGATGCCCGATGTGGATGGAATCGAATTCATCCGCCGTGTGCGTCGCATCCCGAGCCTCGCTTCAGTTCCGGCAATTGCTCTCACCGGAACCAGCATGGGCTCGGATATTCAGATGGCTCTCGCTAACGGATTCACGACCCACCTGACCAAACCCGTGGAAGCAAGCGAGTTGTCGAAAGCCATCGACCAGCTAACGGCCCGCCGTCTTTACTGGAAGGCGGGATAGGGTTTCAAAGTATCGGGCGAACATTCGCATTCCGCCCGACGCCTGCTCCCAATCAAAGTTTTCATTCGGAGCGTGATAGCCGTGCTCGGGCAGGCTCAAGCCTAAAAACACGATTGGAGCTTTCAGATATTTCTCCATGGTAACGACGGCTCCAATGGATCCGCCCTCGCGAACAAATGCCGGATTCTTCCCGAATGCCGAGCGCATGGCCTCGCGCGCGGCCTCAGCATAAGGACCCGTATGAGGTCCCAGGTAGGGCTTCAGCAGCGATTCCGGAATCACCTGCACATCAGGATTCCGTTCTTTAATGAAGTTTTTAACAAGCTTGAGAATCTTGTCTGCGTTTTGATTGGGTACAAGACGCATGCTGATCTTCGCTTCGGCGCGATATGGAATTGCGGTCTTGACGCCCGGCCCCGTATAGCCGCCGACGATTCCATGAACCTCGAACGTTGGCCGTGCCCATAAACGGCTCGCGATATCCGCGTCGTCGCCTTCTCTCATTTTTTTCAGCTCGTGAGCGCGCTTGAATTGCTTGACGCTGAAACCAGAGGCGACGAAGTTGTCGACCTCGGCCTTCGAAAGTTTCGCAACGTCATCGTAGAACCCGGGAATGCGGACCTGCCCTTTGCGCACGTCATAGCATTCGGTAATCAACTGGCATAGTTCCGTAATGGGATTTCGCGCTGCGCCTCCCGTGACACCGGAGTGCACATCCTTCGTTCCTGTTTCAAGGACCAGGCGCACGGGAGCCAGTCCGCGCAGTCCGTATGCGACGGCGGGCTTTCCACGGGCAATCCAGATCGTATCCGAAACCACGACAGAATCTGTCGAGAGGTCGCGCGCCTTGCTCTTCATGAAGTGTTCGAAATGCGGACTGCCGATCTCTTCTTCGAGTTCCCAGATGAATTGAATGTTCACGGGCGTCTGGTGCTCGACGGCGTATCGCGCGCCAAACAGCGCCGTCAATGCCGGGCCCTTGTCGTCCGTGGATCCGCGGCCGATATACCGATCGCCATCCTTGTGAAAAACGAATGGCGGGCGCTGCCATTGCGGTTCATTGGCGGGCTGAACGTCGAGGTGATTGTAGATAGTGACTGTCGGACGACCTCCTCCCGTGATGAACTTTCCGACGACGACAGGATTTCCCGGCGTCGGAATTTTTTCCGCTTCAGCCCCGAGCGAACGGAGGTACTGAACTGCCGCTTCGGCCCCACGTTCGATGTCTGGCTTGCGTTCAGGTTCTGCGCTGACCGTTGGAATTTCCACCCACTCCCGCAGTTTTGCCTCGAACTCGGGTCGCGATGATTCGATATACCGATCGATGTCTGAATTCATGGCTCCGTAGTGTATATAATCCTGCGCGTATGGTCGAACCTGCGACTTGGCGCGACAGGGCCGAAACGTATTTCAAACAACTGCAGAATCGAATCTCTGGCGCGATCGAAGAACTCGACGAAAACCGTTTTCGTGAGGATTCCTGGGGCCGTGAGGGCGGTGGTGGCGGAATCACCCGGATTCTGGAAGAAGGAAATGTTTTCGAGAAAGCCGGGGTGAATTTTTCTTCCGTGCACGGCAACCTTCCGGAAGAATTCGCGGCAAAAATCCCGCGTGGTACTGGTACGTCCTTTTTCGCCACAGGTATTTCGCTGGTATTTCATCCCCGCAGTCCCATGGTACCTGCCGTCCACGCGAATTTTCGATACCTGGAAAAGGGCGATGCAGCCTGGTTCGGCGGAGGAACCGATCTCACGCCGTGCTATCCCTACGCGGAAGACGCGATGCACTTCCACCGGGTGATCAGACAGGCATGCGATCGGCACGATCCGGATTTTTATCCGCGTTTCAAAAAGTGGTGCGATGAATATTTCACTGTCAAGCATCGCCGGGAAATGCGCGGCATCGGCGGCTTGTTCTTCGATTACCTCGAAGGGGATCGCGAGAAGAACTTCGCGTTCGTTCGTGAAATGGGCGATTCGTTCCTCGACGCCTACCTGCCGATTGCGGAACGCCGCATGAGTGAACCGTATGGCGACCACGAACGTCAATACCAACTTTACCGTCGCGGGCGTTACGTGGAGTTCAATCTCCTTTATGATCGCGGAACGATTTTCGGACTGGAAACGCGCGGCCGCACGGAATCGATTCTCATGAGCCTTCCGCCACTTGTCCGGTGGGTTTACGATTTCAAGCCGGAGCCGGGATCGCGCGAAGAGAAGGCTCTGGAATTTTATCAACCGAGGGATTGGGCATAATGTTCTGCCGTTATTGTGGCGCGCATATCGCCGACGACAGCCTGTTCTGTGCGAAATGCGGGAAGCGGCTTGGTGCGCGGGAAAATCCGCGAGTCGCCAGGATCGTCCAGACGCTGCACCTGAAGACGCCCTATCCATATTTCGCTGTTCTTTTCGCTCTTTTCGTAACCTGGACAATCTGGTCCAGACCAACGCATGCCGATTACTCGCATTTGAAGTGGAGTTTCGAACTGGACAAGAAGCTCGACGTTCCGCAAGAGAACACGTTTGAACAGGCCTTATCTCTGGTTGTTGAAAATACCGGAACGGTTTCGGTGAAGGAAATCCCGATCGAGCTTAGCGCTCGAATCGAGCCCCAGAAGCGCGCCGACGTCGAAGCAGATTTTCTTGGGCGGAAGCTTTTGATCCTCCAACAGGGGCACACCCTGCCGCTGGTGGTCGTCATCGCCGGCGAATTGCCGGCAGGAGCGAAGCGAAGAATTCTTGTTAACGGAACGATCGTTGCGGAACCTCCTTTTAAAGTAACCTACGAACTCCGCGAAGAGGACCGCCGGCCGGTGCGTGCCAACTTCATTGTGGAGCGCGAATGAATCGCGCAACAGCCCTGCGTTGGACATATCGAATCGCCATCGTACTGGCTTGCGGTGTCGCCTTCTTCTTCCTCGTTTTTTTCCCGATCGCAGCCTCGTTTCTGATTACGAACAGCCGCTTTCACTTTCGGGAGCGCGGCCCGAGCACACCCGAGGCCGTCGGGCTTTCGGTCACGCCGGTGGAATTCATGTCCCAGGATAACGTTCCCCTGCGCGGCTGGTGGAGTCCTGGCGACGACGCCATGCCCGTCATCATTTTTGTTCACGGCTTGAACCGCTCCCGCCTCGAATTGCTCGAACGCGGCGCCGATGCGAATCGGCGCGGCTACGGCGTCTTGCTGTTCGACCTGCGAAACCACGGCGAAAGCGGAAAGGCCTACACGACCATTGGAATCTTTGAGAGTCGCGACGTGTGTGCGGCATCGCAGCTGGTGAAGGAGAAGGCTGGAACGCGCCCCCAGATTCTGTGGGGTGTGTCGATGGGGGCGTCGAGCGCGATCCTGGCGGCGAAACAATGTCCCGGTTTTGCCGCGATTATCTCGGACAGTTCGTTCCTGTCATTTCGCGACACGGTTGCTCACCATCTCGGACTGATCTTCCGCTTGCCGGCTTTTCCGATCGCCAATCTCATCGTGGCGATTACGGCCTACCGAATGGGGTTCAATCCCGACGATGGTGACGTGGAAGCCGCCGTTCACTCCATCAATATTCCGATTTTATTTATTGCCGGCGGCGCCGATCGGCGTATGCCGCCTGTGCTCGCCGAACGAATGCTGAACGCATCGCCAAGTCCGCTCAAGCAATTTGTAATCGTGCCGGGCGCCGGTCATGGTGAAGCCTACAACACGGACCGGACAACCTATCTGAATTCGGTATACGGTTTTATCGAGCGGGTTCGTTATAATTCCGGGTCGTAATGGATCCCGCCACCAAGACGCCGCAGGGAGCGCGCGCCACCGACCGCATTGTTGAAGCACTTTCCACGCTGGCAGCCTTGCTGGATAAGACGATCAGTGAAGTCAAAACTCTCGATTCGGATTTCCAGAATCGAATCCTTCAAGCCGTGCACGACACCGAATCGTCTCTTCAAAGCCAGGCCGCGCAGCATCTGGAAAACGCTTTGGCGGAAACGCGCACCAAGTTCGAGGAGCAGTTCAAGACTAAGCTGGCGGAGATTTCAGCCGACTGGGAAGCCGAGCGGATGCGATTGAACAACGAAGTCACCCGCCTGACGCAGGTCGCAGCGCAGTGGGAAACGGAACGGGCGCGCCTTACTGCGGAAGTCGAACACCTGGCTCGAGTCCAGGCCGCGACTCAGGCTGAGGCTGAAAAGGCCTTTGCGGCTGCAAAGGCCGCAATAAGCTCAGTGGCGAAGCCGGCCACTCCGCTGGCCGATAATGAAGGGCTCACAGCCGAAATGGAACGCGTCCAGCGACTGATTCAAGAGATTTCGGCCCTCATCGAGGATCCCGCAACAGAACTTTCCACTGTTATCCGCAAGAATGTCGAGCGCGCCGAACTCGAATCGTATTTAAAAGGTATTCGATTCGCGCTCAATGGATCTAATCCGAAGTAAACGGCACGCGACGTGCACCTCATTTGGCATGAAATTTACCGGTTTTGAAGTGCTGGACGCCACAATCCAAAGGTCGAATGCCTGGCTCAACGAGCTCATGCAGGAGCTGAATTGGACGGACCGGAGACAGACCTACGGGGCATTTCGGTGCGTTTTGCATGCATTGCGCGATCACCTTTCCCCGAAGGATGCCGTCTACGTGGGCGAGCAACTGCCGATGCTGATCCGGGGATTCTATTTCGAGCACTGGGATGTTTCCAGTAAGCCGCCGGCGCTTCGATCGCGCAATGACTTCTCTGCCTACGTGTCCGCTCATCTGTCGCGCGCCGGCCAGCAGGGTTCTAATGCCGAAACCATCACCCGCGCGGTTTTTCGCCTGTTGGATCGAAAAGCGACTGATGGCGAAATCGACGATATTCAACACGTCCTCCCTTCCGCTCTTATTGATCTCTGGCCGCCTACCCTGCGTGCTGCGTAAAATGTTCGGCGTGGGGGAACCGGCCGAACGTCCATAGTCAAGAGGCCGCGAAGCGGTGTACCGACAGCAGACCGGCCGCGCGAAGCGCGAGCCCGATAGGGCGAAGCCGGAATTGACGCCCCGACGCTAAAAAAATGACTCCTACCCACGCGCATTACACGGTTCTGGCCGGTGGAACCGGCGCCGCCAAATTTCTGCGCGGCCTGGTTCAGGTCATTCCCGAAGAAGACATTCACGTTATCGTCAATGTCGGGGATGATACCGAGATCTGGGGTCTGCACATCAGCCCCGACATCGATTCGATTACATACGGGCTGGCCAAAAAGCTCGATACCGTTCGCGGCTGGGGTCTTCAGGACGAAACGTTTCGATGTCTGGAAGAAATCAGACAATATGGTTTGCCTTCATGGTTCCGCCTTGGAGATCGAGATCTTGCCACACACCTGGCGCGCACAGAGTTTCTGAAACGAGGTTTGACGCTGACTGAAACCGTCGCGCGCATGACGAATGCGATGGGCATCAAGGCCCATGTTCTTCCAGCCACCGATGATCCGGTTCGAACAAAAATCGAAACGCACGACGGTGTGCTGGGGTTTCAGGAATTTTTCGTCCGCGAACAGTGGAAGCCGGAAGTCCGTTCGGTCACATATGCCGGAGCACCAGAAGCGCGCGCGTCCGCGGCGGTCCTGGATTCGATCCGTGAATCCCAAATCGTCATCATTGCGCCCAGTAATCCGATTACGAGCATCGGGCCCATGCTCGCGATCCACGGTCTGCGCGACGCTTTGCGATGCACTCGAGCCGACGTCGTCGCTATCAGTCCACTCATTGGAAATGCTGCAGTTACCGGGCCGGCAGCCAAACTCATGGAAGCGTGCGGATACGAAGTTTCCCCATCCGGTGTCGCACGCTGTTACCATGACTTCCTCGATAATGTCGTGATCGATACGCGAGACGCCGCCCTCGCTGCATCGATCCGATATGAAACCATTGGGGTTCAGATTACCGATATTCTCATGGCGGACGAGGACGCGGCTCGAAGGCTCGCAAAATTTGTTATCGATGAAAACAGTACTATTGCCCGTTAAAGATTTCGGCAATGCAAAACAGCGGCTCGCCGGCGCGCTCGATGGCTCGACACGAGCCGGGCTTGCGCGAGCGATGTGTCTGGATGTCCTTCAGGCGCTGGCGCGCACGCGGGTCCCCGAACGCGTCGTTATATTCACGGCAGCCGATGAGGTCATCCAGATGGTGCGGCCCTTTGGATTTGATGTGGTGCTCGAGGAGTCCGTCGATGGACACAGCGCAGCAGTAAACCACATGCTGTCGGAACTGGCGTCCAACGCCGCGCGAATCGTCGCCATCGCGAGCGATCTGCCAAGGCTGGTTCCCTCCGAGATCGATTTCGCGCTGGATGCCGCATCCGAACCAGTGACGTTGATTCCCTCTCGCGACTGGACTGGCACAAACGGCATCGTGTTCGTGTCGCCGGCGCGAATCCAGATGGAATATGGCGAGGGCAGTTTCCGCCGCCACCTTTCGAAGGCCGCGGCGGCGGGCCATCGCGCGGATGTGATGAACCTTCCCGGAGTGGCATTCGACATCGATACGCCGGAAGATCTGGCTATGTTCATGGATGACCCGCGGAAGGACAGCGAAACCTGGCGATACCTCAAGAATCGTTAATGAATCTGCACATCGCGCCGGTCCAGCACGTCCCCGAAATCCATCCTGGAATGAATTTGGGTGAATGTTTGCGGGGAGCTCTGAGCCGCTCAGGCCTGGAACTCGAGCGACATGACATTCTGGCTGTTACTCAAAAGATCGTTTCCAAAGCCGAAGGGCGCATTGTTGACCTGCGGGACGTGACGCCTTCCGCTTATAGCGCTTCGCTTGCGCGGCGAATGTCAAAGGATCCCCGGCTGGTTGAAGTCGTTCTGCGGGAGTCCCGTCGAATTGTTCGGATGCGCGGCGAGGTTCTGATCTGTGAAACGCATCACGGATTTATTTGTGCCAACGCCGGCGTTGACGAGTCCAATGTTGAAGCGGCAGAAAGCGTCACGCTGTTGCCTGAAAATCCCGATCGCTCCGCCCGCTCACTCGCCCACGCATTAGCATGTGGGGTGATCATAACGGATACCTTCGGCCGCGTCTGGCGCGAAGGGTTGGTGGATACGGCAATCGGGATCGCGCGCATCCCGCCTTTTATCGATTTCCGTGGCAAGACGGATCCATATGGACACCGGTTACGGGTGACGCTGTTGGCTGCAGCGGATGCGCTCGCGGCGGCCGCCGGCCTTGCGATGGGCAAAACGTCCGGAACTCCGGCGGCGTTGATTCGAGGTTTCGAGTGGGAAGAAAATGAAGAAACAGGGACAGCTGCCTTACTAAGGCCGGCAGAAAAGGATTTATTTCTGTGAAAATCGCGATACTCGGAGGAACAGGAAAGCTCGGACTCGCCTTTGCGCAGCGCTTGCTGCGCACGGAACACGAAGTGGCGATCGGGTCACGTGACGCATCAAATGCCGCCGCCGCGGCGAAGACGCTCGGCGATCGTGTTCGTGGAATGACGAATGCCGAATCAGCCGGTTGGTGCGACCTGGCGATCGTATCAGTCCCCTACGCGGGACATCGAACATTGCTCGAACCTTTACGAGACGGTTTAAAAGGAAAGATCATCATCGATGCGGCCGTTCCCATCGATCCTGCGAATATTTTTCAAATCAAAACGGAAACCGGGAAATCCGCGGCCGAAGAAACAGCGGCGATCATCAACGGTGCTGATGTTTTCGCTGCGTTTCAAACAATCTCGCATCGCGTGCTCCGGCGTGTCGACGTTTCGCACGATGTGCTTGTTGCAGGCGATTCCGGCCGCAAATCCCAGGTAGTCGAGCTTATTCGGTCACTGGGTGTCCGTCCTGTTGACGCCGGACCACTTCAAGTGGCCGGTCATCTCGAGCGGATGACGGTGCTGTTGCTTTCGATCAACAAAGCCAACAACGTCAAGGAGAGCGGGATCAAGATAACCGGGGTCTAGGTTGTGGAGCTTCTACTCCTCAAATACGGTTACCTTTTGCTTTTTGCCGGTGTGATTTTCGAGGGCGAAGCCGTCCTGATCGCCGGCTCCTTCCTCGCAAGCCGCGGCTACTTCAACATTGCAACTGTCGCGCTCGTTGCCCTGGCCGCAAATACTATGAGCGCGCAGTTCTACTACACCGCTGCGCGCGTCCGCGGCCGCCTTTGGTTCGAAAGCCGCTTTCCCGAAAAGTCGGTTTACCGGCGGATCATCGACTGGGTCGCGCGCCGCGACAACTGGCTGCTTCTGATGAGCCGGTTCCTGTTTGGATTCCGCATTGTCATCCCCGCCGCATGCGGCGCCCTGGGCATGCCCGTAGCGCGATTCACCGTGTTGAACATCGTCGCGGGCATCCTGTGGGTCATTCCGACAGCGCTTGCCGGATACTACTTTGGCGAACACGCGACACGGCTCATTCGCGGCGCTCGGCAATACACATTTGCAGTTGCACTCGCCGTTGGACTGACAGCCGTGTTCGTATTTTTCGCGTGGCGCCACATCCGGCGTTTTCGCGAGATCTTCCAGAATCTGGAATGGTCGGATCTGCACAACGCACTGCCCTTTGTGATGGGCTTGATGGGAGCGTTGAATATTGTGGCCGCTGTCTGGCCAAGCTCCGAGAACCTGCTCCGGCCCGTTCGTGTCTGGCTCCCTCTGGAGGTTTCCCAGGGCAGCCGCACGCTGATGTTGTTCACTGGTGTCGCGCTCCTGCAGGTCACTCGAAATCTCGCGCGCCGTAAAGAACTCGCGTGGTGGGTTGCGGTCATCGCGTTATCGTTTTCGTTGTTGCTCCACTTTGCGAGTGGTCTCGATATTCAGAATTCTCTCGTCGCACTCTTTCTTCTTCTCTATCTCATCTACTTCCGCCGCCGTTTCTACACGCGCTCCGATCCCGCCTCGCTGAGAAAAGGTTTGATGGTGACGCCATTGTTGCTGCTGATTGTCTTTTTCTATGGCGTGACCGGCTTTGCGGCGACGTTTCCGCAATTCCGATGGTCGATGAATGCGACTCCTCTGACGGAAGCGGTTCGGGGTGGAATTCTGATCGTGACGCCCGCCGTCACACCAACAACGCGCTACGCGCGATTCTTCCTGAACTCGCTTCAGATCGCCGGCTGGATGGCGCGTTTGTACATTCTCATTCTGGTTCTGCGTCCATTCATTACCAGGGACCGGCTCGAGGCACCAAAAGAGGTCGTCGATCGAATTTTCCGCGCATATGGAAGAGAGTCTGTCTCGGCTTTCGCGATCCAGCGCGACAAACATCACCTTGTCGTGGTGAACGGAGAGGGCCTTGTCGCTTACGCGACGAAGGGCTCAATCGCTTTAGCGTGCGGCGACCCGATCGCACCAGACGAATTGTTCGCTCAAAGCGTGGAAGATTACACGCGGCATTGCGAGAGGCATGGTTTGACCCCGTGCGTCCATCTCGCGGCTGAAAACCGGTTACCGGTTTATCAGTCGCTGAAATATCAGTCGGCACGCGCTGCTGAAGAAGCGATTGTGAACCTGGAAGACTTCAAGCCGGCTACTTACATCGAGCACCTGGGTATCGTCTTCCGATATGACCGGTCTGCGGGCGCGGATCCGCTTATCGACGAACAACTCGAAGAAGTGACCGAAGACTGGCTGGAGTTGCGCCACATGCGGGAAATGGGCTTCACTGCCGGTCATTTTTCCCTGGAAGAACTGTCTCGAGCAATCGTTTTCGTTCTCGGCAACCGGTATCGCGTCGAAGCATTCAGCGCGTGGCTCCCTTACAAGAATGGAAAAGCGGCGGTCCTCGATGTATTGCGGCAGCGCCGGTATACCTCGTCGACGATTGTCAGCGCTTTTGTTGCGGAGTCGTTGCGTTTATTGAAAAAATCGGGCTTTATGGAAGTGAGCCTGACGGCGGCAGCCATCGATCGGGAACAAATTGAAAGTTTTCGTCCTCACTGGGTGACGCGATGTCTGGTCCATCCGCGCGGTGCGAACGTATCGAAAATCACGCGGGCACTGGCGAAGGTCGAGCAGCGGTAAAGGCGTAATTCCTCGTCGGACGCACAATTACCGAATTAGCCTTCACAGCGGAATGTCGCTAATTCGGTAATTGTGCGTCCGACGAGGAATTACGCCTTTACATCTTGTAGCGGCCGAGGTCTTCGTCCGGCAGGTTCTCCAGCAGGCGCCGGAGTTCTTCATCCTTGATGCGATCCTGTGCACCGGCCTGGCTTTTGGAAGTCTTGAGAACTTCGTCCTCAACGAAGATGGGACAGTCGATGCGAAGGGCGAGAGCGAGCGCATCGCTGGGACGTGAGTCGATGGATACGAGCGTTCCATCGCATTCGAGCCAGATGACGGCATAGAAGGTGTCGTCTTTGATATTCGTCACGACCACCTTGCGGACATTGGCGTCGAGTCCGACCAGCATATTTTTCAGAAGGTCATGCGTCATCGGTCGTGGTGTGACGACCTTTTCGATTTCCAGCGCAATGGCATTGGCTTCGTAAACGCCGACCCAAATGGGGAGGATTCCGCTTCCGCAGGCCTCCTTTAGGATCACAATAGGCATATTCGTAATCGGATCCATCATCAGGCCCCGGATTTTCATCTCAATTTCCACGGGTTCCTCCTCGGTGCTGTTACTTTACTGCAAAATATATTCTTTCGTCTCTTCTTTGCAAGGCGGCCTACGCTTTTGTGGCCTTTAACAGCTCCTTTACATGTTCTCTCGCGGCTGCCGTAATCCGCGATCCGCTCATCATTCGGACAAGTTCTTCCACGCGTTCTTCCCCGCTCAGCGCTTCGATCCGTGTTACTGATCTTCCGTCAAGGACAAGTTTTTCGATACGATATTGATGATCCGCGAAGGCGGCGATCTGGGCCAGGTGCGTGACGCAGAGGACCTGATACCGCGATGAAAGCTCTCTCAGCTTCTGGCCGACCGTTTCCGCGGCCTTGCCGCCAATGCCCGCGTCGACCTCGTCGAATACCAGCGCTTTCTCTGAATCGTCAACTGCAAGAATGGTTCGTAGCGCCAGCATGACACGCGAAAGTTCGCCGCCTGATGCGATTTTTTCCAGCGGCCGGGGGTCTTCGCCGGGATTGGGTGAGATCAGAAGTTCCGGACGATCGATACCGCTGGCGCGGCCCGGTGAGACATCGGCCCAGGTGATCATGAAACGGGCGTTGGGCATTGCCAGTGACTTCAATTCCCTTTCGACGGCCCCCTCCAGCTTCTTCGATGCTGCGCGCCGTTTCCCGCTTAGCGATACGGCCGCCTGGGAGTACTCCTGGCGAAGCTGCCCGATCTTGCCCTTCAATTCATCTTTTTTTGTTTCCGTCAGACCTATGCTGTCCATTTCGCGTCTTACTTTCTGGAGGTGTTCCAATAGGTCTGGCCCGTACTTTCGGTGTAACCGTTCCAGTTCGGCCAATCGGCTCTGTGCGCGCTCTAGTTCCTGAGGATCGGCATCCACTTTATCGGCGTAATCGCGGAGCGCGTATGCGACGTCCTGAAGCGAAATCCGGCTGGCTTCGATTTGCTCGACGTGGGCTTGTAATCGCGAGTCATGCTGGGCGGCATCGCGCAACGCGCGCTGAATCTGCGCCACGATCGACAGAACCGAGGTTTCCGATTCATAAAGACCCTCGTATCCGCGGGCGGCGGCCTCCATCAATTTCCCGGCGTTGGAAAGGATTTCTAGCTTTTGGCGAACCTGTTCGGTTTCACCGGGTCGCGGATCGACTTTCTGGATCTCAACGTGCTGAAATGTGAGCAGGTCCAGCCGCTCGAGCTTACGCGCGTGGTCGGCTGTCAGTTCGGCAAGCTCAGCTTCGGCTGCCTGGAGAGCCGTGAAAATTTCACGAACTTTCGCAGCGAGATTTGTTGAGTCGGCGTAAACATCGATTAAGGCCAGTTGCTTCGTATTGTCAAGGAGGCTTTGCTGCTCGTGCTGGCCATGTATATCGAGCAGTGACGGCGCGAGTTCACGAAGCGCTGACACTGTACTAGGCTGGTTATTGACGTAAACGCGGTTTCTCTCGTCGGATGAGATCTCGCGGCGGACGATAATGCCGGTTCCGGTCTCTTCCGAGTCGAGGCCGAGCCGATCGAGTTCGGATTTCAGATCGGCTTCGAAAACGGCTTCGATGATGGCGCGGTTTTCGCCGCTTCGCACCATTTCGGCTGAGGCCTTCGCTCCAGTGAGTAATCCGAGCGCGTCGACGATGATGGATTTTCCGGCGCCTGTTTCGCCTGAAAGAAGGTTGAAACCGTTTTCGAAGTGAAGTTCGAGTTGATCGATAAGAGCGAAATTGCGAACACGTAAGAACCGCAACATACCTCGGCGTTTATAAGCCATGAGGGGTTGATCTTTCAATGACGAACGGTTAAGTTTTTTATGTTAAGGAGACGCATTTGAATGAGCTGAATGTGCTCGACATCCTCCGCCAGACAACCCCCATCACACAGGCTGTCCTGGCGGTTCTGTTGATCTTCTCCGTCTGGTCCTGGGGCATCATTCTTTCCAAGGCTCTCCTCCTGCGTAAGATCAGGAAGGAATCTGCAACATTCTGGAAGGTTTTTCGACGCGGCCAGAATCTTTCGGAAATTCGCACTGCCTGCGAAGCCTTGCACTTCACTCCACTGGTACCGGTGTTTGCCGCTGGAGCGGATTTGCTGATGCCTGGCCCCGGTAAACTTCAATCTCAGGGCAATCTGGCCCTGAAAAGTTCGGTCATCAGCGTTGCCACCATACAGCGGACGATTCAACGAGCAGCTACCGCGGCAGTGACTGAGCTCGAAAAGCGAATGACTTTTCTGGCGACAACGGCTTCGGTCGCGCCGTTCATCGGGCTTTTCGGGACGGTGTGGGGCGTCATGACGGCGTTTAACGGCCTGGCCAACGCGAACTCGGCAAGTCTTCGCGCTGTTGCCCCGGGTATCGCGGATGCCTTGATTGCGACCGCGTTCGGTTTGTTTGCTGCAATTCCAGCGGTCATTGCATATAACCAGTTTGTGTATCAGATCCGGAACCTCAGCGGGCAGCTGGACGATCTTCAGAACGAGATCCTGGCGGAAGCGGAAAGGATCGCGGGCTAACGCCCGGGGTTAACACATGGCGATCACGACACGCGAAGGCAGAACGCAGACTACTTTGGCGGAGATCAACATGATCCCGTTCATCGACATCGTTCTGGTGCTGCTCATCATTTTCATGGTGACCGCACCCGTCATCCAGTCCGGTATCGAAGTCAATGTACCGAAGACCCAGGTCGTCCGCGAGATTGCGGAAGAGAAACTGGTTGTTACAATCGACAGCAAGCAGAATTTGTTCCTGCAAAATGATCCTGTGAACGTCAATGAGTTAGGCGATAAAATTCATGCGAAGCTTCTCGATCCAACGCGCCAGAGCGTTTACCTGCGGGCCGATCAGGTTGTTCCCTTTCAGACATTTGCAACGGTGTTGGACGCCTTGAAGCTTGCGGGTATCGAGAATGTCAGCATTGTGACCCAGCCACTCCAGCAGGGAAAGAAATGACACTCCAGGGCGAGAGATTAGACCGGTGGCTTGTGGCATCCGTGTTCCTGCACGGTGCGCTGTTCACACTCGTCATTTTTTCGCCGAAATTGTTTCCATCATTTCAATCGAATTGGGGCTCAGCAACCGGCGGGGCCGGCGGCATCAACGTGAAGATCGTGAGCAATGCCTCCGGAGTTCCTCTGCCTACTCCCGAAGTGGTCCAGCCAAATGCGCCGGCCAACGAATCGCCCGGATTCTACAAGAGTGAAGAAGCACCGCCGCCTCCTCCTCCGGACAAAGCAGAATTGATTCCGGAAACAAAAGCACCGGTGAAGACGACTCCAACGCCGAAACCGCCGAAGCCAGCGCCGGTGCCCAAGGCCGCGAAGACGCCGGACCAGCCCCCTCCCAATGCCATACCGACCGGTCAGGGCGGAAGGCCGGCACTTTCGTACGGACAGTTTTCTGTGACCGGCGCCGGCGCCGCAGGTATTGGATTCGGCGATGCCACCTTCGGTTCCCAATACGGCTGGTACGTGGAGGCAATCACGCGCGCTGTTTCACAAAACTGGCTGAAGTCGCTGGTCGATACGCGGCTCACAAGGGCGCCGCGCGTGTATGTCACTTTCGACATTGCGAAGAACGGCAAGATCAGCAATATGAGTGTTGCGCAATCGAGCGGAATTCCATCCCTTGATCGTTCGGCTCAGCGGGCGGTCCTGGCTTCAGACCCATTGCCTGCTCTCCCTTCGGACTATCGAGGCAGTTCCGTGAACGTCAATTTCTATTTCGAGTATTCACGATGAAAAAAATTTTCCTTGTTTTGTTATTGATGGCTTCAATGGCTGCGCTTTCCTATCCGCGCCTCATGTCGCAGCAGCGGTTTGAAACAGGAACGACAAAAGGTGTGATCGGAGTGCGCCTCGCCGTGCCGGAGTTTCAAGCCGAAGCAGGTGACGCCAAAGCCGCCATGCTGACCGATATCTTCAACAAAGTCCTGTGGGATGATCTGGACTACTCCGGGGGCGTCACCCTGGTCAGCCGGAGTTTCTATCCGACCGGAAAGTTCACCGATCCCGGCGACATCAATCCTGATGTCTGGACCACACCCGGTGTTGATGCCCAATTCATCGCCTTCGGTAAAGCCCGCGCCGGCGGCGGCCGCATCTCGGTTGAAGCACGGCTTTGGGATCTGAAGACTCAGCAGAACCGCGAGGCCATTGGAAAGCGCTATTCGAGTGAAGATACCGAGGCCGGTGCGCGGCTCATCGCGCATCAGTTCGCCGACGCCATTATTGAGTTGATCGGTGGCGGCATTCGCGGGATCGCGCTGACCAGGATCGGTTACATCGGCGAACGTACACCGGGCGTGAAAGAACTGTACGTGATGGATTACGATGGTAACGACTCACATGCGATGACAGCCTACAAGACGACGATTATGACTCCCGCATGGTCGCCGGATGGTGAGAAAATCGCATTCACGAGTTTTCGGCGTGGTGTGCCCGATATCGAGATTCTGTCGCGCCTCGATCGGCGTCCTCTGACGTTCGAGAGAGCAGGCGGGACAACGACAACACCGGCATGGTCGCCGGATGGAAGCAAGATCGCATTTGCGACGAGCCGCGACGGCAGCAATACGGAGATCTACGTCGCGGATTGGAATGGTAAGAACATGCGCCGGCTGACAGTGACCAAAGCCGTCAACATCTCGCCGGCCTGGAATCCCAGGACCGGTCGTGAGATCGCATTCACTTCAGACAGGGACGGCAGTCCGCAGATCTACATCATGGACGCCGACGGCACGAACGTGAAACGCCTGGTTCAGGAAGGCGGACATGCTGTCGAACCATCATGGTCATCGGACGGACAGCGCATTGCATTCGCATGGCTGAAATCGCGGACGTCGAACTTCGACATTTACATTCACGATCTCGCGAACGATATGAATACACAAATTACCCGTGATGCAGGAGATAATGAAAGACCGTCATGGGCGCCTGATGGAAGACATATCGCCTTCGAATCGTCGAGGAATGGATCCCGGCAGATCTATTCCATGCTTCTCAACGGAGAGAAGGTAAGACAACTGACAAACACCGGAAAAAACACAGCACCAGCATGGTCCGGATATATTCAACAGTGATTCTACAAGGAGGCTTGGCAATGACTTCTTCACGCATCAAAAATGTTGGGTTGATAGCCCTCACAGTTCTTCTGCTGCTGTCGTTTGGTTGCAAAAAGAAAGTGGCCGCAGCACCGACTCCACCGCCGCCGCCGCCAACACAGCCCGCACCGCCGCCTCCGGCTCCGACAATAACGCTGCGTGCGAATCCAGCGACGATAAATCGCGGCCAGAACACGACGTTGACGTGGGAAGCGCGCAATGCGACAACAGTTCGAATCGAACCCGGCCTCGGCGACGTGATGGCGACCGGCAACCGGGCCGTCAACCCGGCGTCTTCAGTGAGGTATCAGGCGACAGCCATGGGACCCGGCGGCACGGCCACCGACACGGCGCAAATCACCGTTAATGTTCCTCCTCCGCCCCCAGAGCGTCCGCCGACGCCGCCGACGCCGCCGCCCGTGGATGAGGACGCACTGTTCCGCCAGAACGTCCAGGACATTCACTTCGACTTCGACAAGGCGGATATCAAGTCGGATCAGGTTGGGGTACTTCAGGGCAACGCGAACTGGTTGAAAAGCAATCCCAACGTCCGATTCACCATCGAAGGTAATTGTGACGAGCGCGGCAGCGAAGAGTACAACCTCGGTCTCGGCGATCGTCGTGCGAACGCGACGAAGGAGTTCCTGATTTCACAAGGCGTCGCGGCCAACCGGATCATGACCGTCAGCTATGGCGAGGAACGTCC
>Ga0070707_100002231_pt1 | contig 18504 bp, 20 predicted proteins | sample KBSK5502metaG_FD_65468 | JGI IMG/M metagenome (GOLD analysis project Ga0070707, IMG submission 65468) | Corn, switchgrass and miscanthus rhizosphere microbial communities from Kellogg Biological Station, Michigan, USA - KBS K5-50-2 metaG | ecosystem: Host-associated > Plants > Roots >... | reverse complement strand
CCGGGGGACTCGATTCGACATCGATTTCGAGAAGGAGCGCAGCACCACGGTGGTCATCGCCTTTCCCGACGTCACGGTAGCCCCCAAGACGTACGAAGCAGCCCTCGAAGCGGTCAATCTTCCGTCCGGGGTACGGCCCGATCTGGTCAGGCGGGATCGCCGCGAATGGCACAACCTCGACGGATACTTCGTGCGAGTGATCGCCGCGTACCCGGCACTCGACCGCATCGACGCGATCATCCTGAGCGTCCATCCGCTCCCCTAGACTGGCGCGGTGTCGACTATGACTGCCGTCATAAGGAGGCTCGTCATTCGGCGATAGGGTGGAACAAGGAGGGAATGACATGGCTCACGAATGCTGCTGCCACCACATTTCGCCGGATGTCCTCGAACGCCCCCTCACGCTCGTCCTGGCCGAGCAGACCGTGGCCGAGGTCGTGCAGCGCCGTCCCGTGGCGCTCGAGACCATGAAGGAGATGGGGATCAACCACTGCTGCGAGGCCCATCTCAGCCTGCGCGAGGCGGCCGCGGCGGCGGGCATCCCGCTCGACGCGCTGCTCGCGGCCTTGAACGAGCCGCGCAAGACGCCGGCATGATGCCGAGCGAAATCCCGGCAGCGCGGGTGTACCTCGACGTGTGCGAGGTCATCCAGCGGGGCGAGGAGCCGTTCGCGCGGATCATGGCGGCCGTCAACGCGCTGGCCGCTGACCAGGCGCTGGTGCTCCGCGTCCCGTTCGAGCCCATCCCGCTCTACAAGGTGCTCGGCAAGCGTGGCTTCGCGCACTGGGCCGAGTGCCGCGCGGCCGACGACTGGTCGGTCGGGTTCTACCGTGACCGCGCGCCGAGCCGCGAGGAGGCGGCGGCCGGGGCTCTTGCGCGCGATCGCACCGTGCTGGACGTGCGCGGCCTCGAGCCGCCGCAGCCGATGGTGCGTGTGCTCGAGGAGATCGACCGGCTCGGCCCGGGCGCCGAGCTGGAGGTGCATCACGACCGCCGGCCCATGTTCCTCTATCCCCAGCTCGACGAGCGGGGCCTGATTCACGAGACGGATGAGCCGGAGCCGGGTCTGGTCCGCATCCTGGTCCGGAGGGGAGCGGCGTGAGCCGGCCCGGGCGGCCGCGGCCCGGGAGCGGCATCTCGCCGCTCGTCCCGCTCGGCTACCTGGTCTGCGCCGCGGCCGCCTTCCTCGTGGCCTCCGTGGGCATCGTGTGGCTCGGGCCCGAGCTCGCGGGCCACTACTACCATCCGCGGCTGCTCGCCCTCACCCACACCGTCACGCTCGGGTGGGTCACGCTCGCGATCATGGGCGCCAGCTACCAGCTCATCCCGATCGTGCTCGAGCGCCCCATCTGGGGCGAGCGGCTCGCCCGGTGGCAGCTCGCCATCCTTGTCGTGGCCGTGACGGGCATGGTCGCGCATTTCCATCTCGGCAGCTGGCCCGGTCTGACCGCGGCCGCGGGGCTGCTGGCCGTGGGCATCGCGCTCCATCTGCTCAATGTCGGAATGAGCCTGCGGGGCTTCACTCGGTGGACGTTCACCGCCCGCCTCGTCGTCCTGGCATACGGCGGACTCGCGCTGACGACCGTGTTCGGCCTGGCCTTGGCGGTCAGCCACGTGTGGCCGTTCCTGCCCGGTGAGTTCTTCCCGACGCTGCACGCTCACGTGCAGCTGGCCCTCCTCGGCTGGGTGGCGCCGATGATCCTCGCCGTCACCGCGCGCGTATACCCGATGTTCTTCCTCGCCCCCGCGCCCCGGCCCTGGCATTCCTTCCTGCAGCTGTGGGGCCTGACCGCCGGCGCGCCGGCGGTCGTGCTGGGTTTGCTCGGCGTGCCCGGCCTGCTCGTCGCCGGAGCGCTGGCCATGGCGGCAGCGGCCGGAGCCCACGCGGCCTGGATCTACGAGATGGCGTGGGGGCGGAAGCGGCCCGGCCTCGATTGGGGGCTGCGCTTCGTCCTCACCGCCACCGCGTTCCTCGCGCCGGCCGCCCTGCTCGGGGTAGCGATGGCGACGGATCGTCTTGTGGGGCCTCGCGTGGCGCTCGCCTACGCTGTCGTCACGCTTGGCGGCTGGATCTCGCTCACCATCGTCGGCATGATGCTCAAGATCGTCCCGTTCCTGGTCTGGTACCGCGCGTACAGCCCGCGGGCGGGCCGGGAGCCGGTGCCGACGCTGGCGCAGCTCTCCTGGCCACCGGCGGAAGGACTCGCCTACCTGCTCCTCACCGGCGGGGTCGTCCTGCTGGCCACAACCGCGCTTGTGGGCGAGGCCGACTGGATCCGCGCCGCGGGCGCAGTGCTGGCGCTGGGCTCACTGGCATTTGCGGCGGCGCTCTCGCGAGTTCTCGGACATCTGTACGCGGGGGCCCAGACATGGCCCCGCACTCCCCCAATCTGCAGTCGCTGGCGTGACGTATGAGCATCAGCCGCGAGCAGATCACGCAGGCCCTTCGTGCCGTCTTCGACCCCGAGCTCGGCATGTCCGTCGTGGACCTGGGCCTGATCTACGGGGTGGACATCGAAGCCGGCCGCGTCAGGATCACCATGACCCTGACCGACCCGGGGTGTCCCATCCATGAATCCGTCGCCGAATGGGTCCGCCGGGCGATCAGGGAGCTCCCCGGCGTGGAAGCGGTTCAGGTGGCCGTGACCCTCGATCCGCCCTGGACGCCGGATCGCATCGCGCGCGACGCGAGCCGCTAGATCGCGGCCGTGCGGCCCTACGGCCTCATGTGAGGCGTCGTCGCCCCTCCACCACGGTTGGCCTCTATGACCGGAGTCATACCGCGTCACGGGCACCGGACCGCATCCTCTCGTCATGGGGGTGGTCTGGCGGCCTCGTGGCTTCCGGCACCAGCGTTGCACATCAAGACGGATGAAGGTGAGAGACCCAAAGGAGAACGAGCGATGAGACGAGGGCTGACGGTGATGGCGGGCGTGGCGGTGGCCGGGCTGCTGATCGGCGGGACGCAACTCTGGCAGAGCCAAGCACGGGAGAAGGTGCCCGGGGCCACAGCGGAGCTGCCGGAGGTCAAGGCGATCCTCACCTCGGCACCGGCGGTGCCGCCGCCGGTGGACCGGCCGGGCAACGCGAAGGTGATCGTCAGCCTCGAGACCACCGAGGTGAAGGGCACGCTGGCCGATGGCGTGCAGTACACGTTCTGGACGTTCGGCGGTACCGTGCCGGGACCGCTCGTGCGCGTGCGCGTGGGCGACATCGTGCAGATCCGGCTCAAGAACGCCGAGAAGAGCATGCACCCGCATTCGATCGATCTGCACGCGGCGACCGGGCCGGGTGGCGGCGCGGCGGTCACGCAGCTGGGACCAGGCCAGGAAGGCGCTTTCGAGTTCAAGGCGCTGAACCCGGGCCTCTACGTCTACCACTGCGCAACCCCGAGCGTGCCCGAGCACATTGCCAACGGCATGTACGGCCTGATCCTGGTCGAGCCCGAGAAGGGGCTGCCCCGCGTGGACCGCGAGTATTACGTCATGCAGGGGGAGTTCTACACCAAGGGCAAGACGCTGGCCCCCGGGCTCCAGGTGATCGATCCGGCCAAGCTGACGGCGGAGCGGCCCGAGTACGTGGTGTTCAACGGCAAGATGGGTGCCCTCCTGGGTGATGCCGCCATCAAGGCCAACGTGGGCGAGACCGTGCGGCTCTTCGTGGGCAATGGCGGGCCGAACCTGATCTCCTCCTTCCACGTGATCGGCGAGATCTTCGATACCGTCTACCCGGAAGGCGCCATCGGCGGAGGCGTTCCCGCCAGGAACGTGCAGACCACCCTGATCCCGGCCGGGGGGGCGGCCATCGTCGAGATCAAGGTGCAGGTGCCCGGGAACTTCCTGCTGGTGGATCACAGCATCGTGCGGGCGATGGAGAAGGGCGCGCTCGGGGTGCTGGCGGTGGCGGGCGCCGAGCAGCCCGGCGTCTTCAAGACGCTGGTGCCGGGCACCCACGGGACGGGCGGGCACTAGGCAGGCAACGCGCCCCGTCCGATCAACGCTCACTACCTCTCCCCTCGATCGGGGGAGAGGGTTGCGCAGGAGGAGGTCGATGATGTCACCGGTGCCTGGACGAACTCGCTGCTCTCCGGGTTGACCGTGTCGCCGGTCAGGAACACGAAGCGCGACAGGAGCTGGGGGTGCGTTGCGCCGAGGACCTTGTACAAAGCCGGACCGTCCAGCCCGGGCATCCGGACGTCGGACAGGATGATGTCGTACTCCGCTCGCTCGAGTCGTTCCAGGGCCTCGCGTCCCCCGGACGCCGCCTCGACGTGCGCGCCCTGGGCCCTGGGCAGGTCCGTGAGCACACCCGCCACGTGCGGCTCGTCATCCACCACTGGGACCCGAATACCCGGGGGGAGCGCGAGCGCCGCTTCCGTCTCCTTCACCTCCCCCGCCGGCGGCGCGAGCACGGGGAGATCGATGATCATCACCGTTCCCTCCCCGACCTTGCTCTCCACCCGGAGGGTGCCGCCGTGCCCCTCGACGATGCCCTGGCAGAGGGGAAGGCCGAGCCCGGCCACCTCCACCACAACACGGACGTCCGCGGCCCAGAACCGGGTGCGGATGGTGAGCCGCCGCTCTGACGTGCTGCCGTGCATTGCGTGGTGGGCATTGGTGATGAGATTCACGATCACCTGGTGGAGTTGGTGGGGATCCGCCCAGAGCTTCGGGAGATCGTCGGCCAGATCGAGCCGGACCTCGACGTTGTCGACCCGCAACGGATAGCCGAGCAGCTCCACCGCCTCGTGGACGATCTGATTGAGGCGCACCGGCTGCCGCTCGAGGGGATCCTGGCGGGCCAGCGCCAGGAAGTTGCGGACGATGCGCACCATCGCTCCGCGGCGGTGGCGATCCGGTTGATGCGCTCGCGGGACGGCCCCTCGCCGAGCGCCTGACGGAGGATCGAGCTGTACCCGGTCACCACCGTGAGCGGGTTGTTGAGCCTGTGCGCGACGCCGGCGAGCAGGGTCCCCATGTCCGCGAGCTTCTCGCTCTGGATGCGGGCCGCCTGTTGACGGGCCAGCTCGTCCTCGATCCGGCGCCGTTCCGTGACGTCGCGTGAATTGATCGAGCATTGGGTGGTCCAGCATGTTCTTCCCGATGGCCTCGAGGATGCGCCAGGACCCGTCCTTGCGACCTCGCGGCCGCGCCGAGAGCAGGGGTAGGTGAGGAGCGGGCGGCCCTGATCCCCAGACCAGCGGGGCGGGACCATGGCGGGCATGGCAGCGCACTAAGGGCACCGGCAATCCTCGCCCGCTTGGGGCCCTGAGTCCCCAAGCGAGGCGCCGAAGTCTCAGGCGAGGCGCATATCCAGTAGGCCTAAGTCCGCGCCTTAAAACACAAGCCTACTGGCACCCCCGATGCACTTTGAGACCCAATCGAATGGACCTGACTGATGAAGCGCCGCCCGCGATACCCGCGCGAGCACGAGAGGAGGCCTGAGCGATGGCGAAGTCCGATTGGGGAGCCTACTGGGACGCCTTTGTCGATGCGTGCGGAAGGTGTACCTACTGCGAGGTCGACCTCGACGTCGGCCGCACGGCCGAGACCTTCCGATACCACGTGGACCACCTTATCCCGAGGCAGGCGGGCGGCGCGAACACGCAGCTCAACGCGGTGCTCGCCTGCCATCCCTGCAACCACGTCAAGAAGCACTGGGACCCGAGGGAGTTGGGCGAGACCCACAGCGCCCCGCGCGATGCGGCGGAGCGCCGCCGCTACATCCAGCGGGTCCGCGACGAGCTTACGGCTCGGCGCCGGGCCTGGCAGGGGGCGTGGGCGTCGGATGTCGCCGCGATGGTCGCGGAGAGTCGCGGGCGCGGGACCAGCCTCCCAAAGACCGTTGTCGCCGTCGGACCCTCTCCGAGCGGGGCGCGTTCATCCTCGCCAAGCTCCAGGCGCACGACGCTGCCAAGCTGAAGGACGTGCGCGAGCGTTTCCCGCGTTCGGGCGCAGCAACGGCACGCTTCGACCAGTCACGCAACAGTTGCGTGTTCCGGCGGCTGCCTGGCCTCGTCGCGCTCATCAGCGGGCGGGGGGCGGAGCACGTGGACGCCATCGGTACCCTGGCGTTCGACCACTCGGCGCCGATGCGGCGCGATACGATCTTCCGCTTCGCCTCGGTGACGAAGCCGATCACGGCGGTGGCCGCGATGAATCCAAGGATGCGGCCCCCGTCTCTCATGTGGTCCGCTCAACACGAAGGCGCGAGCTGTTCAGAGGCTAGTAGGCGCACGGATTCAACCACACCTGCGGTACCTGATCCCAGGCTCGACCCAGTGCAACTAATGAGATCGAAATTGACCATCACCGATCGAGGGGAGCAACACCGAAGCGAAGTTTGTATCCACAATTCGCATCAGAAGAATCCCCTATCTGAGGGATTGCCCGCCAGCTGAGATTGGCGTTAGCTTGCTAACGTGGACTTCAAGCTATCCGCAACGGAAGTCGCCTTCCGGGACGAGTTGCGCGCCTGGCTCGAGAGGCATTGCCCGAAGGACTGGGAGAGAACCCGGCAGGTGCTGAGCCGCGAGGCGCGGGCGGAGTCCCTTATCGGTTGGCAGCGAGAGCTCCACGCGGCCGGCTACGTGGGACTGCACTGGCCGGTCGCGTATGGCGGCCGCGGGGGCACCGTGATGGAGCAGGCTATCTTCTACGAGGAGATGGTCCGCGCCGGCGCGCCAGAGCTGGCCAACGCGATCGGTCTCGACATGGCCGGCCCCGCCATCATGGTGCACGGCACGGAGGAACAGAAGTGCCTCCACCTACGACGGATCCTGGCCGCGGAGCACATCTTCTGCCAGGGATTTTCTGAGCCCGGCGCGGGGAGCGACCTGGCTTCGCTCGGAACGCGAGCCGAGCGCAAGCCGGGAGCCTACGTGCTCACCGGGCAGAAGGTGTGGACGTCCTTCGCGCACTACGCGAACTGGTGCACGGTGCTGGCGCGCACCGATCCGACCGCGCCCCGGCACCGGGGACTGACCTACTTTCTGGTAGACATGACGAGCCCCGGCTTCACGGTGCGCCCGCTGCGACAGATGAGTGGGGACAGCGAGTTCAGCGAGATCTACCTGGACGGCGTGGAGGTGCCGGAGGGCAACGTGCTGGGCCACGAGCACCGGGGCTGGGAGGTCGCGATCACGACCCTCATGTTCGAGCGCGGACCCCGAACGCTCACGCGTCAACTCATCCTTCGCCAGGGCCTGGCAGAGCTGCTCGAGCTCGCCCGGAGGCCCAGCCGCGCGGGCCCATCCCCCGCCCGAGATCCTCTTGTCCGGCAGCGACTGGCCCAGCTGTACATCGACGTGGAGACACTGCGATATGCGAACCTGCGAGTCCTCAGCCAGCTCGTGAAGGGTGAGCCGACAGGACCGGCGGGCTCGGCCTCGAAGCTGTTCTTCAGTGAGACCTGGCAGAAGGTCGTCGAGCTGGGCCTCGAGCTGCAGGGCGCCTATGCCACGCTCTGGGCGGGCAGCGAGTGGGCGGTGGACGACGGGCGATGGCAGTACCGCGCCCTGCGCTCGCGCGGCAGCACGATCCAGGGTGGGACCTCGGAGGTCATGCGCAATATCCTCGCGGAGCGCGTCCTCGGGCTGCCGAAGGACTAGGTCGCGCGCGGCGAGCTAAAGCGGAGGGATCGACGTGGCTTTCAAGCATCTGCTCGTCCCGACGGACTTCTCGGAGCCTGCGAACTACGCTTTGCGCTATGCGATCGAAGAATCCGTGCTCCACCACGCCCAGGTGACTCTGCTGCATGTACTCCCACCGGATATCCATACGGACGTCCACTACATCACCGGGGCGCCCGTTCCGGGGCCTGCGGGCGGCTTCGATCCGGTAGCCGGAGGTCGCCTCGGTGGCTCGGCGTTCCTATCGCAACCCGAGGTCGTACGTCGTGACCGTAGCGAGGAGGCGCTGACACAGCTTCGCGATCTCGGTGCGAATGCCTTCCCGGGCCCATGGGAAGTCGTGGTCGCCGTGGGACACCCGGCTGACGCCATTGTCCGCATCGCCCAGGAGCGTAGCGTGGATCTCATCGTGATGAGCACGCATGGCCGCACCGGTCTCCAGCACGTGCTCCTGGGCAGTGTGGCCGAGAAAGTGGTGCGCCTGGCTCCGTGCCCGGTATTGACGGTCAGGCGCCAGGGAAAATGACTTGCGTCAACCGCGGCACCGACGAAGTCCCGATGTAGCCGCTTACCGGGCCCGCGTCCCTCCGACTGCAGGGAAAGGCGTCACACTCAGGATGATCGCATCGATGCGGTCGAGCTCTACGCGACGATCATGCACGGCAGGTTGACCGCGGCCAGCGTTTCTTCATAGCTCCTGGGCGCAGTCGCGCGGTCCGGAAACGCAATCATCACGGTCGTACTGCGCTCCCGTACGGAGTCGATGTCGAGCTGCGTCCCGGGCCTACGATAGACGCGCCAGATCCCTCCTTCGGGCAAACGAAAATCTCCCGCCGGCACCGCTTTCAGATCAAAGAGATTAACCAGCGGCTCCAGGAGGCCCTTCGGGGAACGCGGGCCAGCGCACCGGTGACGTCGCGGGGCCGGTTGGCGTTGGACACGGTGCTCCCCGGCGCGCTCGGGCTGTACGGCTCGGGCTCGAACCCGGGACCCGGGTCATAGGCGGCTCCGGGTGTTCCGTCCCCTCGGTCCACGCGTACCAGGCGGAGCCGCTCCAGCAGCGCCGTCGGCCGCGGAAACGCCATGAGCCTCTCGCCCCGGGGTCAAGTCCCTCGCCGACCAGCCACATCCCCTTACACGGTGCGGCACCTCTGGATTACTCGGCTCCCGGACCCCCGTGCTATTATTGGCCGGTTTGTCGAAGAGCGATCTGCTGTGTCCCCGACCGAAACTAGGGAGTCATCGATGATCCGGGTCTTCATGATGCTCGTCGCGGTGACCGCGCTCCTCGCTGGATCGGCGAGCGTCACGTCGGCGCAATCCTCCAGTTCAGGCCAGGATCCGGTCGCCGGCTCCCGGGTGTTCGATGCGAAGGGGTGCGTGAAGTGCCACGCCCTGAACGGCTCCGGCGGGAAGATCGGGCCGGATCTGGCAAGGATCTCTCGGCCGCATACCTTCTACGACCTGGCCGCCGCGATGTGGAACCACCTCCCGCGCATGACCGAGCGCATGAAGCAGCTCGGCATCACCCGACCCCAGCTCGATTCCGACGAGGCGAAGAACCTCGTGGGGTTCCTGTACTCGCTCGGCTACTTCGACGGCCCGGGTAACACCGAGGCCGGCAAGCGACTCTTCACGACCAAGCATTGCGCGGAGTGTCACGGGCCCGCCGGGCCGGGCCCGAACGTGGAACACCTCAAGCAGTTCGGTTCACCCCTCTACGCGGCCGCGGCGATGTGGAATCACGGCCCGCAGATGGCCGACGTGATGAAGGCCAAGGGGATCGAGCGCCCCACCTTCACGGCGACCGAGCTCCGCGATCTCATCGCCTACCTGTCCCCGACCACCGGGGCGGCGGCCGGGTCGGTATTCGTGCTGCCGGGCAATGCCGAGAGCGGGCGGATCCTGTTTGCGGAGAAGCAGTGCGTGCAATGTCACAGCGTCGGCGGCGCCGGCGGTAACGTGGGACCCTCGCTCACCGACAAGGGCGTGCGCCGGAGTCCGCTCGAGTTCGCGGCCGCGATCTGGAACAAGGCCCCCGCGATGACGGCGGCGATGGCGGCCCGGAACATCACGATCCCGCAGCTCCGGCCGGAGGACATGGCCGACCTCGTAGCGTACCTCTACGCGTCGGGCTACTTCGCGCCCCCGGGCAGCCCGAGCCGCGGCTGGGCCACGTTGTCCAGCAAGGGCTGCCTCACGTGTCACGGCGTCTACGGCGAGCGAGGGAAGTCCGCGAGCGATCTGACCCGCGCGAAGGGTATGGACTCTCCGGCGGGAGTTCTGGCCGCCCTCTGGAACCACACCGTGGTGACGGCTCCCACTCCGGGTGGGGGCAAGGCGCCCTGGCCAGCGTTCCAGTCGCGGGAGATGGCGGATCTCATTGCGCTGCTTCAGGGCATTCGACGGGCGCAGTGAGATTGTGAACGGGATCGGGCCCCGGCCCGCATCGCGATAACGGAGGGGAGTAGCAATGGCCCGGTGAACCAGCGTGATGGCCGGCCACCGGGCCGATGTGCGGCGGGCCTGTCTGGCCCGCTCGCGTCCCGGCAGCAGCCGGGACCTTGGTACTGCCGTGCCGCTCGACGAGCTCTGTCGGTTGACCAAACCCCGACGGTGTCCGTCGAGGCCAGTAGACCGGATGCGGCCTCCGGGGGCAATGGGGCCGCTGCACCAATTTCCTGGGCTGATCGGCTCAACGGCCCTGGGCACCGGGATTGCATTTTCTCGCGGTAGAGGTGACGTCCATGGACTGGGTCATGAGCTATGGGTGGGCCGAGCCGGTCGGCGGCGGGCGGATGAGCTGGATGGTGGGATGGGGGTTCCTGGCCTGGGGGATCGCCACGGCGCTGGTGCTGGTGCTCGCCACGCTCGCGACCAGTCGCGTGGCCCGCCGCCGTTTCTGGTGCGCGCAGGCCGGACGCGAGGTCGACGTGGAGCTCGAGGAGCACGGGGTCCCGGGGCTCCGGCAGTTCATCGCCGTCCGCCGCTGCAGCGCGTTCACGCCGTCCACGGCGGTGACGTGCCGGCGCTCCTGCCTCCAGGGGGGCATCCCCGGAGGGCCTGTCACCGTGGAGGGCCCGAGATCCGGCTGGCCGGGGGTCTCGGCCTGAGGCGCCGCCTCCCCAGTTGGGGCCTCGCTGCACCATGCCCCCGCCGCCCCCGGGTCGGCAGTCAGCCCGGAACCGGACGCAAATCAGCCAGTTGCACGGCAAGACCGGTCGGTACCTCACTTGCACATTTCCAAGCCGACAGGTTCCAACACGGGGGAGGTCAGCGATGCTGGCACGGAGCCGCATGAAGGCGTCGGAGGTCCTGGACCTGGCCGAGATGCTCGCCACGAGCGCGGAGGGCGCCTTCGCGATCGACGGGGAGGGCCGGATCGTCCTGTGGAACCAGGGGGCGGAGGACCTGCTCGGCCACACCGCCCGCGAGGCGGTGGGCCGCCGGTGCTGCGACCTGCTCATGGGTGACGACGAGAACGGCAACCGCCTGTGCTGTCGCGGCTGTCACATCATGCAGCTCTCGAGGACCCGCACCCCCCTCCACACCTTCGACATGCGAGCGCGCACGAAGAGCGGGTCGACCATCTGGGTGAACGTCAGCACGCTCCGGGTCTCGAGCGATGAGAGCGGCGACCACACCGTCCATCTGATCCGCGACGTGACCACAACCCGCGAGATTTTCGCCCTCATCCGGGAGCGAATGACGACACCGGCCGCGCCCGCGATCCCCGATGGCAATGGCAACGCCGCCCTCACCCGGCGCGAGATCGAGATCCTGCACCTCATCGCGAGCGGCCTCAACACCAAGGACACCGCCGAGCGCCTGCACGTGAGCCCGGCCACGGTCCGCAATCACGTCCAGAACATCCTCGGCAAGCTCGGCGCACACAGCCGGCTAGAGGCGGTGGCCTACGCGAACCGGCATCGCCTGATCTGAGCGTTCGCGCCCGGGCCGCCCCCGGGCGTAACCTCGGCGCCCTGCTCGCTCCGCCCTGCCGCTATACTCTGGGCTCAGCGATGAATGCAACTCGATTCTTCTCCACCCGAGCCGCGCAAAGCGATTCGCGTGGCGTCCGACACGCGCCAATGGACGAGCGGTGTCGTCCGCTTCACCGTCATCACGGTCCAGCGCTCGGCGCGAAGCCGGACCGCGGCTACCCGAACATGGACCTCGTCTCGCCCGAGCTGGGCTTCATCGACATCGCGCGCAGCCTGGGCGTGGAAGGCCTGCGCGTGGCCACGCCGGGCGAGCTGCGCCCGGCGCTGGACCGGGCGCTCGGCGCCCGGTGGCCCTTCCAGCTGGACGTCGCGATCGAGGGCCGCCCCTGATCCTCGGCGGTCACCCGGTCGAGCGCGCCACCGCCCCCGGCTCGTAGAGGCAGAGCGGATCCTCGCCGAGGGCGTCGCCCGCGGCCAGGGCGCGCGCCCGGGAGCCCCCGCAGACCTCGCGCCACTCGCACTGCCCGCAGCGGCCGCGGAAGAGATCCGGTCGCCTCAGCGTGCGGAAGAGGTCCGAGTGCCGATAGAGATCCACCGGGTCCTCGGTCCGTACGTCGCCCGCCGAGACTGCGAAGAACCCCGAGGGACGGACCTCGCCCGCGTCGGAGATGAACATGATGCCGTTGCCGTCGCGGATGCCCGCCCCGTGCCCAGCCTTCCCCACGACGCGGCGGAAGTGCGGAGCCTCGGTGGTCGTCACGATCGGACCGGGCAGCGGGACTCGGGTCAGCAACCACTCGAAGAAGTCCTCGCAGGCCTGGGCCGTGATGGGGCGCAGCAGCGCGCCGCGGCCGACCCCGATCAGGAAGAAGAGGCTCCAGCGGGCGGCGCCGAGTTTGGTGGCCAGGGCGTGGATCGTGGGCAGATCGCCCAGGCTCTCCTCGCTCACCAGCGTGTTGATCTGGAAGGGCAGTCGCTCCACCAGGCAGGCACGAGCCGCGGTGATCGTCCGGTCGAAGCACCCGGGGATCCGCCGGACGGCGTCGTGCCGGGCCGCATCGGAGCCGTCGAGGCTGAGCGAGATCGCATCCACGCCGGCTGCCTTGAGCCGGGCGATCACCTTCGGGGTCAGCAGCGGCGTGGCGCTGGGCGCCACCGAGATGTCGAAGCCCCGCGCGCGCGCCGCCGCGATCAGCGCGAAGAGGTCCGGCCGCCTCAGCGGATCGCCCCCCGTGAGCACGAGGTGCGGCAGCGGCGCCCCGAACGCGGCCAGCCGATCGATGAGGCCGAAGCCCTCATCGGGCGTCAGCTCGGCCGGATCCGGCGCCGTCGCGGCCGCGGCGCGGCAGTGATGGCAGGCCAGGTCGCACGCCCGCGTCACCTCCCAGTACACGCGGCGAGGAGCCCGATCGAAGCGCAGGCGCGAGGTCATACCGTAGAAGGCAACCGCGATGCCATCCGCCGTCGCACGCCGAATCAGGCCCTTGCGGTGCGGCGGGCCACCTCGGGGTGAGGCCGGCCCGCCCCGATGGGATCGCGGTGTCCCACCGCGGCGCGGCCTCAGTGCGCGTGGGTGTGGCCCGGCGCCTCACCGCGCGCCATCGCCAGGTGATGCGCCTGGTGGTGCGCCCCCTCGGTGATCAGGCCCGCGAAGCCGAGCCCACGGATGCGCGCGACGACCGCCGCGGCCTCGGGCTTCCTCGCGACCACCGTGAGGCGGACGCCGCCCGGGATGGTCTCGGTCCGGGCCGACCAGTCCGGCATGCCGTCGAGCTCGGCCGCGTGCGGCACCACCATCGCCCCGATGGCCTGCTCGGTGCGCCCCGCGCCGGTGATCTCCATGGCGAGGCCACCGGGGACGGGCGCCGGCTTGACGGCCGCCCGCAGCACGACCTCGTTCATGTCAATGAGATGCTGGCGCAACCGCTCGATGTCGACCTTGGTCCAATCGGTGGCGGGATCGGCCTCGAGGATCTTGACGACCTCCGCGATGGCGCCGAAGGCGTCCTGCCCGGGCATCGTCGGCCCGCCCCCCGCCATCTTGCGCATCATCTCCATGTGCTGGCGCATGTGCTCCGCGTGCTTGTCCGGCCCGGGCGCGGCCGGGGAGTCGTGCTGATGCGACGGATTCTGCCCGGAGGCGGGCGGATCTTCGGCGAAGACGGTGGGTGCGGCCATTGCCCCCGCGAGAGCGACGCCGAGCCCGGTGGCCACGATTGCTCTCCACATGATGTCCTCCTGTAGGAACCGGATGACCGCCTGTATGACGACCCCTGGCAGATCGAATCTATGACTTACGTCACACGACCACCGGCGCGCGCCGGGTCTTCGGTACCAGGAGCCAGGCGGTCCAGCGCCACCGGATCTCGGATCGTGATGCGCGATCGTCGCGCCGGGTCCCTCCGAGTGGAGCACCTGCTCTCGCCCACGAGGCGAGACCTGGCGCAGCTCGACCTGGCCTTCCACCAGGATGTACAGGCCCCGGCACGGCTCTCCTTCCGCGAAGAGCACCTCCCCTTCCCTCAGGACGCGCTCCGTGCCATGCCCGAGAAGCCGGCGCCGCTCGGCCGGAGGGAGCAGACGGAAGTGGGCCGACCGTCCGAGCGGGTCTCCCCGGAGCGCATCGCCGGTCGGGCCACTACCTTCGCCGTTGCCGGCCCACGCTTGCCTCTGGTCCTCGTCGCCATGGCGCGACCGTACCACCGCTAGCCGCGAAGCGGATCGTCGCTAGCTGGTATTCTGGCCTCGCTTGAGCGAACGGATCATGCGGTCGAAGGCCGGGCGCTGCGCTTCGAGGGTCGCGCGCGGGCCGGTCGCCCGGAAGAACCACTTGGCGTCGGGTCCGTCGGCGATGGCGCCCAGCAGCATGTAGTCCGGGCGCTCCGGCCCGACCGGTCCACCGCCCATCCCGCCCACGTAGGTACCGGTGATCTCCACCAGGACGACGGCGAGGTCGCCCACCTTCGTTTCCCGCGTCATGTAGCCATCGCCCACCGGGCTGCCGTCCGGCCGCCGGAATTGACCGGCCCAGCGCGCCACGTTCGCCTTCGCGTCGCCCCCCTGCCCGGGCCCGAAGTAGAACACCACGCACTCCGCGGGGCCACCCGGCCCCGGGATACGATACTGAGCGCGACGCATCGGCGACGACGGCCTCTCCTTGCTCCAGTCGGAGGGCAGCGTCCACGTGAGGCCCTGGCTACCACTTCCACTACCGGGCGACGGTCCGGGGATCGGGGGAGCCGGCTCACCCTTGCCCACCGGGGGGTGACCCGGCGGGAGCGGGGTCGTCTGCGCGTAGCCCCCGGCCACGAACGCGCAAGACACCACCAGGACGACGAGAACGCCCAGTACTCCGGCGCCCGCTCTCCTCACGAGGGCCGGCGGGGCTCGAGACTGGAGACGTCTCGACCGAGGCAGGCGCGATTGCACCGCACTTGCGTCGACGGCCCGAAGGCGGAGCAGCTCACCACCGCGACGAATCGCCGGAGACCGGACGGTCCGTCCTCCTCGAATGCGACGTCGACTTCGCGCCCGGCCTGCTCGCACCAGAAGCGGCGGCGCACCGGGAAGCTGGTGACCAGCACCGCGAAGAGGAACAGGATCCCGGCCCCGGCTATCCAGGCCAGCAACGGCCACCAGTACGTGCTCGCCAGGCTCTCGGCCCACACCCGGACATCCGCGCCGTCATATCCCATTGGCCAGTCCATGAGCCTCACCTCTGCTCAACAGCCGATGCAAGCCGAATGCCGCGCCGGAAGGGCCGGAACAGACGGAAGGTCGCCAGGTTACTCGATACGAACGGCGCCTCTCAGTGGTGCCCCGACGCCCCAGGGTGGGGATACCGCGCCTCAGCCTCCGGCGCCCGGAAGACGGCCAGGCTTGACGCCCTGCTGCCGCGCTTGCCCCATCAGCCGACGAACGTTGTCGGCGTCCGGCCCATTGGGCAGCACCTGCAGGAACGCCTCCGCCGCCTTGACCGTCCCCGGGAAATCCCGCTTGCCGTGGAAGAGGTACTGCGTCCGGTCCCAGTGGGCGTGGATGTAGCCGGGATCGATCCGGAGCGCCTCCTCCACCTTCGCCAGCGCCTCATCGACACGCCCTTCCCGGTAGAGGACCGCTCCCAGGTGGGTGATCGCCTCCACGTTTCGCCCGTCGCGGGCCAGCACACGTCCGTAGATGTCGCGAGCCTCGTCGAGGCGGCCCTGGTCGAGCTCGACGTGCGCGAGCTGGAGCAGGCTCGGGATCGAGGTGTCCTCGCGCGCGGCCGTCTGCCGGAGGGCGCGGAGCTCGATGTCCCCCATCAGCACCGACGGCCCGCTCCCGGACGGGACCGCCGGAGCGGCGGCGGGCGCGCCGAGCCCCGGGCGCCCCCCGAGCCATCGAGCACCCAGCATGCCGGCCCCGACTCCGGCCACGAGCAGCAGGACGCCGATCGCCACGATTGACGGCGGACTCCGGAGCCACCCGGCCCGCCGCGCGGCCGTCACCGCCGGCCGCTCCGGCCGCCGCCCCGCGGCTTCGCGCTGCGCCCGCCGGAGGCTCACGAAGAGCCGACCCCCCTCGCGCTCGTGCTCGGCCTGCCGCCGGCGGTGCTCATCGCGGTCGAGCCGCCCGGCCGCCAGGTCCGCGTCCAGGGCCTCGATCGCCTCCACCGTGGCTTCCAGACGGCGCTTGATCTCCCTGATACGACTCATCGCTCACCCCGTGAAACAGGCTCGCCGCCGGAGGCGATCCGGCGGCGAGGAGATCGCGGTCGCTGCGTTCGCTACTTGAAGTGGTAGCCGATCGTCACCCCGAAGATGTGGGCCTCGTAGTTCTTCAGGTCGTTGCCGAGGTAGATGGCGGAGTCACCCGGGACGAATGGATTAATCGTGTCCGTCCGCCAATCGTGCTTTCGGAACGCCTCGTAAGCGTAGTTCAGGCTCGCCGTCCAGGCCTGCGCGAAGTGGTACCGGAGGGAGGCCTCGAGCCGCAAGAGGCTGTCCTCGAAGGCCGGAAAACGGGCGGCAACGCTGTTGGTACCGGCGAAACTGTTGAAGAGAGCGCTGCCGGCGCCATTGGGGTTCCGCGTCTCGACGCGGCCAAGGGCATAGGAATAGTTGCCGGCGAACCTGAGGTCGAGCTTGCTCGGGATCAGCCGCGCCGTCATGGAGGCGTGGTAGGTGTCTATGGTATCGGCATTGTCCGAGATCCAGTCGAGGGCCGGGTCGTCCATCGCGGCGGTTCGGGTGCGCGAGCGCTGCTTCTGGAAGGTGGACTCGTGCACGTACCCGGCGGCCAAGGTGAGCCGCTCCACCGGGCTCCAGTTCACGTCCATCCCGGCCGACCAGCTGGCCGCTTGCTGGAGACCGAACATGGCTCCCTTCTGGCCAGGCCCGCTGGCATCGTGCTGGAGACCCGACGCGATGTAGTCGTCGAACTTGTAGCTCGCCGTCGGCGTGATCGTCAGCGTCTCGGTCGGGGTGATCTGCATCATGAGGTCCACGCGCTGCCGGTCCCGGTCGCTTTCGTCGTACTTGCGAAGCAGGAACGACTGGCCCAGCTCTCCGGGGGCGGCGTTCTGCTCGACCTGGGCGAGGGCGTTGGTGTTGTAGCGGTTTATCCGGCGGAAGGAGGGCAGATACGTGGCCCGGATCATCAGCCAGTCGGTGGGCGTCACGTCCACCGCGGCCTTGGCGAAGAACTCGTCGCTCTCCGGCACCTCGCGAGTGTTGGGTCGGTCCCACCGCTCCCACGCGGTGCCCAGCGTGAGGGCCAGGGGCCGCGCGATCTGCCAGCGACCGTCCAGGTCCGCATTCTGGCGCATGTAGCTGAACCGCTGGGAGAACGTGGGTCCGGGAGTGACGGTCGGCTGATCATTGATGACGAAGGCCTGGAACCTCACGACATCGCTGTTGTCGATGAGGTCGTAGAACCGGTACTTGGCCGTGAAGGTGACGGGAATGGGCAGCGGCCGGCTCGTCGCGTTGAGGTTGAACAGGATGGTCTGGACATTGCCGTGCAGGCTCTTCTGCGGCAAGGCCACGCTCGGATTGGTCAAGGGCAGCGTGTTGGTGCTCGTCTGGGGCAGGAAGTCGTCGTTCTGGAGTCTCAGGCTATAGGTGAAGTTACTGCTGATGCGAGTGCGCAGGGGCAGGTTCAGGCCGCCCTGCAGGCTGAGGGTGTGGGCCATGTTGCTCGGCGGGAGCGAGACGGTGCCGAACGTCTTGGTGGTGCCGATGTCGCCGGCCGCGCAAGGCGCGGAGGGCACCGGGGTGGGCTGACAGGGGTTGTCGGCCCGCACGAAGTCGAGGTCGTTGACGAAGACGGACATCGCGTAGGCGGCCTGGAGCTGCCACCGCTCGGTGGCCCAGGTCCCACGCAGCCTGAAGTCGTGGATGGTCTGCTCGATGGGCTGCAGGACCTCGAACGCATTGCCGCCGGGGCTACCGAACGCCATGCCGAAGGGCTTCTCGCCATCCTTGTGGATGCGCGTGTACTCGGCGAACAGGTCCGCATTCTCGGACAGGCTGAACTTGAAGAACATGCGTGCCGTATCCCAGCGCACGCTGATCTCGTCGATGCCCCGCGCATTGTTGTAGGCGCTGAGCGGGGGCCGGGGATTCGGCAGGACGAAGACCCCGCGGCTGGTCTCGTTCAAGAGCGTCTGCGCGCTGGTCGAGAAGATGTGCCGCATCTGGTCCCACTCGAACCCGGCTTCCCAAAGGCCCCGCCGCTCGAAGCTCAGGCGGTACTCCTGGTCCTGCAGCCCCCACTGCCGGCCGCTGATCTCGCCGGAGTACTTCTCATCGGGGGTGAAGAACCGCAGCCACAGGCCCTGGAGATAGAGCCCCTGGTTGATGTCGCGATACTCCTCGAACTTCGCGCTTTCCTTCTGGGTGGGGCGTTCGCCGAAGAAGCGGACCCCGGCCTCCCCGTATCCCTCGAGCC
>Ga0070707_100002228_pt1 | contig 18516 bp, 17 predicted proteins | sample KBSK5502metaG_FD_65468 | JGI IMG/M metagenome (GOLD analysis project Ga0070707, IMG submission 65468) | Corn, switchgrass and miscanthus rhizosphere microbial communities from Kellogg Biological Station, Michigan, USA - KBS K5-50-2 metaG | ecosystem: Host-associated > Plants > Roots >... | reverse complement strand
TACTGCCGGGCGAATTCTTTGTTCTCGCCCACGTAGGAGGCAATGACACGGCGGATGCGGCGCTGGTGCAACAGGAGTCCGAGCCCGCAGTCGTCAGTGCCGCAGTTGTTGGACACAACCTCCAGGTCGCGGGCACCGGTGTCGGCCAGCGCGCTGATCAATACGCTGGGAATGCCGCACAGACCGAATCCACCGACCGCGATCGATGCAGCGGACGGCGTGTCACCGACCGCCTCGCCGGCGCTGGCTATTAGCTTGTCCATCGTCGCGGACTCCTGCCCGGTGTCTGCGGCAGCGCACTGACGGCCTTCATGCTGGCTAGCCGGCTGGTTGTGCGTGTGGTCTTCGTCACGTGCATCCTTTCCTGGGTCTGGGTGAGGCGTTGCCGTCGGCGACCAGAGCAACGTGGCGTCGTTGTCATCACCGCTCCTTCCTCGGGTCTTGTGAAGCAGCGCTCTCCCGCATATTATTCGTGAATCGGAAGCAGAATTCGAGAACTCGAACATTGTGATCTTCCACACGGACATCGAGGTGGTACTGAACGTGGCCGACATGAGGCTCACGGGCGATGCGGCGCAGGAGCCCGACCTGAAGCAAGACGAATCAGCCGCAGGCGCGCTGATTGAGCCGCATTCCATCGCGATCGTCGGCGCCTCAGAACGCTCCCGCTGGTCGACGGCCATCGTCGGCAACCTGGAATGTCACGGTTACACCGGTGAGCTCCACCTGGTCAACCCACGGGGCGGAGGCATCGGTGGCCGCCGGGTGGCGCAGAGCTGCGCCGCAGTTGGCACCGAGATCGATCTCGGCATCGTCCTGGTCCCAGCCAATGCTGTGGTTGAGGTCGTCACGGATCTCGCTACCGCAGGTGCGCGGGCGGCGATGATCCTCACGTCTGGCTTCGCCGAAGCCGGCCCGCAAGGTCAGGCCCGGCAGCAGCAGCTCACCGACAGCGCCGCCGCAGCGGGAATCCGGCTCCTCGGCCCGAACAGCCTGGGCTTCATGAACTTCGTCGCACAGACGGTGGCGTGGGCCACCCCGATATCGGCCCCGTCGCGCCAGGATGGCGTCGCCCTCGTATCGCAGAGCGGAGCGACCGCGCTCTTTCTGTCCAGCCTGGCCTATCAGCAGGACATCCCGCTCAGTTACGTGGTATCCACCGGGAATGAGGCCGATCTCGGCTGTGGCACGTTCGCCGCACTGCTGGCAGCGGACCCGCAAGTCCGGGCCGTGGCGATGTTCCTGGAGTCGGTCCGTGATCCTCGCCAGTTCGTGGCGGCGGCACGTTCGGCGGCAGCCTACGACAAGCCGCTGGTCGTCCTGAAGGTCGGTGCGAGTGAGGTCTCGGCCCGTTCGGCGCTGGCGCACACGGGCGCCCTGGTCGGGGACGACCGGGTCTTCGACGGCATCTGTGAGCGGTACGACGTGATCCGGGTGCGTTCGCTCGAGGAGCTGATGACGACCGCGGACATCGCAGGCCGCACCGGCGTGCTGGCGCCGGGCGGCTTGTGTATCGTCTCGAACTCCGGCGGGGTCTGCGAGGTCGCCGCTGACACCGCGGATACGCTCGGCATTGACCTGCCAGATATTCCCGGCCCTACCGCGGCCGAACTGCGCGGCCTGATGCCCGACTATGCCACGCCGCACAATCCGCTGGACCTGACGGGCGGGATCGTTCCGGGGGACTGTGAACGGATCGTGGCTGCGCTCGGCGCGAGACCGGAGTACGCCGCGCTGCTGGTGCCGTTCTACCCGGTGCCGCTCGAGCCCGATCCCGGTGACCAGCGGCTCGCGGCACTGCACCGCCACATAGCGGCGGCTCTCCGGGTTACGCCGACGCCGGGCTTCCTGGTCAGCTACACCGGATCGGTGATCTCCGGCCCGGGCCGCGCCTTGATCGAAGGGATCGGCCTGCCCTACCTGGCCTGCGGGATGGACCGGGCGCTGGCCGGCTTGAGCAGCGCATTCTGGTGGTCGCAGCGACGTCGGCGCGCCGTCGCCGAGGTACCGCGCGAGGTTGTCCCCGGCTCGCTGCCCGCCCGGCCGCGATCCGAGCGCGAGATCCTTGACCTGTTCGCCCAGCGTGGACTGCCCACGGTGCCGCACACGCTGGTAACCACGGCACCGGAGGCGATCGCCGTGGCCGCCGGGTACGGCGGGCCGGCCGTCCTGAAGATCGCCTCCCCCGACATCGGCCACAAAACCGAGATCGGCGGAGTGGCGCTCAGGGTGTCCGGCGCGGACGCGGTCACGACCGCCTTCCACCAGGTGACCGCAGCTGGCCGGGCCCAACCGGGGGCGAGGGTCGACGGGGTGATGGTCTCGCCGATGCGGGAGGGTGGGGTCGAGCTGTTTGTCGGCTGTTCTCAGGACCCGGTATGGGGCCCAGTGCTCGCGCTCGGGCTGGGCGGCATCTGGGTGGAGGTGCTCTCGGACATCGCGATCCGGCCGCTGCCGGTCGGCCCGGGCGACGTGCTCGACATGCTGAACAGCCTGCGCGGCACGTCCCTGCTGGCCGGCCAGCGCGGCCTGCCGCCCGCCGACCTCGACGCCGTGGCAGCCGCGGTGGTGGGGATCGGCGACGTCGCGGTCAGGCTCGGCCCGGACCTGGCGGCCCTCGACGTCAACCCGCTGTGGGTGCGAGGCGACGCGGTGGAGATCCTCGACGGTCTCGCCGTATGGGACACCGAGCCGGCCTGAGCGCCCGCGCGCCTACTGGCCCGTCCAGACGGGCGGGCGTTTCTCGGCGAAGGCGACCGCGCCTTCCCGGGCATCCGCCGAGGCCAGGAGCTCGCCGGTGATCTCCTCCTGCCGGTCGAAACTTTCCGCGGTCGGCCAGTCCCGTTGTTCGGTGATGACCCGCTTGGATGCGGCCACCGCCAGCGGGGCGTTGGCGGCGATCCGGCGGGCGAGTGCCTCGGCCTGGCTGAGCGCCTGGCCCGGCTCGGTCAGCCGGTTGACCAGGCCATGCCGGTACAGCAGCTCGGCATCGACCGTGTCGCCGGTCAGGGCGAGTTCCATCGCGAGGCGGGGCGGGATCAGGCGGGGCAGCCGGATCAGCCCGCCGCCGGCCGCGGCCAGGCCGCGCCGGACCTCGGGCAGGCCGAACCGCGCGTCGCGCGCGGCGACCAGCAGGTCGCAGGCCAGGGCGGCCTCGAAGCCCCCCGCCACGGCATAGCCCTCGACCGCGGCGATCATCGGCTTGGTCGGCGGTGTCCGGGCGATACCCATCAGGCCACGGCCTTCTACCCGGGTGACCTCGCCGCGCACGAACGCCTTGAGGTCCATGCCAGAGCAGAACGTGCCGCCAGCCCCGGTCAGGATGCCCGCCCGCAGGTCGTCACGCTCGTCCAGTTCGTCGACCGCCGCGCACACGTCGTAGGACAGGTCCCGGTCGATCGCGTTGCGGACCTCCGGCCGGTTGAGCGTAATCGTCATCAGGCCTTCGTCGATACGGACGAGGACCTTGCCCGACGGGCTCGACCGGACCTCGGCCACGGTCACTGGTCCATCAGCGCCATGAGCCGCTCCATGGCCTCGAGGAATTCGGATTGCAGCCGGTACATCACGCTGGCCACCGTGGTCTCGCTGTTGACCGCGACCACGGACTGGCCGACCGGAAACGAGTACAGGTCCTTGCGACGCGCGCGCACCACGCGGGTATGGGCCTCGTTGTAAAGGACTCCCTGCAGCGGCGTCGGCAAGTAAGGTGGCGCACCTGGCTTCTCCCAGGCCTCGGATAGCCCGCTTCTGATCATCCGGACGGTCTTGCCCGTGCGCGCCTTACCCCGTACCGTGCCGTCGGAACCGGTCTCGAACAGCACCGACCGCTCGAACTCGTCCAGCTCGCTCTCGCTGGTCCCTAGCCAGATCGTGCCGCACCAGACGCCCTGGGCCCCCATCGCCAGCGAGGCGGCGATCTGGCTGCCGTGGAAGATGCCGCCGGCGGCCAGGACCGTGGCCCGGTCCCCAGCGACCCGCACCACCTCCGGAACCAGCACCATCGTGGTGATGTCGCCGGTGTGGCCACCCGCCTCCGTGCCCTGGGCGATGACCACCTCGACACCCGCCGCGATCTGGCGCTCGGCGTGCCGGGCCTTACCGCACAGGGCGCCGATGACGATGCCGCGGTCCTTGAGTTGCCCGACGACATCTGGCGGCGGCGCCCCGAGCGCGCTCACCACCATGGTGACCTGCGGGTGCTCCAGAGCGATCGACACGAGCCGCCGGGCCCCGTCCGGGGTCATCCCGCCCCGGCCCGCCGCGAGCTCACGGCGGAGCCGGGCCTGCTCGTCACCGGAAAGCTCCGGCACCCCGGCCTCGGCGAGGATCTTGTCCATGAACTCGCGATGCTCGTCCGGGATCATTCCCTCGAGATCTTCGGGGCTCGCCTCAGCGTCATGGTCATAGACGGTGGGCACGATGACGTCGATGCCGTACGGGCGTCCGTCGGTGTGGCTGTCAATCCAGGCCAGCTCGGTCGCGAACTGCTCAGGGGAGTAAGTCGACGCGCCGAGCACGCCGAAGCCGCCCGCCCGGGTCACCGCCGCGACCACGTCACGGCAGTGGGAGAAGGCGAAGATTGGGACGTCGCAACCGAGCCGGTCGCAGATGGGGGTATGCACGGTTGTCCTCTCTCAGATCACAGCTCTTGCGGGGCGGCTGGCGCAAAGACCGGCATCGGCTGCCCGGCGGCGTCGGGCTCGAAGGTCAGCCGCACGAGCATGCCTTCGCGGATACGGGCGGCCATCCCGCCGCCGCCCCGGAACCGGCCGAGCATCCGTACCCCGGCGGCCATGTCCACGGTGACCAGGGTGTACGGCACGTCGGCGGCGATGGCGGGGTCGAAGGCGTGCTCGGTCACGGTCCAGCTCCGCACGGTCCCGCGGCCGGCCACCTCGAGCGGGCGGACCTCGAAAGACCAGCAGGCGTCGCATAGCACGCGCGGATAGTGGCGGATCTTCCCGCAGTTCCCGCACTGCTGCACGACCAGGACGCCGCGGGCCGCCCCGTCCCAGTAGGCCCGGGACAACTCCTCGCTCACCGCGGCCTGCCCATGATCGCCAGGCCGCCGTCACCCATGTCGCCGTACCCGGTGACCAGGCCGACCTGTGCCCCGTCCACCTGGGCGGGGCCGCCGTGGCCGCGGAGCTGCCGGACCAGTTCGACGATGTGGTTCATGCCCAGCAGGTGGCCCTGGGAGAGCAGGCCGCCGTGGGTGTTGGTGGGTAGCGCGCCGTCGATCCGCAGCCGCCCGTTCATGACGAACGGCCCGCCCTCGCCCTTGGCGCAGAAGCCCATATCCTCGAACTGGCGCAGCACCACGTAGGTGAAGCAGTCATAGACCTCCGCGACGTCGATGTCGGCGGGCCCGGCGCCCGCCATGGCGAAGGCGATGGGGGCGGCCCGGGCGATGCCGATCTCGCCCAGGTCCGGCCGCTGGGTGATCGAGTTGGGCGAATCCGGATGCCCCAGCGCCACGCCGAGCAGTTCCACCACGGGCTGGCGCAGGTCACGGGCCCGTTCGGCCGACGTGACGACGTAGGCCGCCCCGCCGTCGCTTTCCAGGCTGCAGTCCAGCAGCCGGAACGGGTCGGTGATCATGCGGGAATTCTGGTGGTCCGCCAGGGTGATCGGCTTGGTCATGACGGCGTTGCCGTTGAGGATCGCGTGCTCGCGGCAGACGACCGCGATCTCGCCGAACTGCTCGCTGGTCGTGCCGTAGCGCTGCATGTGCTGGCGGGCCATGGGCGCGTACAGCTGGGCGGGAGCGATCGCCCCGGCCGGCCGTTCGAACTCGGTGACCAGCCGGAACTGCGGCATCTGATGGATACGGACGCCGGCCCGGGCCCCCGAGCTGATGTTGCGCCCGAACGGCACCAACACGGTCGTGCAGATCCCGGCGGCGATTGCGGCCGCGGCACATTGCAGCGCGCCGACCCCGCTGGCGCCACCGTGCGGGATCAGCGCGGAGAAACGCAGATCCCGGATGCCGAAGTTCGTCACGTATTCCTCGGCCGGCGCGCCGGTGATCCCGACCGGGATGACGCCATCAATGTCAGAAGGGGTGAGCCCGGCGTCCGCGATGGCCGCGAGAGACGCCTCGAACTGCAGCTCCTCGGCTGTTCGCGGCGACCGTCGGGTGTAGGCCGTCTCGCCGATGCCGGCGATCGCCGCGGCCCCCTTCAGCGACATGTCGTGGGCGCTGTCATGACGGTTCGCCGCGTTGACGGGCGCGTTGACGGGCGGCGCGCCAGCGCAGCCCGGATCTGCTTGCGATAGCGCACCGGGTCGAGCTCGAGTCCGTACCGCGCTGCGCCAGGGAAATGCCGGGTGAGGAACCGGTGCTCGGCGGCGATGTCGGCGTGCATCTCCGCTGGCGTCGGCAGCCCGGTCCGGCCGCTGATGACCGCGGCCATCAGCTCGGACTGGGTGTCCATCATCGAGATGTTCGCACCGCCGCTGACGTTGAAGAAGCCGATGAAGTACAGTCCCGGCCAGTCCGGGTGGACGACCCGCTGCCAGGCTTCCAGCCGGCGATCGGCCACCGGAGCGATCTCATTGGCGAGGACCGGCAGGTCGATGTGGTAGCCGGTCGCCGCGATGATCGTGTCGACCTCCACCGCCGTGCCGTCGGTGAACCGAACGGTGCGGCCGTCCACGTCTGCGACGCCCGGCCTTATCCCGATCCGTTGGTAGGACACGTGGGCCATGAAGGTCGCGTTGCTGGCCGGGTGGGTGCGGGTCTGCGGTGTCCGCAGTCCCCATTGCTCCATCCGGCCGTGATAGACCCGGCTGATGATCCGCATCATCTGCCGCTGCACCGGCCAGGGCAGGTACGGCTTGGCTATCTTGCCGATAACCCGGGCCGAGGGCACGCCCAGGATCATCCGCGGCATGATCAGGACCGGCGAGCGCGCCGAGCTGTAGGTTTCGGCCGCGTACGGCGCGAGATCCGCGGCGATGTCCAGCCCGCTATTGCCGACGCCCACCACGAGGACACGCTGGCCAGCGAACGGATGAGGCCGCCGGTAACTGTGCGAATGCAGGTACTCGCCGGCGAAGCGCGGCGCCCACTCCGGGTGCGCCGGCACGCCCTGGTGCCCAGACGCGACCACGACCGCGTCGAACTCCTCCGGCGCGCCCTCCTCGCACTGCACGAGCCAGCCGGGGTCCTGCTCGCCGCCGATGGGCTCGACCGAGGCCACCCGGGAGTTGAAGCGGATCAGGGGCAGGATGCCAGCCCGTTCGGCAAATTCGTTGAGATACTCTGCCACGTCCCGGTGCGAGGGAAACAGCGGCGTTCCCGGCGGGAACGGGTAGCCACGGAAGCAGGTAATCCGCGGCTCGGAGTTGATGTGCAGGGAGTCATAGGCGACGCTGAGGCCGTTGTCGTTGTCGTAGACCCACAGGCCGCCGACGTGCGAGCCAGCCTCGAACACCGTGACCTGGTGCCCGTCTTCCAGCAGGTGACGGGCAGCGCTCAGGCCGCCGGCGCCCGCACCGACCACGGCGACCCGGCGGCGCGCCGGGTCAGCCATCGCTTACCTCAAACCAGAAGTCGGTGACCTCGCCGCGCGGATCATCGGCGAACCTTACCCACACGGGAGTGCCGGTCGTCAGCCGGGCCGCAGCCGCGCTCACATCCGACAGGTCCAAGCCCTTCACATACCCCACCACCGCGGTGTCCGCGCCGTCGAGCCGGGCATAGGCCAGGACGTACGGCGGCGGCACGCGCATTCCCGGGAACGGCTCATAGACGATGGTGAACATCTCCAGGACTCCGTGATGGCCGACCTCCACCCAGTCGGTGGTTTCCACGTGATCGCGGTCGCAGAAAGACCGGGCGGGGAACAAAACCCGCTGACATTCCGGGCAACGGCGGCCGAGCAGGCGCTTGTCGCGCAGCCCGGCCAGGAACCCGCCGACGGTCGTGCCCAGGGCATGCCGGTATGACAGATCCCAGGTCTGTTCGAAGAATGCCGGCTCGCTGATTACGGCCGGCCGGGCGTCCTGCGTTGTCATCAGGCAATCTCCTCTAGGTGGTTGGCCAGCACCATCGATGCATAGAACTGGTGGTCACCGCCGATCGCGGTCGCGACGCCGACGGACGCGCCGGGTACCTGCCGGGCGCCGGCCCGGCCAGTGACCTGCAAGGCGACCTCGGCCGCCCGGACCAGCCCGGTGACGGCGATTGGGTTGGTGCACAATGTGCCGCCGGAGGGGTTAACGACCGGGCCGCCAGCTCCCAGGGCGAACTCGCCATCCGCCATCCGGCGGAAGGACTCGCCCTTGGGGCACAGGCCGGCCGCCTCGATGGCGTGCAGTTCCACGCTCGAGAACGGCGCGTACAGCTCGGCCACATCGAGTTGCTCGCGGGGCTTGGTGAGGCCGGCCCGCCGGTAGGACCGCGCCATGGCCTCGCCGAGCGCGTCGGCGTCCGCATGGTCACCGAGGGCGGCCGGACCAACCCGGTCGCCCATCCAGAACGTTTCGCTGCTCTGGCCCGCCCCCCGGATCCAGGCCACCGGCCTGCCGCTGCGCCGGGCGAACTCCTCGCTGGCCAGGACCACGGCGCCGGCGCCCGTCGAGGACGGGCACAGGTCGGCCAGCTTGAGCGGCCATGAGATCATCCGAGTGGCGAGCACTTCGTCTTCGGTGATCGGTGTCCGGAGGTGGGCGTGCGGGTTAAGTGCGGCGTGGCGCCGGTTCTTGACCGTGACCCGGGCGAGGTCACGCTCGTCCGCGCCGTATTTGGCGTTGTAGCGCTGGGCCGCGAGCGCCAGCATCGTGATGGTGTTGAGCGGGAATGGCCGCTCGTAGGCGACGTCCCACATCTTGTTGAGCACTGACTGCGCGGACCGGGACTCGGAGACGCGATCTGCGCCGGCGACCAGGACCACATCGAACAAGCCGGAGGCGACGTGCACGTAGCCGGCCACGACCGCCGTCAGGCCGGTCGCTCCGCCGGTGTTGACCCGCATGAAAGGCTTACCCTGCGCGCCGAGCGCCTCGACGCACCAGCGCTCGCCGTTGCCGACACCGATCAGCGCGTCGGGTGCCAGCGGGAACACGACAGCGCCCACGTCGGCCATCGTGACCCCCGCGTCGGCGAGGGCGAGTTCGGCTCCCTCCCGGACAAGCTCCGGGTAGTTCACGTCCGAGCGGGATTTGGTGAAGGCGCTCTGCCCGGTGCCGATGATCCCTACCGCGCGCATCATGCCGCCTCGGCCTGGTCGGCGGTGAGGGACACGACCGCGGCGCCCTGGCCGGCGAAGCCGTGGACCGCAGCCGCGAGGGCGGTCCGGGGGCGGGGATGGACCTGCACCGGCCCGGCGGCGCCCCGGACCTGCTGCACCGCTTGCAGGATCCGGAGGAAGCCCGAGGCATTGCCCGGGTCGGCAAATAGGTTGCCTCCCGAGGGGTTGACGGCCGCCGACAAGGCAGCGCCTGCTCCCCCGCCTGGCGGGGCCAGGCCGACCGCCTCGGCCGCGCCGAACGCGCCGATGGTGCTGATTTCCTGGATCTCGAGGACGTCGATATCCGTGGCGAGCACCTCGGTCCCCAGGGCCATGCGGGCCGCTGCGGCCAGCGACCCGAACCCGGTAAGGTCGCGGCCGCTCAGGTCGTAGCACCCGGTGGCCCAGCCGATGCCGCGGATCCAGGCGGGATTCTGGCCGGGCGTCACGCGTCCGGCTGTCGTCAGCACGGCGGCGCAGGCCATGTCGCAGCCTCGGGGCAGATCCAGGTCGGTAAGCGGCCAGGCCACCAGCCGGCCAGTGGCGTCGGTTTCCACCATGGCTCCCGCCGTGGTGGCCGCGGCCGCCCTGACATCGCGCAGCGAGTGGACGGCCGCCTCGTCGAGCCCGTACCGGGCGGCGTACGCGCTGGCCTGCAGGCCGGCCGCCGCGACTGACGTCAGGCCAAGCCGGCGGAGCAGAAACGGTTCCGCACCCAGCCAATCGGCATGGGCGGGGTTGAGACCTTCGGATTCCTTGGACCATACCGCGACGAGGACGTGATCGGCCTGGCCGGCGAGCAGGCTCAGGTAAGCGTAGGCGAAGGCGTGTTCGCCAGACGATGCGATGGTCGTTACGTCGCGGCCGACACCGCCGGCCGCGCCGTTGACGACCATGCTCTCGATGACACGCCCCTCCACCTGATCGGTGGTCGACAGCACTACGGCGTCGATGTCGTGAATCGTCAGGCCCGCATCGGCCAGCGCCCCGCGAGCCGCGGCGAACACCATCTCCTCCAGGCTCTGGGTCTCGACCGCCTTCTGGTACGGCGTGTGATGGATGCCTATGACGGCGATCGAATCGGTGCTCACGTCACGAACCCTTCTTGCCACCCGGCGGAAGTCTTTCCAGATCTCGACTAGACCTTCGAGATCTCGAATCTAATCGCACCTTGCGCCCGACGTCAAGCGCCGGCCAGCCGTCTAGCCGTGGCAGCGCCAGTGCGGCGGCCGGTCGCGCGTCACGTAGTTTGCCGATGGGCACGAAAGCGCAATTCACTTGCCGTGCGCCATCAGTTCAGTGGGGTTGCCTGGAGCCGTGGCTGCGTTCTGACGGCGCGGGCTGCCGCCCCAGCTCGGCCTCGATCAGCGCGGCGGCGTGTCTGGCCGCAGCGAGGATGTCCTGCTCCTGGCCGGATTCCAGGTCAGCCTTGAGCGCCGACACGTGGATGGCCGCGGCCAGCGTGCCGTAAGCGTCGTACACCGGGATCGCCAGGCCGACGATGCCGGGGATCGCCTCCTCACGGCTGACGGAGTACCCCCTGGCCCGGATGTCGCCGAGCTCGCGTTCCAGGTCGGCCGGCTCCACGAGAGTCCGCTCGGTGAGGCGCGGCCTGGGACCGGAGAGAAGCTGCTGGTGCAACTGCGGGTGGTAAGCCGCGAATAGCTTCCCGACGGCGGTCGCATGGAGGTAGAGGGGCTGGCCGAGCCTGATGTGGACGGTCACGGTCCGGGTACCGGGCAGCCGCTCGACGTACACCACGCGACGGCCTATCCGCACGGCCAGGTACACGTCCTCGCCGGTTTCACGGGCGAGTTCCTCTAGATAGCGGAGAGCGACACTGCGCACTTCCAGGCCGTCGACCGTCCGGATGGCCAGCCGCACCGCGCGGGGACCGATCGAGTAGCGCAGATCCTCGCTCACCACGACGACGTCCACCCCGACCATACGCTGCAGAAGATTGTGCGTGCTGCTGGTCGGAAGATCGAGGCGCTTGCTGACCTCGGTCACGGTCATCCCCTCGGGATGACCGACGAGGAGTTCGAGAACGTCGAAGACCCGGGAGAAGCGGTCAGCCTGGTCGGTCTTGACCTCACGTCCGTTTTCTCGCACCAGTACTCCTCCACAGTTCCGCGATCACGAGGCAGCGCATTGTTCACCCTCTCGCCGTCGAACGGTATCCGATACCACCTTTGGCGGCAGATATTCCCTCGGCGGCCTTGACCGCGGCAGCTTGATGCAGGCACCATCACTATTCGTAGTATCGAGTATAAATCCGAGATCTCGAACATGGGCGACGGGCAAGCGGTCAGTTTCGACGTCGAGACGCCGACCGCAACCCGGCACCCGACGTGGAGGAGGACCAGCGCGATGAGATGCAGGCCGGCGAGCCGGCACCTGTTCGGCCTGCTGGCCGAACGAGCGGCCCTGCTGCCCCGGCACCAGGCCATAGTCACGAAATCGGGGAGCCGGACTTATGGCGAATGGCTGCGCGGCGCCGGGCGGGTGGCCGCCGCGCTCACACAGGCCGGGGTGGGAGCCGGCGACACGGTCGCGCTGCTGGCGCCCAACGGTATCGAGTGGCTCGAGGTTGCCTTCGGGTGCGCTGCTGTCGGCGCGCGGCTGGCCCCGGTCAACACCTGGGTTCGGGTCGCGGAGCTGGATTACCTGCTCGGCTTTTCCCGGCCGACGGTCCTGGTGGCGGTCGACCGGGCCGGCAAGCATGACTTCGTCTCGGACCTGCGTGAGCTGGTTCCCGAACTCTGGCGTGAACCGCCCGGCTGCTGGAGCGCTGCGCGGCTGCCCAGCCTGCGTTCCGTCGTTCTCATCGGCCAGGAGATACCGCGAGGGGCGATTGGCTACGCAGACTGGGCGGCGGTCACCCCGCCTGGCGGGCAGCACGCGGTAAGGCCCGCCGATGACGTCGCACTGGTGTTGTTCACGTCCGGGTCGACCGCCCGCCCGAAGGGCGTCGCGCTAACCCACGGGCACCTTATCGAGAACGGGTTCGAGATCGGCGAGAGGCAGGGACTCGGGCCCGATGACCGGCTGTTCCTCGCCTCGCCGCTGTTCTGGTCGCTGGGGTCGGCCAACGCGCTCATGGCCGCGCTGACCCACGCCACGACCCTCGTCCTCCAGCCGCAGTTCGACCCGGCCGGTGCGCTCGACCTGATCGAACAGAACGGCTGCACGGCCATCTACACGCTTCCGCTGATGACCCACGCGCTGCTGTCCGACGGAGCGTACCGGCCGGAGCGGGTCGCGTCGCTGCGCCGGGGCCTCACCTTCGGCTCGCCGTCAGAGGTGCGCCGGGCCGTGGAAGACCTCGGCGTCGATCTCATCTGCAACCTGTACGGCGGGACCGAGGTGTACGGGAACTGCTGTGTGAGCCCGCACGACGCGCCGGCCGGCCGGAGAGTCGCGGCGTCCGGGCCGCCGCTGCCCGGCGTGGAGGTGCAGATCGTGGATCCTCGCACGGGTGCGCCAGCGGCACCGGGTGAGCTCGGGGAGATCCGGGTCCGGGGGCGGGTTAGTCCCGGCTACCTGACCGAGTCCGGTGACCTCGCGCCCGTCACCGACGACGAGGGCTGGTTCGCCACGCAGGACCTCGGCACCATCGGGCCGGACGGGTGGCTGGAGTTCGCTGGCCGCAGTTCGGAGATGATCAAGACAGCCGGGATCAACGTCTCCCCCGCCGAGGTGGAAGATTTCCTGCTCGGGCACGACGATGTCGTCGAGGCTGCGGTGACCGGGGTCCCGCACCCGCTTCGGGGAGAAGAGGTGGTGGCGTTCGTTCGCTTGCGCCCGGGTTCATCGACCGGGCCAGATGCGCTGCGCGAATGGGCACGTGCGCGGATTGCCTCCTACAAGGTCCCCGCACGGATCCTCATCGTAAAAGACTTCCCCCGAACGTCCACGGGCAAGCTCGCCCGCCGAGAGCTACGAGCGGCCGCTGCCGGTGACGCGAATGGCCAGTGACAGCTGGGGGCGGTGGGGTGAGGATGACGAGCTCGGCGCGCTGAACCTCATCGGAGCAAGGGAAGTCCTGCGGGCGGCCGGAACCGTCCGGCGCGGCCAGGTCATCCGCCTCGGTCAGGACCTCGGGCCGTCGACCCTGGTGCCGCGTCACCGCAAGGAGCCCGAACACTTCATGACCCGTGATGGGGGCGATTACGCCGCCGGTGCCCGCAGGCCCGATGGATTCCAGTTTGCCGAGGACGTCGTCTCCTTCGCCACCCACACCGGAACGCACATCGACGCGCTCTCCCACGTGTGGTGCGACGATCTGTTGTACAACGGGTTCCCGTCTGCGGGCACGCGCAGCACGACCGGGGCCCGGCGATGCGGCGCCGAGAAGCTCGCCCCGATCGTCACGCGCGGTGTCCTGCTGGACATCGCGGCGCGCCAGCCCCGGCCTCTTGAGCCGGGTGCCGTGATATCGGCCGCGGATCTTCGTGCCGCCGCAGAAGGCGGCACGCACCCCGAGCCTGGCGACGTCGTGCTCGTCCGGACGGGCTGGCTCGGTCGTTGCGCGGGAGACGCCGGGGCGTACTTCGCAGGCGAGCCCGGGATCGACCGCGGGGCGGCGGAGTGGCTGGTCGAGGCCGGCGTCGCCGCGGTCGGCGCGGACAACTACGCCGTGGAGGTGCAGCCATCATCGCCCGGCACCACGTTTCCCGTGCATCAGCTGCTGCTGCGAAACCACGGAGTGCCGCTCATGGAAGGCCTGGTCCTGGACGAGCTCGCCGCTGAGCGGCGGCCGGAGTTCCTGTTCATGGCGGCGGCGCTTCCCGTCGTGGGTGGCACCGCCGGGCCGGTATGCCCGGTCGCGGTGCTGTAGCCACGCCGCACCGACGGTGATGTTGACACCCGGCCTGGACGGCTATAGATTCGGATATCTGAAACTCCATCCGAATACTCGAATGGCGTCCCGGTTAGGGGCCGACTACTGATGGGCAGCCCTCACTCAAGGGGATTTCGAGATGGACAGGTCCAACACCGGACCCGGGGTCGCTGCAGTGTCGACTCGCGATCTCGATCAGGCCCATGCCTATATCGACAAGGTGTTCACGCCCCACCGCCTGGTGATCGACGCTAGATCCGGCCTGCATTTCGACCTCCGTTACGCTCAGTCTGCCCGGGTCACGGTCGGTTACCTCGCCTACGGCGCCCACGTCATCGTCGACGTGCCGCCGCCTGAGGCCTGTTATCACGTGACCATGCCGATCCGCGGGGCCTGCGTGGTCTGCCAGCGACGCGAACGCGCGCTGGCGCAGGCCGGCCGGTGCGCAGCCATGCTGTCGCCAGACGAACCTCTCACTGTCAGGTGGGAGCCGGACACGGTTCAGTACATCGTGAAGGTCCCGAAGGCGTCCCTGGAGGCCCAGCTCGCACGGCTGATCGGCCGGCCTGTCCAGCAGCCGGTGCGGTTCAGGCTCGGATTCGATCTCAGCACGGGCGGCGGGCAGGCGCTTGCCGCCTCGGTCCCGTTCTTGTGGACCGAACTTGCCCGCCCCGGGGGGATCGCCACCATGCCGCTGGCCCGCGAACACCTGGAGTTCGCGATCCTCAGCCAGCTGCTAACGGTGATCCCGCATAACTACTCCGCGCTCCTAACCGAGGACGGGACGCCGGCGCGCCGGCGGCATATCAAGCGGGTCATCGACCTGATCCAGGCGCATCCGGAAGAGGCCCTGACCAGCGCCCAGCTGGCGGCGGCCGCCGGAGTCACCGAGCGGGCCCTGCAGCTGGCGTTCCAGAAAGAAGTCAGCATGTCACCCGCCGCCTACGTCAGGTCGGTCCGGCTCGACCGGGTACACGCCGAGCTCTGCTCGGGCGCGGGAGGCGCCACGGTCACCGAGGTTGCCGCCCGCTGGGGCTTCCTGCACCCGAGCCGTTTCGCCCAGCAGTACCGCCAGCGATTCGGCGTTCTCCCATCGCAAACGCTAGCCCGAGCCTAGATAAGAGATTTCGGGAATCGGCTCCATACGCTTCGGCTAACGGATAGTGATCCACGTCACGCCGCCGATAGCATCAACCTCATTATGCAGTAGATGCGACACAACCGGGAGGCTTCCCGTGCGCGGGGTAGCACCGGAATCGGCGAAAGGAGAAGCTTTCCATGACCTCAACCGTGTCTGATCAGGAGCGGATTGCCCTGCAGCGGCGTACTGTCAAAGAGCACATGGACGCCGAGAACACTCACGAGTACGACAAGGTCAACGCGACATTCGTTCAGGCGGACCGTGCCTACTACCAGATTGTCGCTGGAGGAATCCAGTACGACGGCATCCAGGGAGTGGAGAGCTTCTACGAGCTTCTCGATAAAGTGCTTCCCGACCTGGAATGGAACGTAACGCACGAGTACGACGTTCCGGGCTGCTCGATCCGCGAAGGTACCGCGTCCGGGACTCACTCCGCCGAATTCGCGGGAGTGCCCGCATCGGGCAACTTCGTCTCCTTCGAGGTATGCGCTCTGTACATCTTCGATGAAGAAGAGCCGGACAAGCTCATAGCCGAGCGCGCGTACTGGGACAATGACTCGCTGATACGGCAACTGAAGGGCGAGAAGGCCGCCTCGCTGGGGCTCGCGCAGAATTTCCGCCGCTAAGCCGCTACTAGATACCGGAACAAGGACAATCGATGAGCAACACTGTCTCCACGCAGAACATCAGCACGGCGGCGGCACATCGCCTCATAGCCGCGGGCGAGGCCCGCGCCGTCGAGATCGGCGTACCGTCGGTGATCGCCATCTGCGACACCGCAGGCGTGCTCAAGGCCTACACGCGGATGGACGGCGCTGCCCTGATGTGCGTGCAGGTCGCCCAGGACAAGGCCTACACCGCCGCCGGATTCAGCATGCCGAGCCACGAATGGCACGACTTCATCAAGGACGACGCCCCACTGTCGGCGGGCGCGCCGGCCGGCGTCGACCGGCTTATCGTCTTCGGCGGCGGCTACCCCATCCTCATCGATAACACCGTCGTCGGCGGAATAGGGGTGAGCGGCGGCCACTGGTCCCAGGACATGGACGTCGCCGAAGCCGCCCTAGCGGCCATCAAGGGCGAATGACAAAGCCCAAAATCATCCTAATCGCCCAAAGCGCATGCCTGTGCCCCCTCCTCACGACAGGAAGTAAGTGGAATGAGTGCACCCGGATTCATTGGCGGCCGCGACCATTTCAATGACTTCGACCTCGACTCGCCGGAGTTCCGCGATCACTACGATGACGTGCTCGACGAGCTTCTAGACAAGTGCCCGGTCGCCCACAGCAACGCATTCGGGGGCTACTGGATGGTCAGCCGCGCCGAGGACGTGCGCCGCTGCGCCCAGGATTACGGGACGTTCACGAACACGCTCGGGTTCGAGCCGAATCGCAGCAACGAGGAGGGCGGGCTCAAGCTTTACCCACTCGAGATCGACCCGCCTTACCACACGCGGTGGCGTTCCGCGCTCGGCCCGTATTTCAGCCCGCGCGCCATCCGGTCCCGCGAGGCAAACATCCGCGAGCAGGCGAATTACCTCATCGATACGTTCATCGAGAATGGAAGCTGCGAGTTTGTCGACGAATTCGCCGCGCAGCTGCCCGGCCGCGTGTTCTTCGGGTCGTTCCTCGGTGTCCCGTTTAGCGAGCTCAACGCGATTCAGAAGGCCACCGATACCGCCATGCGGGGGGCGGCGTCAGAGCGTGCCGCCGCCTGGGGAACCGTCGCCGAATTCCTCACGAGCTACCTGAAGTCCCGGGAGAGCGAGCCGCCGCGGGGCGACTTCGTCGACGCGGTGCTGGCGGGGGTGACCGCAGACGATGGCGAGCCGTGCCCGTGGAACCACAAGCTCTTCGTCATGATCGACATGATGGCCGGCGGGCTGGGCACTACCTCCCACGTTCTTGCCAGCATCGCTCATCACCTCGCGACCCACCCGGGCGACCGGGAGCGGGTGATGCGCGACCCGGGACTGCGGCCCAGCCTGGTCGAGGAGGTGATCCGTGTCTACGCGCCGATCGTCGCCGTCGGCCGCACCGCCACCCGGGACACCGAGGTCGCGGGCCAGCCGATTAAGGAAGGCGACTTCGTGATGCTCTCGCAGGCCGCCGCGTCGCGCGACCCGCGGCTCGTCGAGGAGCCCAGGAGAGTCAACCTCGACCGGCCGGCACCCGTTAACCTCGCCTTTTCGTACGGCCCGCACCGGTGTATCGGCGCGCATGTCGGGCGGTTGCAGGCCCTCGCGGCGCTCGAGGAGATCCTCCGGCGGATTCCTGATTTCGCCATTCCTGACGGGTACACGCCCGTTTACAGCAACAGCAGCGTCGCCCGGAACATGGACGAGCTCAAGCTGGCCTTCACGCCGGGGAACCGGAAAGGGGACGGCGCGTGAGATATCTCGTCGATCAGGCGCTGTGCTGCGGCCACGGGCAGTGCGCGGCACTTGCGCCCGAGGTGTACGGCCTGGACGACGACGGATACAACAAGGAGGTCGGCCACCTTGCTGATGTCGAGCCAGGCCTGGAGGAAGCGGCCAGAACCGGAGCCATGGCCTGTCCTGACGCCGCCATCCGCCTCTTCGAGTAGCCGCTGCGCGGGGCCCGCGTATCACGAGGTGCGTCATGAAAATGGCTGAAGTACGGCGGATGGACCGGATTGTTGTCGTCGGAGGGGGACTCGCCGCGTCGCGGAGCTGCGTTGCTCTCCGGCGACAGGGGCACGACGGCGACGTTGTCCTGATCGCCGCCGAGCCGCACATGCCCTACGATCGGCCACCACTGTCGAAGGGCATGCTGCACGGGACATGCACGGACCCGACGCTTCCCGTCGACCTCACCGGACTGGGCGTACAGATCCAGCTCGGTACCGCCGCGACCGGTCTGCGGCCCGGTGAGCGGACCGTGACCACGGTCAGCGGCGAGGTGACCTACGACGGGCTGGTGATAGCGACGGGGGCGAGGCCCGTCCGGCTACCCGGCGACGGTGAACAGCTACTCCTTCGGACCGTTGATGATGCGCGGGTGCTCCGGGACCGGCTGGTGCCGGGCGCGCGGATCGTTGTTATCGGTGCGAGCTGGATCGGAGCGGAGGTCGTGACCGCCGCAATCACCGCTGGCTGCCGTGTGACCTGCCTCGAGGCCGGGCCCGGGCCGGCCGCGCAGGTATGCGGTGCGGAGGTCGCGGAGCGCTTCATGCCGTGGTGGGAAGGTGTCGATCTGCGGTGCGGCACAGCGGTAGCGCGCGTCGAATGCGCCGGCGTCCTGCTCCAGGACGAGACGCTGGTACCTGCCGAC
>Ga0070707_100002227_pt1 | contig 18519 bp, 17 predicted proteins | sample KBSK5502metaG_FD_65468 | JGI IMG/M metagenome (GOLD analysis project Ga0070707, IMG submission 65468) | Corn, switchgrass and miscanthus rhizosphere microbial communities from Kellogg Biological Station, Michigan, USA - KBS K5-50-2 metaG | ecosystem: Host-associated > Plants > Roots >... | reverse complement strand
CGACGTTCGGATCGGCCTGCCTCACCGAGTCGTCGACGGTCGCGACGAGGAGGCGATGGCCGAGCCGGATCCGGCCCGGCTTCGGGAGGTGGATCGGCACCGTGCCCGTCGTCGTTGTCTGCGAGGTGGCGCCGGCGCCGGTGGTGCCCGTCGCCGTCGACGGCTGCGACGAGGCGTTCGTGAGCGTCGTGTCGTTGCCGCCGCCAAGCGTGAAGCCGATCGCGATACCCGCGACGGCTGCCGCGCCGAGCACGGCCAGCGCAGGGCCCTTCCTTCTCACGGGCGGGCACCCTAGGCCATCTACGCTTGCAACCCTTGGAGAAACGGCTCGAAGAGCAGCTCAAACGGCTGCCGGCAAAGCCCGGCATCTACATCTTCCGCGACGCGCGCGGCCAGGTTCTGTACGTGGGCAAGGCCAAGTCTCTGCGCCCCCGTGTGCGCAGTTATTTCCAGGCTTCGGCGGACGTCAGGCACGCGATCGCGCAGCTGCCGGAGCGCGTCGCCGACATCGAGGTGATAGTCACGGGGAGCGAGGTCGAGGCGCTGCACCTGGAGCAGAACCTCGTCAAGCGGTATCGGCCGCCGTTCAACGTCAGGCTGCGTGACGACAAGTCCTTTCCGTACATCGCCGTCACGGTCGAGGATGACTTTCCGCGGGTGATGTTCACGCGCGAGCGGCATCGGCGCGGCGTCACCTACTTCGGCCCGTACGCGAACGCGAAGAAGGTGCGAGAGACGCTCGACGTGCTCAACCGGGTCTTCCAGTACCGCCCATGCGAAGGCCCGAAGCCGGGCCGCCACTCGGGGATTCCCTGCCTCGACTACCACATCGAGCGCTGCCACGCGCCCTGCGTCGACTACATCTCGAAGGAGGCCTACGCCGAGATCATCGACGGGGTGATCAACTTCCTCTCCGGGGACACGCGGACGATCGAGCGCGAGTTGGAGCAACAGATGCACGACGCCGCCGAAGGGGAGCGTTTCGAGGAGGCCGCCCGCTACCGCAATCGCCTGTTCGCGGTTCGCCGGCTGAGCGAGCGTCAGGCGGTCGAGAAGCGAAGCGTGGGCGACGTCGACGTGCTCGGGCTCGCCGTCGACGGCGACAAGGCGGCGGTGCAGATCTTCCCGCTCCGTGGCGGAAAGATGATCGACCGCTACGGCTTCCACCTCGAGAACGTCGAGGGCCAGGAGACCTCGGCGCTGCTCGAGGCCTTCTGCGTCGAGTACTACGGTTCGGCGCCGTCGGTGCCGCCGCAAATCGTCGTCCCGCGCGATGCGGGCGACGTCTCGGCGCTCGAGGAGTTTCTGAGCGAGCGCCGAGGCTCCCGGGTCGAGGTGCGAGCGGCCGAGCGCGGCGAGAAGCGGCGGCTGCAGGAGCTGGCGACACAGAACGCACGGCTCGCCTTGGACTCGGAGAGCTACCAGACCGAGCAGAAGCGGCTGCGGCGGGTCGAGGCGCTCGAGGAGCTGCGCGAGGGGCTCAACCTGGAGAGCCTGCCGCTCCGGATCGAGTGCTTCGACATCTCGAACATCCAGGCCTCGGAGCCTGTCGGCTCGATGGTCGTCTTTCAGGACGCGACGGCGAAGAAGGCCCACTACCGCAAGTTCGCGGTGCGCGGGCTCGACGGCCAGGACGACTTCGCCGCGATGGCGCAGGTGATCGAGCGCCGCTTCGCGCGCATGGGCGACCCCGCCGACGAGGAGTACGACCAGGGCTTCGCAGCGGTGCCGAACCTGGTCGTGATCGACGGCGGCAAGGGCCAGCTCTCGGCCGCGCTCGCGGCGATGCAGCGCTTCGACCTGCCGCGGGTGGCCGTGATCGCGCTCGCGAAACGGGCCGAGGAGGTCTTCCTGCCGGGCCGGCCGGACCCTGTCCGGCTCGACCCGCACTCGCCTGGGTTACAGCTCCTACAGCGGATCCGCGACGAAGCGCACCGTTTCGCCCTCGGCTTTCACCGCCAGCGCCGCGACACACGCGCGCGCGAGTCGATCTTCGACACACTCGAGGGCGTGGGGCCGGTACGCCGCCGCGCGCTGCTGAGGCATTTCGGCTCGGCCGAGCAGGTTCTCGCCGCCTCGCAGGAGGAGCTCGAGGGTGTGCCAGGCGTTCCCGCGAAGACGGCGCGCTCGATTTATGCTCAGCTGCACAAGGCGGGCCGGGCGTAAATGTTTCCATCACGCGGGTTTAGACGGCCGTCCGGCAAATCCGCCACATGGATAGGTTTCAGGCCACCGCTACAAAGGAGGGCTAATGGCTGAGCCCGTGGTCGTTTCGATCATGGAGTTCTCCGGTGATCCGGAGGAAATCGGGCAGAAGATGTCCGGAGTCGAGGAGGTCGCAGGCAGGAAGGCGGCCGAGTACGGCGGCATGTCGTCGACGATCGTCAAGACCGACGACGGCGTGATGATCATCAACTTCTGGGGCACCGAGGAGGGCCGGCACCAGATGGCCGAGGACGCCGAGATCCGCCACGCGATCCAGGACGCGGGCATGCCGCCTCCGAACGCCAAGGGCTACGAGGTGATCAAGCACCAGACGACGGGGCAGTGGACGTAGAGCCCCCGCGTCGTCTCGGTCGCGGCGCGTACCACCTGCGTTCGTGGCCCGGGAGACGGACAAACAAACCGAAGAACTAGCCGGCCCGCGCGCCGTCTGGCAGATCGTCCGGCGGCGCGACTTCGGGCCGTACTTCTTCGGCAACGCGCTGTCCGCGAGCGGGACGTGGTTCCAGAACCTTGCCGCGGCGCTCCTGATCTACCGGCTGACCCACTCGGCGCTCCTGCTCGGCGTCCTCAACTTCTCCCAGTTCATCCCGATCCTAGTGCTGACGCCGTGGGCCGGCAGTCTCGCCGACCGGCTCGACCGCCGCAAGCTGCTGTTCGTCTTCCAGAGCCTCGCCGTCGTGCTGGCGGCCGGGCTCGCGACGCTGGCGTGGGGAGGTCTCGCGAGCACCTGGGTGGTGATCGGCGACACGCTTTGCCTCGGCGTCGTCAGCGCCTTCTCGGCGCCGGCGCAGCAAGCGCTGATCGTCTCGCTCGTGCGCAGGAACGAGGTGCCGACGGCGGTGGCGCTGAACTCGATGACGTTCAACCTGGCGCGCGCGCTCGGCCCGGCCGGCGCGGCGCTGTCCGTCCACTACCTCGGGATCCCGGCCTCGTTTGCCGTCAACGCGGGCTCATACGGCATCTTCATCGCCGCGCTGCTCGTAGTCCGGCCGCGCAGGCAGGAGAAAGCGAGCCGCGCTGAGGCGCGCGTGCGCGACAGCTTCCGGCTCTTGCGCCAGAAGCCCGAGCTCGCGGCGTTCCTGCTGATCGTCGCGATCGTCGGCTTCGGCTCCGATCCGGTGAACACACTCTCGCCGGCCTTCGCGCATGCGTACGGCCGGCCGGACACGTGGGCTGGTTTCATAGTCGGCGCCTTCGGCGCCGGGGCGGTGACCGCCGCTCTCGTCGTCGCCGGCCGGGTCGCCGGCTCGCGCTGGCGGATGGCCGCGACCCTGTCCCTGCTCGGCTCGGGCGTGGCCGCGTTCTCGGTCTGCCCGTGGCTGCCGCTCGGCTTCGCGCTGCTCCTCGTGGGCGGCTTCGGCTATCTGGCCTCGAACACCGCGGCGACGACGCGGCTCCAGCTCGGCGTCGCCGAGCAGCAGCGTGGCCGGATCATGGCGCTCTGGAGCCTGGCCTTCCTCGGACTGCGCCCGTTCGCCAGCCTGCTGGACGGCGCGATCGCCAAGACGTGGAGCGTCCGAGCCGCCGGCGTCGTGCTCGCGACCCCGGCGCTCGCGGCGGCGCTCGCCGTCACGGCGAGTGCTCTGCGACAGCGTCGCGATCCGCTTCGACGCGCTGCCGCCAGTGCAGCGTCCGCAGCATCGTCAGGATCGCTCCGAAACCCAGAAGGGCGTTGAAGACGATCAGCGTCACGCGCATGCCGACGCTGAAGCTGAGCAGAGTCGTTCTGGCCGCCTTGCCCGCGAACGTGTAGAGGAGGAGCGCCTGCTCCGTGCCGATCCCCGACGGGCTGATTGGGAACAGCACGGCGAGGCTCTGCGTCACCTGGACGAGGATCGCGTTGTGCACCGTCGCTGGCACGTGAAAGGCGCGTAGGAAGAAGAAGATCGTCGTCAGCCGCAGGCTCCAGTCGGCCGCCTGCCAGACCGCGACGCGGCGGAGGTAGGTCGTCGTGTCGGAGAAGATCCGGAAGCCGAGGCCGACGCGCTGCCAGAAGCCGATCAGCTGCTCCGCGAACCAGAGGAGCAGCAAGACCAGGACCAGCAGGATGACGCCAATCGCGATCAGGGTCCCCCGGATGTGCGCGAAGAACCAGTGGAAGTCGAACGCCTTCAGGTGCGCGAGCACGGAGCTGCCCGGGAGCTCTCCGGTCGAGAGGGCGTAGACGATGAAGCAGAGGGCGACAACCGAGTCGAAGAGCGTCAGCGCGACCAGCGTCGAGGCCAGGGTCGGATAGGTCGAGCCCTCGACGCGACGCTTGACGATGAAGAGCCCGACCGCGTCGCCGCCACGGGCGGGCACGATCGCGTTGACGCCCACGCGCGCGAGGATCGCGCCCCAGACCGAGCGCCAGCGCACGACCGAATCCGGGTACGACGCGGCGATGATGTTCCGCCAGGCGCGGCTGACACAGCCGACCTTGATGAACTGGCAGAGGAGCGCGGCGCCGAGAGCCGCCCAGCCGACGTCTGCCAGATGATCGAAGAAGACGCGGATGTCGTGGAGAACCGCACTCATCGCCACTCATACTCTGGCTCGGCGCGCTGGTTCTTGCTTGGGCGGGGTTTAGCGGCCGCTGGGGCAAAGCCGCCACAGCCTTTTAGGCGGCATCGCAAGCGATGCCTTTGCGATTTGGGCCCTTAGGGCCGGTCGGGCGGGCCGGAGCCGTCGCTGCCCGCGCCGTCGTCGGCCATGTACGGGTAGCGGTAGTCCTTCGGCGGCACGAAAGTCTCCTTGATCGTCCGCGGCGAGACCCAGCGGATCAAGTTCCACATCGAGCCGGCCTTGTCGTTCGTGCCCGAGGCGCGCGCACCGCCGAAGGGCTGCTGGCCGACGACCGCGCCGGTCGGCTTGTCGTTGACGTAGAAGTTGCCGGCCGCGTATTCGAGCTTGTCGTTCGCGTCCTCGATCGCTGCCCGATCGCGCGCGAACACGGCGCCCGTGAGCCCGTACGGCGCCGTGCGGTCAACCAGCTCGAGCGTATCGTCCCACTGCTTTTCCGGATAGACGTAGGCCGTGACGACTGGGCCGAAAAGCTCCTCCCGCATCGTGCGGAAGTTCGGGTCCTCGGTCTCGATCACGGTCGGTTCGACGAAGAAGCCTTCCGCGTCCTCGATGCCGCCACCGACGAGCACCTTCGCTTTGGCCGCCGACTTGGCCTCTTCGATCGCCTCGCGCTGGGTCGCGAGGGATTTGGAGTCGATGACGGCGCCCATGAAGTTGGAGAAGTCGCTGACGTCTCCGACCTTTAGCTCCTTGATCTCGTCCGCCAGACGCTCGCGAAGCTCGGGCCACAGGTTCGAGGGCGCGTAGACGCGCGAGGCGGCGGAGCATTTCTGTCCCTGGTACTCGAACGAGCCGCGGACGATCGCCGTTGCGACCGCCTCCACGTCCGCGGACGGATGCGCGACGATGAAGTCCTTCCCGCCGGTTTCGCCGACGATTCGCGGGTAGTTCCGGTACTCGCCGACGTTCGAACCCACGGTCTTCCACATCGAGTTGAAGACCGCGGTCGAGCCCGTGAAGTGGATCCCGGCCAGCTCGGGGCCTGCCAGCGCGGCGTCGCCGATCTTCGCGCCCGAGCCGTAGACGAGGTTGATGACGCCGTCCGGCAATCCCGCCTGCTGCAGCAGGCGCATGACGAAGTAGGCGGAGAAGGCCGCCGTCGACGCCGGCTTCCAGACGACCGTGTTGCCCATCAGCGCCGGCGCTGCGGGAAGGTTCCCCGCGATCGCGGTGAAGTTGAAGGGCGTCACCGCGAAGACGAAGCCCTCGAGCGGCCGATACTCCATTCGGTTCCAAGTCCCGGGCGCCGAGCTCGGCTGCTCCTGGTAGATGCGCGTCATGAACTCGACGTTGAAGCGGAAGAAGTCGGTCAGCTCGCAGGCGGCGTCGATCTCAGCCTGATGCGCCGTCTTCGACTGGCCGAGCATCGTCGCCGCGTTCAGCGTCGCCCGCCAGGGGCCCGCGAGCAGCTCGGCGGCGCGGAGGAAAACGGCGGCGCGCTCCTCCCACGGCAACCGTGCCCAGTCGTGGCGCGCCTCGCGCGCGGCGGCGATCGCCTGTTCGACCTCGGCGGGCCCGCCCGAGTGGACGTCAGCGAGGACGTGCCTCTTGCGATGGGGCTCGACTGCTTCGAACGTCTCCTTCGTGGTCACGTCCTTGCCGCCGATCACGAGCGGGAGCTCGATCCGGTCGTGCTCGAGCTCGTGTAGCCGCCGCTGGAGCTCGGCGCGCTCCGGCGAGCCGGGGGCGTAGTCCTTAACCGGCTCATTCTGCGGCGCGGGTGGCAGGAAGATCCCTGGACGGGTCATCGAGGTGGATTCTAGGGGTACGTTAGGTGCGTGGCGGCCAGCGCCCTGTACGAGGTCGAGACCTGGGGTGTGGGGGAGCTCTGGCTCGAAGAGGACACGCTTCTGTGGCACGCGCTGCCTCGTAATACAGAGTGGGCCGGTGTACACAGCCCCATCTCGACGGGGTCTGCCGGTGTACACCGGCCGCATCCGCTGGCCGAACGGGTCATGGCTCATTTCGCGGGCGGGCGGGACACGTTCGCCGACGTCAGGCTCGACCTGGAGGGCTTCACGTCCTTCCAGTTGGCCGTCGTGGAGACTCTTCGCGACGTTCCGTGGGGCGAGGTTGTCACGTACGGCGAGCTGGCCGCGCTGGCCGGGTACCCGAATGCGCAGCGCGCCGCCGGCTCGGTCTGCGCTCAGAATCGCTTTCCCATCATCGTCCCCTGCCATCGCGTCGTCGCCGCGAACGGGATCGGGCGCTACGGCGCCAGCGGCGTCGAGTACAAACGCCGGTTACTGGAGCTCGAGCGTGTCTTTATCTGAGGACGTCCGCAACGAGCTCGCGGCGATCGCGCCCGAGCGTGCGTGCGACCGTCAGGCCGAGCTGTCGGCGCTCTTTCACGCTGCGGGGAGGTGGCACATGCGGGCCGGTCGGGTGTCACTCCACCTCGACGTGTCGAGCTCCGCGGTCGCCCGGCGAGCGTTCAGCCTGCTGCGATCGTTCGCCGTCGACTCCGAGATCCGGACCTACCGGCGCCGCGCCTTCGACCGTGCGACTCGGTACCAGCTCCACGTCGCCGGAACGCCGCGGACGGTCGCCGTTCTCAAGGAGTGCGGCGTGCTCGGCGTCCGGCTGCAGCCGCTCGTGCGCCCGCCGAAGCGGCTCGTGGGGCGTGCGTGCTGTCGCGGCGCCTACCTGCGGGGGTCGCTGCTCGCAGCGGGGTCGGTCTCGGCGCCGCCGTCGCCGCACCTCGAGGTGCGGACCGAAACCAGGGAGGCGGCAGAGTTCGTCGCCGAGGCGGCGGCTCAGGAGGACGTCGCCCTCGCCGTCCTCGAGCGGCGGGATCACGCGGTTGCGTATGCGAAAGGGCTCGATCGGATCGCCGAGGCGCTCGCGCTCGCCGGCGCGAGCGACGCGGCGCTCGAGCTTGACGAGCGAGCGGTGATGGGGGAGACGAAAGCTGGAGCGAATCGGCTCACGAACGCGGACCAGGCGAATCTCGTCCGCACCAGCCGGGCTGCTCACACGCAGCTGGAGGCGCTTCGCAGGCTCGAACGCGAGCACCGCCTGGACGAGCTCTCGCCGCGCCTGCGAGAAACCGCGGAGCTTCGTCTTCGACATCCATCACTGCCGCTGCGCGAGCTTGCGCTCAAATGCCAGCCGGCCGCCTCGAAGGCGACTGTTCACCGACGCTTGCAAAAACTTATCCGGATCGCCGAAACCTAGGCCGGAACACGTCTTCGTATGCCTTTGCGGCCAGTTGAAACGAACCCCGACGATTCGTTAATACTTCCGAGAGGCGGGTTCGCGCTCGTCCGGTGATGGATTCAGACCCCGTCCGTCGCCAAGGTCCGGAGCGCGACAATTGCGGAGGGGGAGGTCGTCCTCGGAGCTTCCCCTCCGGCCCGCCGCTCGCCGCAGGCGAGCGGCGGGCCGATCGGGCATCAAACGGCCGCACGGGCGAAGCCCGCACGGCCTCCATGGTCGGCGCCGCAAGCGGCGCCTTAGCGGGCCGATCGGGCATCAAACGGCCGCACGGGCGAAGCCCGCACGGCCTCCATGGTCGGCGCCGCAAGCGGCGCCTTAGCGGCCCGCCGACTTTTCTTGTAAAGGGCTACGCACAGGCGCCTCCGTTAGATTCTCTGTAATTCGGTAGGGAGGACGCATGGCTAAGGCAAGAGTTGGGATCAACGGGTTTGGACGGATTGGGCGCAACCTTTTCCGGGCTCACTTGCAGCGGGGCGGGGACTTCGAAGTCGTCGCTGCGAACGACCTCGGGGACGCGAAGACGATGGCGCACCTGCTCAAGCACGATTCGGTGTTGGGGCGGCTCGACGAGGACGTGGAGGTGGGCGACGGAAAGATCACAGTCGGCAGGAGCGACCTCCTCCTTCTCTCCGAACGCGATCCCAAGGACTTGCCTTGGCGCGACCTCGGCGTCGACATCGTGATCGAGTCGACAGGGCTCTTCACCGACCGCGCGGGCGCCTCCGGGCACCTCGAAGCGGGCGCCTCGAAGGTGGTCATCTCCGCGCCTGCGACCGACCCCGACGTAACGGTCGTGCTCGGCGTCAACGACGACGACTACGACCCGGAGACGGACCGGATCATCTCGAACGCCTCCTGCACGACCAACTGCGTTGCGCCGATGGCCAAGGTCGTCCACGACGCGCTGACGATCGAGCAGGGCTTTATGACCACCATCCACGCCTACACGGCCGACCAGCGCCTGCAGGACCTGCCGCATTCGGATCTCCGTCGCGCTCGCGCGGCCGCGCTGAACCTGATCCCGACCTCGACCGGCGCCGCGCGCGCGATCGGCGTCGTGATGCCGGACCTCAAAGGCAAGGTCGACGGGATGTCGATGCGGGCTCCGGTTCCCGACGGGTCGGTCGTCGACCTAGTCGTTCTGGTCTCGCGCGAGACGAGCGTGGACGAGGTGAACGAGCTCTTTCGCGCGGCCGCCCAGAGAGGGCCGCTCGAGGGCTTGCTCGAATACAGCGACGAGCCGCTGGTCTCGCAGGACATCGTCGGCTCCTCGTTCTCGTGCACGTTCGACAGCGACCTGACGATGGTGAACGGGCGCATGGTCAAGGTCTTCGGCTGGTACGACAACGAGTGGGGCTACAGCTGCAGGCTCGTCGACCTCGTCTCGAAGATGGGCGCCTCGCTGCCCACGGCCGAGGCCGCGGCGACCGCTTAGGGGCACTAGGTGTACAAACCGCGTTCCGTTCGCGACGCGGACATCGCAAGCAATCGCGTGCTCGTGCGTTCCGACTTGAACGTGCCGCTCGAGGGCGGCCGGGTCGCGGACGAGACGCGGATCGAGGCATCGCTGCCGACGCTGCGGCTGCTGCTCGAGCGCGGCGCGGCCGGCGTTCGAGTCTGCTCACATCTCGGCCGTCCGAAGGGGCACGATCCGGCCTTCACGATCGAGCCCGTACGCGGGCGCCTGCGCGAGTTGTTGCCCGACGAACGGATCGAAGTGCTCGAGAACACGCGTTTCAACCCCGGCGAGACGAAGAACGATCCGGCGTTCGCGCGCGAGCTCGCCGACGGCTGCGACGTGTTCGTCGAGGACGCGTTCGGGTCGGTTCACAGGGCGCACGCCTCCACCGTCGGCGTGGCCGAATTGCTCCCGGCCTACGCAGGCCTGCTGCTCGAGCGCGAGCTGGAGGAGCTCGGCAAGCTACTCGGCGACGTCGAGCGGCCTTTCGTGCTCGTCTCCGGCGGCGCCAAGGTGGAGGACAAGCTCGGCGTCCTGCGCAAGCTCGGCGGCAAGGCCGACACGGTCTTGATCGGCGGCAAGATGGCAGCGGAGATCGCTTCGCAATCTCCGCTAGAGGGGGTGAACCTGGAGCTCCCTGTGGACGTCGTTGCCGCCGCGGCGTTCGAGGTCGACGCCGAAGCAAGGATCGTGGCTGCTGAGGAGATTCCAAAGGGGTGGCTCGCCCTCGACATTGGACCCGGCACGCGCGATCGATTTAGTGCGCGCATCGCGGATGCGCGCACCATCTTCTGGAACGGGCCGATGGGTGTGTTCGAGTGGCCGCGCTTCGCGGAAGGCACTAAAGCCGTGGCCGAAGCTGTGGCCGATGCCGACGCCTTCTCGGTTGTCGGCGGCGCCGACTCGATCAGGGCCCTGAACGAGCTCGGCCTCACCGACCAGGTCTCCTGGGCGTCCACCGGCGGCGGCGCTGCGCTCGAGCTGCTCGAAGGCAAACAACTGGCGGGTGTAGCAGTCATCCCGTCCGCGTGATGTCCCGAGACGGGCGTGTCTCGGCGCCAGGCACGAGGACACGTCCGAACCGCCAAACTCCCTGCACTTCTGGCTGTTTGGCGAAAACTGAGGGACGTGTCCGCAGGACGATTTGGTGCCAGGCACGGAGGCACGTCCCGCCGCGACACGTACGCGACGTCTGGCCATAGGATGCGGCGGCCGTGCTGATCGCGGGCAACTGGAAGATGTTCAAAGGCCCGGGGGAGACGCGGGAGTTCTGTGCCGCGTTCGTTCGGCCCGACGGTGTGGATGCGGTGCTCTGCCCACCATTCGGGTCGCTCGCCGCGGCGGTGCCGAGCGGGCACACCATCTACGCCCAGAACGTTCACTGGGCCGACGAGGGCGCCTTCACGGGCGAGGTCTCGACGAAGATCCTGCTCGAGCTCGGCGTCCAGGGCGCGATCGTGGGCCACTCCGAGCGGCGGCAATACTTCGGCGAGACTGACGAGACCGTGGGCATGCGCGCCGAGCATGCGCTCGAGGCCGGGTTGCGCGTGATCGCCTGCGTCGGCGAGCTCGAGGACGAGCGCGAGCGCGACGAGACCGACGATGTGTTGCGGCGGCAGGTCGGAGTTCTCGCGAAGCACGACAACCTCGTCGTTGCCTACGAGCCGGTCTGGGCGATCGGTACCGGTAAGACGGCGACGCCGCAGATCGCGCAGGCCGCGCACGCCTTCATCAAATCCCTGATCGACGTCCCGGTGCTCTACGGCGGCTCGGTGAAGCCGGAAAACGCCGAGGAGCTGCTGGCGCAGAGTGACGTCGACGGAGCGCTGGTCGGCGGCGCGTCGCTCGAGGTGGGATCGTTCACGGCGATTTGCGAGACGGCGGCACGACTTTCCCGCTCGTAGCGCTTGTCATCCTCGACGGTTGGGGCTGTGCGCCGCCCGGGCCGGGGAATGCCGTCGAGCTGGCCGAGACCCCGGTGTTCGACGGGCTCTGGGCGCGCTATCCGCACACGACGCTCGACGCCTCCGGCGAGGCCGTCGGGCTGCCGGCGGGCCAGATGGGCAACTCCGAGGTCGGTCATCTGACGATCGGCTCGGGCCGCATCCTCGACCAGGATTTCCAGCGCGTGAACCGCTCGATCGCGAACGGCTCGTTCTTCGAGATCGCGGCCCTCGTCGGTGCATTCGAGCGCGCGAAGCAGCGTGGGACCAACGCGCATCTGCTCGGCCTCGTTTCGTACGGCGGCGTCCACTCGCACATCGACCACCTGCGGGCGCTCCTGAGGATGTCCGCGCGGCAAGGGATGGAGGAGCGGACCTTCATCCACGCCTTCACCGACGGGCGCGACGTTTCGCCGCACGCGGCGATCCACGACCTGGCGGAGCTGCCGGAGGACAGGATCGCGAGCGTGTCCGGCCGCTACTACGCGATGGACCGCGACAAGCGCTGGGACAGGACAGATCGCGCCTTCGCCGCGATCTGTCTAGGAGAAGCGCCGACGGCGGACGATCCGGTGGCCGCAGTTCAGGAGAGCTATGAACGCGGCGTCACGGACGAGTTCATCGAGCCCGTGGTCATTAGCGGCCGGCCGCGCGTCGCGCGGGCGGACGCTGCGATCTTCTTCAACTTCAGGCCGGACAGGGCACGCCAGTTGACGACCAAGCTGCTGGAGGCCGATTTCGATCTGACCACAATGACGCGATACCACGAGGATTTCGGCTGCCCGGTGGCGTTCGAGGAGCAGAACGTGAGCGAGACGATGGCCGAGGTCCTGGCCGAGCACGGCGCCCGCCAGTTGCACGCCGCTGAGACGGAGAAGTACGCGCACGTCACGTACTTTTTCAACGGGGGTCGTGAGGACGAGTGGGCCGGCGAGACGCGGATTCTCGTCCCGAGTCCGCGAGACGTTCCGAGCTACGACCACAAACCGGAGATGTCGGCCCGAGAGGTGGCCGCCCGGTTCTCGTCCGAGGTCGGCAAGGGCTACGCGTTCGCGGTAGTCAACTTCGCGAACCCGGACATGGTCGGGCACACGGGGTCGATCCCGGCCGTGACGAAGGCCGTCGAGACGACCGATGCGTGCCTCGCCGAGGTCGTCGAGGCCGTGAAGCGAGCCGGCGGCGTCAGCCTGATCACGGCCGACCACGGGAACGCGGAGCAGATGCTCGAGGCAGACGGTACGAGCCCACACACGGCGCACACGACGAATCCCGTTCCGCTCGTCCTGACGAAGGAAGGGATGGGATTGGCGGATGAAGGCGAACTCTCAGATCTGATGCCGACCGCACTCGCGCTGCTCGGCTTTGCCCAACCTTTACAGATGACCGGGAAATCCCTGCTGAAGTGAGGAAGACCCGGGTTATACTCCTCCTCCCTTGGCACTAGCTCAGCCAGATTTCGGCGTCCTTCGGAAGGCACAGCGCGGCGACGAGCGAGCCTTCTCACTGATAGTGCGGGCCTACGAAGTCCCGGTCTTCAACTACGTTATGCGCCTCGTCGGCGACCGTGCGCTGGCCGAAGATCTGACGCAGGAAGTGTTCATTCGCGTCTTCCAGGGGCTGCCGAAGTTTTCGCTCCGGTCGAAGTTCACGACCTGGCTCTTCCAGGTGACGAAGAACCGCGTCCTGGATGAGCTCCGCGCCAGCGAGCGCCGGCCCCGTGCGCTGGTCGCGATCGACGACGCGCCGCCGCTCGAGGTCCTCGACGCGCCGGTCGAGCAGGTCGAGACGATCGCTGCGCTCTGGGTGGCCGTCGACGAGCTCAACACCGATCTGAAGATGGCATTGCTCCTCCGCGACGTCGTCGGACTGTCTTACAACGAGATCGCCGACTCGCTCGACACCACGCTCGCCACGGTCAAGTGGCGGATCTTCAAGGCGCGTGAGGAAGTCCAGCTCTCGCTCGCCCGCGAGGGCATCACGTCCGGCCGCAACGCCGACGTGATTCCGCTCGGCCGGTAGTTACAGGCCCTCCGCGAGTCTCGCCGCCAGCGCCTCGGGCAATCCGCGCTCGCGCATCTCCGTCTGCGTGCGCTCGATCGGGTAGTCGACCCGGTGAAATGAGGCCGTGCGACCGGGCTCGAGCAGGAGGTAGGCGGCGCGCGGGTCGCCGTCGCGTGGCTGTCCGACCGAGCCGGGGTTCAGGAGCCAGCGGCCAGCGGCGAGGTCGACGACCGTTCCGTCCCGCGTCAATCCGCCCGCGAGGTCCTCGCCGTCGAGCCCGATCGCCAGCGGCACGTGGCTGTGACCGACCAAGACGACCGGCGCCGTCGTGGCCTGCAGCGTCCACCAGGCCGTCTCCTCGCTGAGGACGTACTCCCACACCGGGTCGCGGGCGCTGCCGTGGAAGAGCTCGATGCCGTCGCGCCGCGCGCTCGACTCGAGCCCGGCAAGGAAGTCGCGCGGGCCGGTCTCCAGGACGGTCTGCGTCCAGCGCGCCGCGGTCGCCGCGTCGCCGGCGAAGTCGTGGATCGACAGCGAGCCGAGCACGACGAGATCGTGATTTCCCGCCAGGCAGAGATCCGCCCGGGCGGCGACCGCACTGCAGCACTCGTTCGGCTGCGGGCCGTAGCCGACGAGGTCGCCGAGGCACCAGAGCTCGTCCGGCTGCTCGGCCGCGACGGCCTCGAGAACGGCCTCGAGCGCGTGCCGGTTACCGTGGATGTCGGAGATGACTGCGACGCGGTTGCTCAAGGGCGCCACGATAATCCTCGCGGCCGCGGCCTGGCTCCTCGCCGCAGCCTTGCTCTGGCGGACGAAAGTGCCCGCCGATCTGTACCGGCCGCGGCTCCAGGCCTCCGCGTACTTCTCACCGGCGCAAGTGCACCGGGCCGCGCGCTACAGCTCCGTTGTCCGGCTGCTCTTCTTCCTCGGCGTCGCGGTGCAGCTCGCCGTTCTCGCGGTGCTCGCCGTGCTCGGCCGGCGGCTTGCCCGCGGCTTCGCGCTCGGCCAGATCGGCGCAGGCGTGATGATCGGCGTCGCCGCGTCGCTGTTCGTCACGCTCGCGACGCTGCCGGTCGGCCTGGCCGGCCTCTGGTGGGACCGGCGGTACGGGATCTCGAAGCGGGAGTACTGGAGCTACGTGCTCGGCCAGTCGGGCGGCGTGCTCGCCCGTACGGCGACCGTGGCGATCGTTCTCGCGGTCGTGATGTCGTTGGCGCGGCGATTCCCCCGCCGCTGGTGGGCGATCGTCGCGCCTCTGTTCATCGCGGTCGGCGCGGTCTTCGTCGTTGTCGGGGCGGTCCTGGCGCCGATTGGGACCCAGCCGATCCGCGACCCCCGGATCGCCGCGGTCGTCGAGCGGCTGAAGCAGCGCGAGGGGGTGCCTCACACGAAGGTTCGCGTCGACAAGGTCAGCAACGAGACCCGGGACGTCAACGGAGAGACGACCGGCATCGGGCCGACAACTGTTGTGATCCTCTGGGACACGCTCTTCAAGTCGCACCTGAGCAAGCGCGCGATCGAGTTCGTGACCGCGCACGAGCTTGGCCACGCCGCCCGGCGTCACGTGCTGAAGGGCCTCGGCTGGGGAGTCCTCTTCACCGTTCCGCTGACCTTCCTGCTTGCCGAGGCGACACGCCGCCGGGGCGGCCTGCACCGGGCCGAGGTCGTGCCCCTCGCGCTGCTGGTGGCGTTCGCGCTCAGCCTGCTGGCGACACCGCTCGAGAACGTGGTGTCAAGGCGCTACGAGTCCGAGGCCGACTGGATGGCGCTCCAGGCGACGCGCGATCCGGCCGCCGGCCGCGAGGCATTCCGCAGCTTCACACGGATCGATCTGGCGCAGCCCAACCCGCCCGAGTGGTCGTACGTCCTGCTGGACGACCACCCGACGGTCCTGCAGCGGATCGCGATGACGGAAGCGTGGCGCGCTAGGTACCGGAGTCTGCCTCTGGCCGATCGGTCTCGGGGAGGTTCCTGATCCCCTCGCGCGAGGACCACTTCGACCACGAGTCCTCCATCGCGTCCAGCAGCTCCCGCATGAAGCGGTTCGACATGTTCACGCGCGCGACGACCACGCCGGGCACGTCCCCCTCCTCGACCTCGTGGTCGATGCGCGCGAACGTCAACGTGAACTCATAGTCCGAGAAGCTGATGTTCGCGAAGTTCGCGTAGACGCCGGCGAGGTGCTCGGGGTCGAGATGGATGTTGAGCTGGCGCTCCTGAGCGTCGTCGTCCACGCGCCTACGATACTAGTCGCGTGGACGGCATCAGCCCGCGCCGGATCGCCTACGCGCTCGCCGCCCTGGCGACGGTGCTGGGGATCGGGACGGTCGGCTACCGCTGGTCGCTCGGCGAGACGTGGCTCCAGTCCTTCTACCGCGCCGTCGTCACGAGCGCCCTGGTCGGCCTGGACACGGTTCCGAAGAACGACTCGGCGCGGCTGCTGTCGATCTTCATGGTTCTCGCCGGCGTGACTATCTTTGCGTTCGTCGCCTCGACGGTGGTCGAGGGAATTGCCCGGGGCGTCCTAACCGGGGCGCTGGCGGAGAAACGAAGGAGGCGGGCGATCGAGAAGCTGCGGGATCACTACATCATCTGCGGCTACGGACGGGTGGGACAGCAGATCGGGGACGAGTTCCGCGCCGCCGGCGCCGACTACGTGGTCGTCGACTTCCACGACGAGGCCTTGGCCGCCGCACGGGAACGCAAGGACTACTTCATCGAGGGCGACGGCACGGACGAGGACAACCTCGCCGCCGCCGGCCTCGGGCAGGCCCGCGGCCTCGTGGCCTCGTCCGATTCGGACGCCGACAACGTCTACATCACGCTGTCCGCGCGCGCAGCCCGGTCCGAGCTGCTGGTCGTCGCGCGGGCCTCGAACGCCGATGCGGCTAAGAAGCTGCGGATCGCGGGCGCCGAGCGGGTCGTCCAGCCCTACGCCGCGGCCGGGCGTGTAATGGCGAACCTGATGCTGAAGCCGCAGGTGACCGCCTTCATCGACGTGGTCACCTCCGCCGCTGGGACCGATCTTCGCTTCGAGGAGCTCGAGGTTCCAGCGGACTGGGCAGAGGCTGGAAAGACGATCGGCGAGCTCCGCATCCGCGGACGCACCGGTGCCGTGATCGTGGCCGTGCGGAAGCGGGACGGGCACTTCGAGACGACTCCGGATCCGGACCTGCCGCTCGAGGTCGGCGACGTCATGATCGCCGCGGGGACCGACGGGGAGCTCCGCGCCCTGGACGAGCTGTTCAAATCGGCCGAGGCCGTTGCCGGCCGCTGACCCGGTTGCCCGCCTCGCGGCGGAGCTGAGCGAGGCCGTCGGAGCTCCACTCGAGCTCGAGCGTCCGAGCGACCCCGCGCACGGCGACTACGCCACGAACGCGGCGCTCAGGCTCGCGCCCGAGCGGCGGCAGGCGCCGCGGGAGCTCGCGGAGGAGATTGCCGCCGCCACGACGGCGCTCCCTGCGGTCGAGCGGGCGGAGATCGCCGGGCCCGGCTTCGTCAATCTCTGGCTCACCGACGCTTGGCTCGCGGACGCGCTGGGCACGATCGTCGAACCAGGGCGCGACTTCGTAGCGGGGAAACGCGAGCCGCCCGAGCGGATCCAGGTCGAGATGGTCTCGGCGAACCCGACCGGCCCGATCACCGTCGCGGCGGCGCGAAACGGAGCCTACGGCGACTCGGTCGCCCGCCTGCTGGAGTTCGCCGGCCACCAGGTCGAGCGCGAGTACTACTACAACGATTCCGGCACTCAGGTGGAGAAGTTCCGGGTCTCGGTCGAAGCGCGGCGGCGCGGGGAGGAGCCGCCCGAGGACGGGTACCGCGGCGTGTACGTCGACGAGCTGGCGGAGAGCGCCGACGATCCGGTGCCGCGGATGCTGGAGCAGATCGAGCGGACGCTCGACCGCTTTCGCGTCCACTTTGACTCTTGGGCGCTGCAGAGCCGGCTCCAAGGCCGCCTGGACGAGTTCCTGCCGCGGCTCGACACCTACGAGCAGGACGGCGCCGTCTGGGCCCGGTCGTCGAAGTACGGGGACGAGGACAATCGCGTGCTGATCCGCTCGCCGGAGCAGGGCGGAGGGCCGACCTACCGAGCCGCCGACATCGTCTATCTCGCGGACAAGCTCGAGCGTGGCTTCGACCGGGCGATCTATGTGCTCGGCGCCGACCACCATGGCACCCGAAACTGGTACGCGGCGGTTGCGCGGATGCTCGGCTACGACCCGGAGCGGATCGAGGTCCTGCTCTACCAGCTCGTGCACCTGACGAGCGGCGGGCAGCAGCGGAAGATGTCGAAGCGGCGCGGTGACGTCGTTTTCCTCGACGAGTTCATGGACGAGGTCGGCGTCGACGCCGCGCGCTGGTATCTCGTCAACCGCGGCCCCGACCAGACGATCGAGATCGACGTCGACCTGGCGGCCGAGCGGAGCCAGAAGAACCCCGTCTACTACGTCCAGTACGCGCACGCCCGGATCGCCGGGATCCTTCGCAACGCGGCGGGGGAGCCAAGCAGCGCTTTGCTGCCAAGCCAGCCCCTGGAGGCCGAGGAGCGCGAGCTGATCAAGCGGCTGTTGGAGTTCCCAGTCGTCGTCGCGGAGGCGACGGAGCGGCGGGCGCCGCAGGCGATTCCCGTCTACGCGATCCGCGTCGCCGACGACTTCCACCGTTTCTACCACGAGCACCGAGTGCTGGGGAGCGAGGCGGAGGCCTTCCGGCTCGCGCTCGTCCGCGCGACCCAGAACGTGATCGCGCGGAGCCTCGATCTGGTCGGGGTCGAGGCGCCCGAGCGAATGTGACCAAATAGGATTCCGCCATGGCCGTCACCGAAGAAGCAGGCGGCAGGGCCCGGGCTCCCGTCCGGCCTGACCGGAACCTGGCGCTCGAGCTCGTCCGTGTCACCGAATCGGCCGCGATGGGCGCCGGCCGCTGGGTCGGCCGCGGCGACAAGATCGCCGCCGACCAGGCCGCTGTCGACGCGATGCGGTCGATGCTCGACTCAGTCTCGATGGACGGCGTCGTCGTGATCGGCGAGGGCGAGAAGGACGAGGCGCCGATGCTCTACAACGGGGAGTCGATCGGCGACGGGACCGGTCCGCAGGTCGACGTCGC
>Ga0070707_100002225_pt1 | contig 18523 bp, 17 predicted proteins | sample KBSK5502metaG_FD_65468 | JGI IMG/M metagenome (GOLD analysis project Ga0070707, IMG submission 65468) | Corn, switchgrass and miscanthus rhizosphere microbial communities from Kellogg Biological Station, Michigan, USA - KBS K5-50-2 metaG | ecosystem: Host-associated > Plants > Roots >... | reverse complement strand
GCGCATGGTACGAAATATTCGAGACACATAGCCCTCGTAACGATGGCGGCCTGGGAGCACATCTCGGATTAGTGCCTCCGCTCTGGCCGGGCAAATTGCCGCCTGGGGTGAAGGCAATTGTCGCGCCCACGGAAACCGTCTGGATTCATGGATGGTTCGAGGTCTCCGGCCGCGAAAACATCGAGATCGTTCATGGCGTTCAGGATGAATTCCGCCTTATACCTCTGAGCGAATGGTGCAATCCATCGGCCCAACACGGTCCTCCCCTTCGAACGGACGTTGAGGAGAAGACCACTCCACAAGAACAGGTGGACAAATTCGACGCGTGGTGCTTCTACACGCGGCTCTCCAGATTGATGGAAAGGAATCCGTCGCCGGAGTGCGACAGGGACATCATTGCAGACTTTGCGCGTGCCGGATTTTTCCCGTGCAAAGAATTCGCCTACGAAATGCTGCCCGCCGAAACGACAGAAGCCATGCAGGCGGCAGTGACTGCTGCACAACACCGGATCGCTGAAGCCGAAAGAAATCCACCACGGTGCAAAAAAGTAAATGAGTGGTCGCTCCACGTACATCCCGGCCGCTACGAGCAGAATTATCTCGATCGGGCCGCTGATGCACGAAGCGGCGTAGTCGCTGCCGTAGCTGACGATGTTCTGTGCTTTCATGCCGGAACCGACCATACCGGTGAACCGCTTAAAGGTTCAAACCAATACGTGATCAATTTTTCCCAGGGTCTTATTCCACCGGTCAATGCTTTCTGGTCGATCACCCTCTATGACTCCCGGCAGCATCTTGTCCCGAGCAGCGTGCTCCGCAATGCCATTGGCGATCGCGATCGGCTGAGAGTCAACCCCGATAATTCAGTGTCCATTCATATCCAGCACGATTGGCCCGGAACGGCCAACGATTCCAATTGGCTGCCTGCACCGAAAGAGGCATTTAGCCTCGCTTTAAAGATGTACTGGCCGAAGCCCGATGCGGTCGCCGGAAATTGGTGGCCGCCCGCCGTGGTGCGGACGAAATGAGGGTATAGCTATGGTGTCGAGCAACCATCTGGCCAAAGACGAAACACAGGACGGGTTCACATGTATTGGACCGAATGCAGATTTGCGTTCGATGCATGAGCTGGTCATCAATCTCAGTCGTGCACAGACGGTGAAGTCGATGGCAGACACCGTCGCAAACTATTGTGGGAAAGTTTTCCAGAGTCCGGCGGGAGCGATCTTTGTCGAGCGGAATGGCAATCTGGAAATCATTTCGCAATGGCGCTCCCGCCGGGCCCCGAAGAAACACCTGGCTGAAGAAATTATTAAGAACGGTCCCGCTGCCCGTGCCTTTCGGACCGGCAAACCAATTTTCTGCCGGACTCCGGGCACGGCTCAGTCGAGCATTAGCCGTTATTTACACCGTCTGTTGCGGCGATGCCGCAGCGGAAGCGCCACGTTTCTGCCCATCAGGACGTCGGAGCAACAGCCCGTCGGGGTTCTGGGCATAATTCTTCCGCATGTCGAAGAATTCAGTTCCATGCGTGACCGGCTGGTGCGATTAGGACACGTTCTTTCAGGATCCATGGTACGCGCTCGTGCCTACGACGAAGCCCTCGCGGCCCGCACGCAGGCAGAAAACGCCATTCACAGTAAGGACGAGTTTCTTTCGATGCTTTCACATGAGTTAAAGAATCCAATGATGCCGATACTTGGCTGGGCCGTGGCGCTCAGCAGCGGAACATTGCCGGCGGACAAGCAAAATGTCGCCCTCGAGGGAATCGTCCGAAATGTCCGCGCGCTGAATTATCTGGTTGAAGATTTGTTCGATGCGGCGCGCATCACATCCGGGAAGCTTCGACTCGAGCTGGGCGAGATTCGAATCCAGGACGTTGCGCGCGAAGCGCTGGCAGCCATTCAGCACGCCGTTGAAGGCAAAAAACTACGGATCTCGACGGACATATCCGAAGCCATACCGCCGTTCATGGCGGATGCCCACCGGCTGCAACAGGTTTTGATGAACCTTCTGAACAATGCCGTGAAATTCACACCCGGCGGAGGTTCCATTGCACTGCGCATTCGCAGATTCAACGATAACGTGGAATGCATCGTGTCCGACACCGGAAAGGGTATCGAACGGAAGTTTCTGCCTTTCGTCTTCGAAAGGTTTCGGCAAGAGCATCGTTCTTCGAAAGTTCATGCGGCAGGCCTTGGACTGGGACTGGCCATCGTCCGCGAAATCGCCGAGCTTCACGGCGGTTCGATTGAAGCGTGGAGCGAAGGATACGACAAGGGCTCGACCTTCATCCTTCGATTGCCCCTGCGCAGAAGGCGCCCACGAGCGGGGAAATGCGTTTCAACGACGGCGTGAACTTCATCTGTAGGAAGGAAGCAAACCTTGGAGAATCCATATGCGTATTTTCCTTGTCGACTGCGAACCCATTTTTCGAGAGGGCCTGAAAACCATCATCGGAGCCGAACACGATCTCACGGTGGTGGGAGAGGCAGATAACTGCCGCGATCTGCTCGAGGCAACCAGGAATGTGGACCTCGTGATCCTGGATGGAGAATTGGATTCGATCGTCCTCCTCACCTCGCTGCAGAAGACACGATCCAGAGGGCGCCCCCCGTTCGTGCTGATCTTGACGAAGCACAATGAGGAGCAGCACGCCGTCCAGATGCTCAAAGCAGGAGCCGACGGCTATCTGTACAAATCAGACCCCCCCGAAAAAGTTCTGAACGCCATTCGGAAAATTGTAAAGGGCGGCAAATACGTCCCGAGCGATGTGGCCGAAACGGTAATTTTTGCGATGAACGGACTCAATGGATCGAGCCGGCTGTCTCACCGCGAATACCAGGTGCTGTACCTGTTTGCGTCCGGAATGGGCATGAGCGAGATTGCTGAACACTTGTCGTTGAGCGTCAAGACCGTAAGCACGTACCGCTTTCGCCTTCTGGAGAAGCTGAACCTCAAAAGCAACGCGCAACTGATGCGCTATGCGTTCAAACAAGGCATGGTGCAGTAATTCCGGTGACCTGGAGTTCTGGCCACGGATTGAAGTCCAAATGCCAATGGGTCAATGGGCCAAATGCCAAATGTCATATAGAAAGGATCGATATGGCATTTGACATTTGGCCCATTGACCCAATGACATATGAACTTCTCTGAGATCATTTACTCCTGAACGCCACGGGTTCACCGGCATCCGGCACGATATCCCATCCTGCTTCCGCAGCGCTGGGGACGACTCTCACCGCGATCTGCTTTTGTCCTCCGGGCGTCAGCAGGCTGGCCGCGGCGTCCAGCCGGAATTCAGTCGCCGGAGTTGCAATCATTGATGGTCCATAACAGGGTGGCATGATGAGGACCTGCGTCCGATCCAGGTACACACTGACGTGATAGGGAGTCAAGTTTCGTACCGGACGCAGGACTTTCCCCGTCCGTACGAACGGGGTTGCGGCGGTAAACTTCGCCTCCGAACATGCTTCGGAAACCTGGCCGGCGGGTTGTTGTTCGTGGAATGTTGAAGTCTTCTGGCTCAGAGCCGCTTTGATGGCTGACAAATCGCGCTCGATTTGCTCGAGCCTCGCAGGCAAAGGCCCGACTCGATCATTCTCGCTGACCCGGTTTGTCGGCGTTCCCAGCGACACGGGTTCCAGAAGCTTGATGCTCAGCGGCGTTTCGTTGTCCAGCACGAGCTTTGGTCCACGACTTGGCATTCGCACCAACTGATAAATCGTCGTTGGTGGAAACAATAAGGCGATGAGGTCGCGATGCGCGTGTCCGCGCCCCCAAACGACCTCGTCTTCGACTCGCTGGCGACCCGCATCGACAATCTTTGCATCGATCGGGTATTCGCAAAAATCCGAGTTCAGAATCGATCCAAGCGTGATCCGCAATCGGGCCTTTCCATGAAAGCGCCCCGCCTGCTTCGATTCGACAATGGTCCCAAGCACCTTGGAACCCCGCGCCAGCAGCGGTGGCCGATTAGGGAAGAACCGAACGTCAGAACTGACCGTCAAAATTGTCGGGCCTGAAGAGCGGCCCGCCGTGAGCTTCTCATCCGGTAACACGCGAATCACGACTCCTGCAGGAATGTATGCCGGACATTCCGTCGCGCTCGCCTGTGCCGCGACACTGCATGCAGCAAGACAAACGAAAACTGCTGTACAGACGGAAAGGGACTTCATCTTCATGCTCCTTGATGCGATTACAGACGTGAAAGGGTAAGGCTCACCGGCAAGCCGGTCTCATTTACGAAACAGCACCACAATGAGAAGGCCCAGACCGAGAGCCATGACAAAGTGTGCAATTAGGCCCGCCAGTGATCTGTAAGTTTCGCCCGATTTCTTTTGCAGTAAAATGAGACTCTGTCTGTAATGAAGGATAGCGATCGCAAGTGTGACAACACCAACTGCGATGACACCAAGAGCGAATTCCTGAGGTCCGAACGGGCTATTCGACAGAGAAGTCGCATCGCCTTCGTTGAGGTACTCAAAAAATTTGTAGAAGGCGAATCCAAAGGTGATGAATGATGCACAGGTACGGATCCAGGCCATGAGCGTCCGTTCTTGTGCAAGAAAAGTTTGATGAAGAGCTAAATCCCTCTCGTTAGTCATTCGAAAAGCATAGCGAGTGCGAAGTGACCGGATACATCCGGAGAAATGCGGATACGCAAAGAGAAATTTCGGGGCAGAACACCTTAACGTTCGCCCCACGACAAATTCAAGCCGGCATTGAGTTCAGGCCAGACGGTGCTGTGTCCGAAGAAATTTGGAATCGTTCGTCCGCGAAGGTCGCCAAAGAATCCCAGCGGCCCCCAAAGCCGTAAGGCTTTCACCCCACCGCCATAGCCGAACGTAAAGAACGTGTCTCCGCTTTTCAAAACATCATTGGGAACAAACTGCATGCGGGTTGGCGTCACAATCGACCGAACGTTCAAAACAAAAGTATCGCCGTTCCTGACATTCGTTGTAAGAGCTCCGGCGCCGGTGATGATGTAAGGTCTCACAACAGATCCGAAGATGTTACGTTTTGCGAGATTGTACGTGAACTCTCCTTCCCACAGGTGCGATCTCACGGCCCCTTGAGGAAAGCCGAGACTGCCCGCGAACCTCGCTGCAGTGTTGGAACTGCCGGGTTGAAAATGATTGCTCCAACCGTAGCTTGCTCCAATCTCGATGCTCGGCGTGATATAGCCTCCACCACGCACACCAAACATCTGGTTGCTTTTGAATTCACCAACTCCGGTATTGTCGTCGGTGGGCCAGTAGTACCCTGCATACGGACTGACCTCGAACGCCTGTGCTAACAGTGACAACGGTGCAAGCGCAAAGCTGAACAGAATTAGATATCCGTACACTTGTTTGGCCCATCCTTATTATTAATGTGGTGCGCTTCCCTGATGATTTCCTTTCATTGCGCGGCCCTGGCGGCGCGCCCCTGCAGCTCTGGCTGAAGCTCGCAGCATCTACAAAACCGGAATTCCGCGGCCGGAACATTTATCCGAAATGATTGGTAAAGATCCTCATGCCCGAAGACGCTCCGAACGCCTACGGCCTGTCCGATATGGCCCACGTCGGGTTCCGCTGTGTCAGGAGCGGAACCAGCGTAAGCCGGCCAGAATGATTCACCGGCTTTGAGTGGACGTGCCGTCCGCGCTGGAGTACTTTTATTAACCGCGGACGGAGGGAACCGATGCTCTTTCGTAAACACATCTTCATCGCGGTCGGCTTCGCACTGGCCGTCTGGTCCGGGCCGGCGGCCGATTGGAGCCGGGCACAGCAGCAGGTCAGAATCGAGGGCGTGTTTCCGCGACAGCTGGTGCGTGGCCAGACAACCCTCATGAACATCGCGGTTACAAGCCGGGACGATATTCAGGCCGCCGAGATCTCACCTTCGGCAGGTGTGACGGTGTTGAGTATCAAGCGCGGCGAGAACTTCCAGGGAGCGCTCACGTGGTCGCAACTCAGCGTCGATGTCGCCGAGAACGCCGTGCCGGGCGAGCGGCGCCTGGAGCTCGTGTTACCCGCGGGCCGGACGGCGCCCGTCACGATTACGATTCCGAGCCATGTTCCAAGCATCTCCGATTTTCGTGTGGCCCCTGCGCCTGCGCAGTCCAGTCCGCCGGCACTCGAATTGCAATTCACCGCCATCGACACGTCTGCAGATCTTGGCGAATCTCCGTATGTCTGGTTCATGACCACATGCGGGAGTGAAATCGTTCCCGGTATTGTCTACGGGAAAGTCACTGCTCGAGACAAAACGAACGGTGTCGTTCGCGCTGTTATTCCCAACGGAAAGGGTAAATGTGATCTCCAGGTCCGGGTGACGGACTCGAGCGGGATCGAGAGCAATACCTTAAAGACGGCAGTCGATTTCAAGAAGTGAGGAGGAGAACTCAACCATGCGCCTCGTGATTCTGGTTTCTGCAGCGTTGATCATCTCTCTTTCGACAACTGCATTCGCCCAGGAATGGATCGAGTTTGCCAGCCGGGAAGAACGCGTAACCTGCCTTTTTCCCAGTCAACCGAAAGTAACGGAGACCACATGGGTCTCGGAGTATGGCGCCATCCTTCCGGCGCGGCTCTATAGCGCGTCCCAAGGTCAAAGTCGCTACTCGTTGATGGTGGTGGATTACAATCCCGTCGAACGCCTCATGGTGGAGAAATCCAAGGCGTGTCCGGCAGGCACCGAGACTTGTCAGGGCATAGGCGACTGGGGTCTCGGGTACTGGAAAAATGATGTGCGAGGCGCCATCGTGTACGCGACATCGAAGTTCGTGCAAAGGGATGCGAAGGTGACACACCTGATGTGGAATTCACAGCAGATGGTCCAGGGACAGGAGTTGCAGCTTATCAACAACGCCGACCAATCCCGCACCTCGGCATCAATCTATATGCACGACAACAGACTGATCATCCTCGAGGCAACCGTCCCCAGAAATTACCCTGAACCGGTGCTTTTCACGCAATCGCTGTCCTGGCTCGACGAAAACGGAAAAGGCATTCGCTACGCCACAATTTATATCAACGCGCCCGATGTCCCGAAGCCTCGCGGGCGCTGAGCGCCGTATATCCGAACATTTGTGCGGTACGTCCTTATTATATAAGCGCTAATCGGCCGTGCCCCCGGCTCTGATTTCCATCCCCTGGAACATCTTGTTTCAGGAAGGCACAAAGTTCCAATCTTGTAGGCTCCGCGGATGCCGAGATGTTATATGTTGCTGCGCCTTTCTTTGCGCTTCGGGGTCTGGTGATGGCGCACCCCGTTTGGTATCCGAATCTCAACGATGATGTCCGGCGAAAATTGTTCAACTTCATGCATGCTGTCATGAGCCGGATAAGGTGAATCAATACCGTGGCGACTAATCGACCGCCGTCATTCGCTGTATGGATTACCGGGCTGCCCGCCTCGGGAAAATCGGTATTGGCGACCGCGCTCGTAAAACAGCTTCGGAATCTGAAAGTGAATGTGACCGTCCTGGAATCCGATGCACTGCGGCAGATGTTTTCCCAAAAGCCTCAATATGGCGATCAAGAGCGGGATTACTTCTACGGCTCGTTGGCTTTCATTGGGAGAGTCCTGACAGAGCATGGAATTTCCGTCATCTTCGACGCAACCGCAAATCGTCGATCTTATCGCGAGCGGGCACGCCAGCAGATTCCGCGATTCATCGAAGTCTTCGTGGACTGCCCTTTGGAAGTATGCATTCAGCGTGATCCCAAGGGAATTTACCGCAGAGCACGGCAAGGCGCCCGAACACGTTCCTGGTCTGCAAACGCGCTACGAGCCGCCACAAAATCCCGCCGTCGTCGTTCGCTGCGATCAAGATGACCCTGAAGAAGCGGCGCGCCGCATCATCGATTGCCTTGTGACCAGGGGTTATGTTGCGACCACCGGTCGCAGCTTACCTCGATCGGTATGACGTGTTCGTCTTGCCGTTTTTTACCTCACACTCGCGCTAAGTGCGGGTTGTCACTTCGCCGGAGCAGGCGTGGCCAACGGCTTGCCCTTTTCGACAATGTACGTCGCCAATATGCGCGCCGGCTTCGAGCCGGAGTTGGTAGCGTTGTGAATGGTTCCCGCCGGTATGTGAAACGCTTTCCCTGCAGTGAGCGTCACAGCCGGCTTTCCCTCTTGCGTGAGGACCACGGTTCCTTCCAGAACATAACCTATCTCGTCACCGGGATGCGTATGTCGACCGACCTCCGCAGCGGGCTCAAACTCAGCAACGGCCGTGACAAATTCCCGGCCGGGGGCGGAAGCATCGCCTTGCTGCAATACGGTGCGCTTAAATCCCGCTTGTTGAGCACCCCATAATGCTCCAATGCCGAACAAGATCGAAAACCCTGCGACAATTCTTTTTACTTTCAAGTTTCTCTCCCTTCTGAATGCGACGCCAGAGACCGCACGGACGCAAGCGCGTTTGGCACTCCGATTCTATTTGGAAACCAACGATGCTGCAATTACCCGGCTCGGCGGCGGAGCTGGTCGTCTTCCGGGCCGACGATGGGATTCTGCCAACCTCCCTCGGGTGTGACTCGCCCGACCTCGCGCGGGCCCCATGTATTGGGTTCGTATTTGTAAACCGGCGTATCGCTCTTGATAATCGGATCGACGATTCGCCACCCCTCCTCCACATAATCTTCACGGGCGAAAAGCGTGCCGTCACCTTCCATCGCAGCCCCCAATAAGCGCTCATACGCCTCCATCTCCCCTGCGCGCGGAGCGCTGGACGCGACCATTTCGCTTGTCTCGACCGAGAACCTGTCGCCTGGGGCAAGCGTCATCATTTCCATCGCAATCGTGACTTCCGGGCTGATACGCAATCGCAGCTGGTTTTCCTTCAGAACGGCTTCTGGTATCAGCGTCGGCGGTTTGCGGAACCGTGCCACAATTTCGGTACACGTCACAGGCATGTACTTGCCGGCTCTTACATAGAACGGGACGCCCTTCCAGCGCCAGGAATTGATGTTCAATTTCAACGCAGCAAACGTTTCGATCTTTGAGTCCTTCGCCACGCCCTTCTCGTCCCGATAGCCGCGGAACTGCCCGCGAACGACATCGTTCTGTTCTATTGAAGGAATGGCTTTCAATACTTTTACCTTTTCATCGCGTAACGATTCGCTGTCGTTGCGGGCCGGCGGCTCCATCGCCAGATTGGAAATGATCTGGAAGATGTGGTTCTCGATGACATCGCGAATCGCGCCGGTCTCGTCGTAGAAAGCACCACGTCCTTGAACTCCGAAGTCTTCGGCCATCGTGATTTGTACGCTTTCGATGTAGTTGCGATTCCAGAAGGATTCCACGAACGTGTTTGCGAACCGAAAGACGAGCATGTTGTTTACGGGCTTTTTTCCCAGATAATGATCGATGCGAAAAATCGACGACTCATCGAATACCTTATGAAGCACCTGGTTGAGTTCGCGGGCGGATGCGAGATCACGCCCGAAGGGTTTTTCGATGATCATTCGCGCGCCACTGGCGCACCCGGTTTGCGCAAGGTGGTCGATGACGGCGGCAAAAAGATGCGGCGGAACAGCCAGGTAAATTGCCGGACGATGTGCGTCTTTGAGTTCGTGATGAATGACCCGGCAAGCTGCCTCATCGGTGTAATCAACGGAAACGTAGCGCAACAACCGGGCGAGTTTTTCAAATGCGGCTGTGTCTATGCCGCCATGCTGCTCCAGGCTGTCACGTACTCGTTGCCTCAGTTGATCGACCGTCCATGGCGATCTGGCTACGCCGACAACCGGTACATCGAGTTGTCCACGTTTCACCATGGCCTGCAATGCAGGAAAGATCTTCTTAAATGCCAGATCGCCGGTCACTCCGTAGAAAACCAACGCGTCCGAACGCTCCTTACTCATGGCCTGTTTATTACCTCACCTTAAAGATGGCTGGTGTCATTCCACAACACTATCGCAGGTTCGTTTCGATTTTTTTCATAACCGAGCGTGCTGAGACTTGCTGCGCTCAGAAGAAAAACTTTTCCGTAAACCGTTTCGATGCCCAGCCAGCTTGTAGCTAATACCCGCAGAAAATGTCCGCTGGAAAACAACAACACATTGCCCGCGAGCCCGCGGATCCTGTTCACGACTCGCGCCGCCCGCTCAGCTATCTGCCGGGGCGACTCGCCGCCCGGACAGCCGTCCCGGAAGAGCTGCCAATCCGGGCGTTCGGCAAGGATTTCCGTCGTGAGACGGCCTTCGTACTTCCCATAGTTCCATTCAACAAGGTCGGCATCCATGGCGCAGGAGGAACCAAATCCGGCTAACTCGCATGTGCGCTTCGCGCGGCGCAACGGGCTCGAATAGACCCTCTCGAATGTTATTCCACGGAGCCGCTCGCCGAGCCGTCGCGCGTTCGATTCTCCGCGTTCGGTTAAGGGGATGTCCGTGAGCCCCGTGTGCTGTCCGGTCAGACTCCACTCGGTTTCGCCGTGTCTGGCGATGTAAATAATAGGAAGCATTTAGTCCGTCAGATTCTCCAACGCGTAAGCCGCTGCTCCGAGGAGGGCGGCGTTGGTCACGATAACGTGAACCGGAATGCGCTTCATCAGCTCCGAAAAACGTCCCTTGTTTGTAAAGGCCCGCATGAATCCGGGCTCCTGCAGGACACTTAAAGTGTGCACTGCGATGCCGCCGGCTAAATAGATTCCTCCGGTCGCAAGGACCTTCACCGCGAGATTGCCGGCCTCACTGCCGAGAATTGAGACAAACATATCGATCGTAGCCCGGCACAATGGACTCTCGTTGTGCGCGGAAACGGCGGCTTCGACGATTACCTTCGTTGGATCTTCGGCGACAGCGATCCGTTGTCCGACTTCGGGTGATTCCTGGACACGCTCAACGTCACGAAGGTATGCATAGATATTCGGAATGCCAATCCCGGAACAGACACGCTCCACACTGACATGGTCAAACCGCGAAAGCATGTATTCGAGCAAACCGATCTGTCGCTTGTCCGCAGGAGCAAAATCCATGTGACCGCCTTCGGAAGCCTGCGGCACGTAGCTGGATCCGTCCCACGTGAGAAACGACTCGCCTAAACCGGTGCCCGGAGCGACAACTCCAATGGCGGTTTTGGGAACAGCGTCACCAATATTCAAAGTGACAACATCGCTTTCCCGCAAAATGGGGACCGCTCGCGCGACTGCTTCCAGATCGTTCATGAGATGGACCGATTTCAGCCCCAGGTCAGCCGCGAGTGCATCTTCATGCATGACCCAGGATAAATTCGTCGTAACAACGGATCTCTCGATGACCGGTCCGGCAACATCAAACGTGGCCCCGTCCACGGCCACTTTCACATCGGCAAGAAACTCCGTAACGATCGCCTGCAGGCTGCTGTAATCGGCGCTATGGAATTGTTTGCGAGCGATCGGTGAATTGGGATTCGATCCGCTCGGGTAGATTGCTAATTCGGTTTTCGTGCCGCCGATATCACCAACAATTAGCATAGTCTCGATTTTATGATCATACTCTCTACTTCACGAAGGAGGCCGCAAAGTGACCCGTCCTGATGTTCCACGTTTCGCTCCGGGTGGCCCGGGAATTGAACCGCGTTGGACGCGAGGCACCAAAGTAGCAGTCGGGACGGCATATTCAACGTCCAGCCGCATCTGGTACACACTTGATGACGGCTGTGTGACTGAGGTCTATTACCCGACCATCGATTCACCACAAATCCGCGACCTCCAGTTCCTGGTCACCGACGGCGAGAATTTTTTTCACGACGAGCGCAGACATTTTGTCGGCGAGATCGATTGCGTCTCGGAAGCTGCGCTTGGATTCGACGTTACGAACCGCGAAAAGAAAGACCGCTACAGCATCCACAAGACGATTCTCGGCGACCCACATCAGAACTGCCTGCTGGTGAACACTCGCCTGGAAGCTCCTCAGGACCTGTTGCCGAAATTAAGGATGTACGTACTGTGCGCGCCGCACCTCGAGATCGGCGGCTGGCATAACAACGGGGAGATTCTTCGGTTTGATGGCAAAACCGTTCTGGTCGCCTACAAAGGCGGGACCTGGCTGGTGATCGGAGCGACGGTCGCGTTTGGGGAATGTTCCTGCGGATATGTTGGCGTGAATGATGGCTGGACGGATTTGGCCGACAATTACCGCCTCGATTGGCAATACGACGCTGCCATTGACGGCAACATCGCCCTGACAGGCGAGCTTGATCTTTCGAAGGGCGCGAATTTCACGCTCGGTCTGGCATTCGGCACGACCCGGCACAACGCACTGAGCACGCTTGCCCAGTCGTTGAGCATTCCATTCGAGCAAACTCGTGAAGCTTTCATCCGGCAGTGGGAACGTACGTCGAAGCGGTTTGCATTTCCCGCCGGTTCCGGCAATCCCAGGCTGTTTGAGCGCAGCGTGAATCTCCTGCTGGCACATGAAGACAAAACCTATCCGGGAGCAATGATCGCTTCGCTCAGTATTCCGTGGGGTGATGAGAAAAGTGATGATGAGCTCGGCGGCTATCACCTGGTATGGACACGCGACCTGGTGAAATGCGTGAGTTCACTTCTGTCTGTTGGCGATTTCAGTACGCCATTACGCGCGCTGATTTATCTCGCCGTATCGCAACGCGAGGACGGCGGCTTCTATCAGAATTTCTGGATCGATGGGCGGCCGCACTGGACGGGCATACAGTTGGACGAGGTCGCATTTCCAGTCATTCTGGCGTGGCGGCTCTGGAAACTCGGCGCGCTGGGAAATTTCGATCCTTACAGCATGGTTCGGCGCGCTTGCGGGTTCCTCATCCGGGAAGGTCCCGTGACTGCGCAGGAGCGGTGGGAGGAAGCGAGCGGCTATTCTCCGTCAACGCTCGCGGTCCACATTGCGGCACTGATATGTGCGGCCGAATTCTTCGACGACCGCGGCGCTGGAGAAACGGCCGAATTCGTTCGAGACTATGCGGACTTCCTTGAATCCTATATCGAGCTCTGGACGGTCACGACGCGAGGGACTCTGGTCCCTGGAATACCCCGGCACTACATCCGCATCAATCCCGGTGAAATCAATCGTTGCGCAGACGAAGATCCCAATTGCGGCACGGTGATCCTGGCCAACCGGCGTCCAGGCGATCGTGTTGAATTTCCTGCCAACGCAATTGTTGATACCGGTTTCCTCGAACTGGTTCGTTACGGAATTCGTGACCCGCACGATCCGCTGATCGAGGACACACTTCGTGTTGTGGATGCGGTGCTCAAAGTGGAGACACCACTCGGCCCGTGTTGGCACCGCTACAACCACGACGGTTACGGCCAACGTGATGACGGTGAGTCTTATAACGGCTGGGGCGTCGGACGCGCATGGCCGCTGCTGACCGGTGAACGAGGCCATTACGAGCTTGCCGCCGGCCGTGATCCGGAACCGTATCTGCGCGCGCTCGAAAACTTTTCGGGAGGAATCGGACTGATACCGGAGCAGATCTGGGATGCACCGGATCTGCCCTCGCAGCATTTTCTCTTTGGCGGGAAGACGGGCGCAGCCATACCTCTTTTATGGGCACACGCGGAGTACATCAAACTGTTCCGCTCGGCTGCCGATCGCAAACCCTGTGACTTGATTCAACCTGTTTATGATCGGTATGTGCTGGGCAATCGAGAGCGCTCGAGCGCGACGCTACTTGACGTATGGAAGTTCAATCGCCAGATAACAACAGTCACGATCGGCACGCGACTGCGTATTCAAGCCAGTGCTCCGTTTTTGCTCCATTGGACAACGGATGAATGGCAGCATTCTATCGATACGCGATCAACGACGACGAGTATCGACATCCACTTCGCCGATGTCCCGTTGCGCGAACAACAGGCAACGCTTCGGTTCACCTTTTTGTGGATTGACGAGAACCGATGGGAAAACAAAGACTACACAATCGAAGTACAGGCACGGGGGAAATTCCATGCGATCGGGCATGGTACGTCGTGGCCGACTACTTCACTCTGACGCTAGGAACGACGGACATTCCGGGGCACCGCGATATTGGGTGCACTCTTGGAGTGAATCTATGCGTCGATGGCGGGATGGCACAAGTCTAGTTGCGCCACCCGCCTCAAGCGATACAGGTATGGCCGAAATCAGTCTTCCGGTTTCTCGGCCGACTCGGCCGCCGGAGCCGGATAGCGCTTGCGGCCCATCAAGCCTCGCCACAACACCCTGTTGAACTTCGCAGGGGGTACGCGATCCGCATCGGAGAAGTCAAACCCGGCCGTGGCTTTCGCCCAATACAGAGCGTCGTGCTTCGGCTTGATATCCGCACCGCGCGCGTATTGCACTCCAAGACCGCCGGGTGTCATCGCGAGCTGGGTAACCTTTAGCACCGTGGATGCCTCCGCAACAAAGTTCCACTTGCCCGACGAGTCGATGTCGAACACATCGCTCATCGGTGCCTGGAAGGCGGTATTCAGATTGATGTGTTCCGTACCGAGGATATCTTCGATAGTACGCAGCGCATTGACCTGGCTGTAATGCGTGCTGACTATCGCGCCCTGCTTCACGTAAGGTCCGACGACGTAGGCCGTGGCGCGGTGCGAATCAACGTGGTCCGGGCCGTCCTGGCCAATCGTCCTCCGTGATGATAATCAGCGTGTCGGCAGCGTATCGACTTGCCGCCACAGTCTGTACCAGCCGTCCCACCGCAAGATCGTCGTCGGCCTGCTGCGTTTCGGGCGTGTTCACGTTCGCCAGCGCCGTGGCGAAGCTGCCCATATGGTCATGGCTTACGCGGACCAGAGATAAGCTGGGCAGGTTGCCATTGGCGACGTACTGGTCGAACTCGCGCTTCCATTCGTTGTAGCGCCACAGATCCGGATAATTCTGGTCGTAGCCGCGGAAGTAGACGTCCGTCAACGGCGCCAGCGATGAATCGAGCGGAGCGACCTGCACTTCACCCGCCGCGAATGGATCCGCGATCGGGGCGGCCTTCGTACCGATGCTGCCGATGTTGTTCACCAGAAAACCGTAGTTCCGGATGGTCCCGCCGGCTTTTCGCACCGCATCGAAAATGTAGCCATTCTGGATACCGAAGGGCGCATCGGAGGAGGCATGGTTGCCCGTGCCGGTCAGCACATTGGCTGTGCCGCCGGGAAGACCCGAAGACCCGCCGTTGCCGTCGAATAACGCGTGGTTCCGGCCGGGCCGGCCGCGGCATCACGCGCGCTGACCGCGCCGTAATTCACCGGAACGTTTCGGTTCGTGCCTTCGGACTCATAGGACAGGCCCCGGTTGACGAAGGCATAGTTGATTTGTTGCGTCAGAGTCTCCGTGTTGGTGACGCGGCCCTGCAAGGCCCAGGACCAGCCATCCATGCTGCCGTCGCCCGGATCCATGAAGTTGTCCAGGGTGACGAACTGGCGCGCCAGCTGGTGGTGGTTCGGCGTGAGTCCCTGAGGAAACTGGGTCAGCGAAGGATTGCCGTTCGAGCCATTACCAAGATCGCCCAGAACCTGGTCGAAGGTGCGGTTCTCTTTGACGACATAGATAATGTGCTTGATACGACCGCGCAGGAACTTCATCACCTTCTGGTCGTCCTCTTTGTCGTTACTGTAGAAGTTATTTTGCGCAACCACCTGTGTCAGGCGCTCGAGTTCATCTGGAGTCGGCACCGGCGCGCTGACGAGGGAGGCCCGCTCGAGCTGAAACTGGTACTGGTTCGAGGCCCTTGCCGCGACGGCAAGAGCGGCGGCATTCGCTCCATACGTGGCAGTCATCGAGCCGGTAACGCTGGTGAGGTGCTGAGGGTTCGGCCCTGTGATGCTTTTGCCGTTGATGATGTACATCCAGCTTCCATCGGCGCTGAAGGTGATGTCATGTGGTTCGTAAGCGGTCGGGATCAGGGCCTTGACCTTGTAGGCCTCTCCTCGGAGCGGGATGACGGCCACCGAATTGGCTCCCGCATTGACCGCATAAAGGGTGTTGCCATCACGCGAAAGCGTGACGGCGAATGTGGCGGCGCCGGTATAGCGTGAGCGCGACTTCCCGTTGTCCTCGTTCTCTGAGCTATTGCCGTCTCCCTTCCCGGAACCAGCCAGCAGGCCGGCCGGAGCACGCGCGTCAATCTTTGCAACAACGCTGTTGCTCACCGTGTCGATGATGGCGACCTCGTCAGCGTTGTCCTCCGCTACAAACAGGCGGGAACCGGACGGATTGAGCGTCATGCCAAGGGCATTTCCGTCGAGCTTGATGCGTTTGACCAACCGGCCGAAAGCCGGCGCGCTGATGTCGATGACAACGACCTCGCGGTCGCGATCGGACGATACGTAGGCGGTGCTGTTTCCTTTCACGACGACCGCGAACGGAAAGGTGCCGCCAACTCCGCCGTTCGTTCCCTCGTTGTTGGCGAAGTAAGGACGCAGGTCATGTTCGTACCGTACGGAACCGGATACGGTATCGACCACACTGATCGAGTCGTTGTAGTTATTGGCCACCACGAGCGTCTTGCCGTCGGCGGATATGCCGATCCCGCTGGCATTGGGACTGACTCCGACGCCGATGCCGGTGGTATGGCCCAACTTGATCGTGCGGGCCAGCACCCAGGAACCGCCACTCTTACCGTAGGCGTAGATCGCGTCGTCTCTGCCGCCCGCCGCGTAGAGTGTGCTGCCATCCGGCGAGAACACCAGGCCGACATGGGAATTCGTTTGCTGGATCACCTGAGTCAACTGCGGCACCTGCTTGTGCGTTCCGCTAACGTCATACAGAAAAATGAACTGCGTCGAATTGGCAGTGTCGGTAGTGCCGTTCGGCAGAACGAGTGAGTTCATCCCCGCGCAGAGGACGGCCAGCGTCTTACCGTCGGGGCTGAGTTGCGAACGGACCGCTTCACCGGCGACGAAGTTCGGATACGCAGGCAGTCCCGGATTCAGAAACTGCTGAACCGCGCCACGTATCGCCGTCGGCGTGACGAACTGTCCAGTGGCTGTTTGTGGCGCCATGACCTTCGGTTGTGCCGAAGACTGCGGGCCCGCGTGCACAGTGAGGATCACGACGAAAGTCGCAATACCTAACGTGATCGAACAAAGGAGCCTACGGAGCGTAGGTTTCGCGACGAGCATGGATGTAGCGTGAGTAACCTTCATGAACTTTCTCCTTCCTTTTGGCTTTGTGCTTAACCTAGGGGAGAATCGTGAATGGCTGATAAAGCTGCAGTGAAACGTCAGTGAATCAATTAAGGCAGATTTCGTTACGAAAAGCGCCGCAATCAGAAAGAAAGACGGAGCATGAATTGCAATTGCCTGGGAGTGCCGGTTCCGATCGGAGTGTTGTTTACGGTGGATTGAATGATGCCGAAAGGCTGTAGCCGTTAGGAGCATCAGCCGCCGCGCGTTTGATCGTAATGTTGACAGGCCTCCCACTCCGGGCAGTGGCGATCCCGCTCAAGGACCAGCCGCCGAAAATCGTCTCGAGCATGCCAGGCTCCGACATATGCGCCCTGCCATTTCCGAAAGGCAATGTGTAAACGGAATTGGTAGTGAAAAAATGACGAATGTCCTGGTCGCTTGATGCCCGTTCACACTTGCGGCAGAAGACATTTTGGGGAGCTATTGCATCCGCTTCTCCACCACCGAGTGAGCCATCATTAATCGCGTGCGACCACATGTAATTGGCAGCGAGCATCCAACCCGCATTCAGGTAGCGATGCGCCGAAATTTGAAGTGAGTGAAAACTGCTCGTGCTTTCATTCGTCCTGTACTCCACCTGCCCATATTGAGGGTTTGGACGCAAGCCGGTGATGGAGTCGATAACGTTTTGGTACGTGATGGTTTGAAGATGTATTCCTTTGTTCCCGCTGTAAGAGATGGTTCCGATGAAGTGCGCCGGAAGTTCCTGTTGAATCGTAAGTCCCCATTCAGGGCTGGTTTCATCCTTCCGACTACGGTTCTGTGCCCGTGGCGAAAGCGTGCTGGATGCCGGTGACAGGAACGAATCGATCGGATACGCCAGCGCCGCGATCTGTCGTGAGTTTAACGAATAGCGCGCAACATCATTAGACGCAGGTAAATTCTGGTCCTCCAATTGGCCGTCGCCGTGGTAAATCCCTGCGCCTGTTCGAATGACCGTCTTTCCTCGAAGAGTGCGTGGAGCCCAGGCGACTCCAAGACGTGGATCGATGTCATTCCGGCGAGGCGCCGAGAACTCGGATCCTGCTGGGCAGAAACCACCGCAGGAAGCAAAATCGAAAGGAATAGCGCGACCATCCCTTTCGCTGAAAACACCAAAATACTGGTAACGCAGGCCCAGCGTGAGAGTGAAATTCGGCGTGGCCTTGTATCGTCCTGTACGAACGGAAAAATCTGCGTCTTACGGAGCCTTTTCAGTGGCAAGAACGCAGTCACTGAGGCGCTGTCGAGTTGGTTTAACAAGAAGTTATCACGAGTCGCGTACGTGAGAGTTCCATCGGCAGAACTGCCCGGATTCGTAAAGACGCGGCGTGCTTCGATGCCTGCTTTGATGAGATGCCGGTCGCGCGCCAGTGAAATGTTATCGATAAAAGAAATGGACGTGTCGTCCTCTTCCCT
>Ga0070707_100002224_pt1 | contig 18524 bp, 13 predicted proteins | sample KBSK5502metaG_FD_65468 | JGI IMG/M metagenome (GOLD analysis project Ga0070707, IMG submission 65468) | Corn, switchgrass and miscanthus rhizosphere microbial communities from Kellogg Biological Station, Michigan, USA - KBS K5-50-2 metaG | ecosystem: Host-associated > Plants > Roots >... | reverse complement strand
GGGCGATCATGGCAACGAATTGGCGGCTCTGAGCAAGCTTGCGGGTCATCCACAGACCAGGAGTCGGGCGGCCCGCGCGACGCATTCTGGCCGGCCGGGTTGTTTGCCGCCAGGGTAACTGAGGCGAAGCGGCGTCGTGCCAGGGCGGGCAGGGGCACGCCGACGCACAGCAGCGTGTTCGGTCGCAGCACCTACCGGTTCAACTGTCATCTCTGGTACCTCACCCGCGACTCGACTCGATTGCGCATGGCGGAGTGCTCATCGATACTTTAGGGGTCCGACACAGGTAGGCCAGGAGGTGACGTCCCGGATCGAAGGAACATCGGTCGAAGAAGAGCCAATGAGTTCCGGTGTCAGGTGGCTCGCAACCACGCGGGCGCCTGGCAATTGGCTATGGCGGCAGATCTGAGCGGGGGGAATCATGACTGACAACTATGGCGCTCTTCGCACGCATGCGACGTCGCTTGGTACCGTGGTCTCTGCCTATGCTGTCTGACTCAGTATGACGACGACTTCCGACCCGCCTCATGGCGAAGTAGCGGCATCCAGGCCTGCGGGGAGCGATTCACAGTCGCTTTCTTCACGTGTCCGCAGGGGAGCCCTTTGGGTAGTCGCGAGCAACCTGCTGCTGCGTCTGGCCAACGTCCTGATCACAGCCGTCATCGCACGTATTCTCTCTCCGCACGACTTTGGCGTTTTCGCCGTCGCACTCACTGCCTACGCAGTAATCTCCAGTCTCGGCGAACTCGGCCTATCGTCCTGTTTGATACGGGCCGACCTTGATATTGACAGCCTGGCGCCGACCGTCGTCACGGTCTCAGTTCTGTCGAGCGCAGTGTTCGCTGGCGCGATGGCCGCCCTGGCGCGCCCCATTGCGACCGCCCTGGGGTCGTCGGCGGCGGTGGGCCCCATCAGAGTCCTGGCGCTTGCCGTTCTACTGCTTGGCATATTCGCTGTGCCTACCTCCCAGCTGGCCAGGGAGTTCAAACAAGACAAGATCTTTCTGGCCAATGCGATTGCCTTCGTGCCCGCCACCGTGCTGCTTATCGTCCTGGCTGAAGCCGGCAGTGGAGCCATGGCCTTTGCCTGGTCCATGGTGGCGCGCCAGCTGACCGTAGGCTGCGTGCTGCTCGTCGTGGCGCCGCGATACTACCGGCCTGGCCTGGCGCGCACCTCCATTTCGGTGATCTTCAGTTTCGGAATACCGCTCGCAGCCGCCAACTTTATAAATTATTCTCTCCTGAACGTCGACTACGCATTCGTCGGGCACCTTCTCGGGGCGGCCGCCCTCGGCATCTACATGCTCGCTTTCACGGTGGCATCCTGGCCGTCCGGCCTGCTGGGCGGAGTGATCAACAGCGTCTCGATGCCCGCGTTCTCGCGCGTTAAGCATGACCCTGCCCGGTTGATAGACGCGATGGCTGCAGCCCTGCGCGCAGTTTCGCTGATAGTCATGCCGATTTGCGCGATGATGATAGTACTCGCCCGCCCGCTCGTACTGACTCTCTATGGCGCGAAATGGGCGTACGTGGCTAATGTGCTGGCAATTCTCGCAGTCTATAGTGCAGCCTTCATGGTATGCCTGCTATTCGCGAACATGCTCACCGGCCTCGGCCGGACCAAGTCTCTTCTTGTCCTCCAATTGGTCTGGATTGGTACCCTGGTACCGGCAATGGTGATAGGCGTCCGCAGGAACGGCATCCTAGGTGCGGCGTACGCTCATGTTGCGATAATTGTTCCTATCGTGTTGCCGAGTTACGCGCTGGTCCTCAAGCGTGTGACAGGTGTCCGATTCACCGCGCTGGGCAGAGCGGCCATGCCTGCGCTCCTGGCCTCGTCGGTGGCGGCCTTGGCGGCTTACGCCGCAGCGTCGCAGTTCGTCAGCCCGCTAGCGAAGCTCCTGGCCGGACTGGCCGTCGGCGGGGTGGTCTACTTGATCTGCGCTGGTCGGCAAGGTGTCGCCATGTTCGGGCGGGGGCAGGCCGCCGAGCGCGTACTGCGCATCTACGGCACCGCGGCCCGGCTGATGGGCCTGCCTGCTGATGGCCGGGCAAAGCACTCTGCTAGATATGGCAGGGGCCGCGCCACGGGAGCGATCACAGGCGCTTGGTCTCGGCCGGGGAGCACCCTGGCCGAGACTGGCAAGCATCTGGGTGTTGACCGCGTCGAGGATCTGGCGTTCGGTGCCAATGTCGGCTATGCCTACCGCAAGATGGATTGGCTGACCCAAGCGGTCGCGTTGCACGAGCGCACTCTTGCCGACCAGGAACGGCTGCTCGGCCCCGACCACGGCCATACGCTCGGGTCCCGTATCAACCTTGCCCATACCTACCGGCAAGCGGGTTTGCTGGCCAAGGCAATTCCGCTTTACGAGCGGACTCTGGCCGACTTGACGCGGCTGCTTGGCGCCGATCACCCGAGGACCCTGCGCTGCAGCAATTACCTCGCAGCCGCGTACTGCGACGCAAGACGTCTGCCGGAAGCGATCCCTCTGTACGAACAGACGCTTGACACCCGGCGGCGGTTGCTCGGCGCCGACCATCGCAGCACCCTGCGCTCCAGTGCCTATCTCGCCAAGGCTTATCTCGACGCAGGCCGCGCGGCAGATGCCATCCCGCTGTACGAACGGACCCTTGACAGCCAGCGGCGGTTGCTCGGCGCCGACCATCGCAGGACCCTGCGCTCCAGTGCCTATCTCGCCAAGGCTTATCTCGACGCAGGCCGGGTGGCAGACGCGATCCAGCTATGGGAGCGGACACTCGCGCATTGCAGCCGGGTGCTTGGCACCGATCACGCCCTGACCCGCATGGTGCGCAGGAACCTCAGCGACACGCAAGCAGCGAGCCGGAATCATCGATCAGGTCCTAGCGCGCAAGAGGAACGGGCGCCTCACCAGCCCGGCGACGAGACGCCTGTGCCACCCTGGCCCGGCCACCCCGCTGAAAACGGCACATCGTCGGTCCGGGCTCCCGCGGATGTCGGCGCTGACGGTCAGGAATAGACGAGCTCTACTCTCTTTCCGCTGCTGTCCTGACCAGCAGCAGAACCCAAGGTCTGCGACCCAGATCAGATGCGCGCGACGTGTCAATCGCCGTATCTTCGCTGCTTGCTCGGCGCTCATATGCACAGCAGCTCTCCGTTGGACTTCGGTTCCGTGCGGGGCCAAGCCGTTTGTGGGGTGGGGCAATGAAGGTCGCAGTGATCGGTCTTGGCTACGTCGGCACAGTGACGGCCACCTGCCTGGCCTCTCGCGGCCATGACGTCTGGGGAGTTGATGTCGACGTTGCCAAGGTCGATGAGATCCGGTCCGGCCGGAGCCCAGTGGCAGAACCTGGCCTGGATGAGCTGGTCGCCCAGGCGGTGGTCGACGGCACGCTGCACGCCACGACGTCATGCACCGAAGCGCTGGACAGGGCTGAGGTTTCGCTTATTTGTGTCGGGACACCCTCGGCGGCACGCGGCAACACGGATTTGTTCTACGTCCGGCGGGCAGTTCACGACATCGCAGCCGCGCTGCGCATCGTTGCAGCGCCAGCGTGCGGCCGACACAGCATCATCATCCGCAGCACCGTGCCGCCAGGCACTGTCGAGGACGTGCTGATCCCGATACTTGATGACCTCCGACGTGCGGAGATTACCGTCGGAGCCGGGATGTGCCCGGAGTTCCTTAGGGAAGGCTCCGGGATCGCGGACTTCTTCGCCTCGCCCTTCCTTGTTGTAGGAACCTCCGACCCCAGCGTGGCCCAGCAGATCAGGGAGCTGTTTGGCCTCATTGACCAGCCAGTGCGGGTCGTCGATATCCGCACGGCTGAGGCGCTCAAGTATGCCTGCAACGCGTTCCACGCCACAAAGGTGTCCTTTGCCAATGAGCTATCGCGACTGTTCAGGCTCTGTGGCGTGGATTCCCGCGAGGTCATGGCTCTTTTCTGCGAAGACCGGGTGCTCAACATCTCGCCCGCCTACTTGCGGCCCGGCTTCGCCTTCGGCGGATCCTGCTTGCCCAAGGACCTCAGGTCGCTGCTGCACCAGGCTCGCATGAATGGTGCGGATGTGCCCCTGCTCGCTGGCGTGCTGGCCTCGAACGAGCTGGTGATCAGCGAAGTAGTGGACCGGGTCGTGGCGTGTGACGCCCGCACCGTAGCCATCATCGGCTTGAGCTTCAAGGCCAATACCGATGACTTGCGTGAGAGCCCGAACGTGGAGGTGGCCGAGCGACTGATCGGCAAGGGGTTCGAGGTCCGCATCTATGACCCGATCGTCCATCCCGACCGGCTGGTCGGCGCCAACCGCCGCCACGTCGAGTCCAAGCTGCCCCACCTAGGGCGGCTGCTCGCACACGAGCCAGTGGAGGCGCTGGACGGTGCCGACGTCGCAATCGTCGCCTCGAACGACGACGCCGTCGTAGAGGCATTGCGCACGGCCCAGCCGCGCCATCTCATCGACCTCACCGGACGGCTGGGCAGCGAGGCCGAGTCACTTCCCGGCTACGAGGGGCTCGGCTGGTGACCCGCGTCCTGATCATTGTCCAGAACCTTCCCGTTCCCTTCGACCGGCGGGTCTGGCTCGAATGTCAAGCGCTCCTGTCAGCCGGCCACGCGGTCGCTGTCGTCTGCCCCAAGGGCGACGGTGATCCGTCTTATGAGGTCGTCGACACGGTGGAGTTGTACAAATACCAGCCGTACGCGCCCGGAGGAAGCAAGGCAAGCTTCGTGACTGAGTATGCGTACTCATTTCTCGTAACGGCCTGGCTGGCGTTCAAGGCACGACGGGCCGGGCGGTTCGGGGTGATGCAGGCGTGCAATCCGCCGGATATATTCTGGCCGATTGCCATGATCCTTCGCGCTCTCGATCGCACCCGTTTTGTTTTCGACCACCACGACCTGTGTCCCGAGCTCTATCAGTCCCGCTTCCCTGGTGGCCCTAGCCTGCCCCACAAGATGCTGCTGGGGTTGGAGCGCAGGACGTTCCGCACCGCGGACCACGTGATCGCTACCAACGACTCCTACCGGCGGGTCGCCATGACTCGAGGCGGCAGGCCAGCCACAGACGTCACAGTGGTCCGCACCGGCCCCGACCCGCAGCGGCTGCAACGTGGCGATGCGCACCCCGAGTTGCGCCGCGGGAGGCGATTCCTCGCCGCCTACATCGGCGTCATGGGACCCCAGGACGGGGTCGACATCGTGATACGGGCCGCCGACGTGATCGTGCATCAGCTGGGCCGTGATGACATCGCCTTCACCTTGATCGGCTCGGGAGATTCCTTCGAGGACCTGGTGGCATTGCGTGATGAACTGGGCCTGGCCGGCCTTGTGGAGTTCACGGGACGGGCACCTGACGAGCTCGTTGCCCGCATTCTGTCCACCGCGGACGTGGGCTTGTCGCCCGATCCCAAGAATCCCCTGAACGACGTGTCCACGATGAACAAGACGATGGAGTACATGGCGTTCGAACTTCCGGTCGTCGCTTTTGATCTCCGCGAGACCCGGGTATCGGCTGGCGATGCCGGAATATACGTGACGCCCAACGACGTACGTGAGTACGCCACTGCAATCGCGGACCTCATGGATGACGAGCCGAGGCGTTCCCTTCTCGGGAAGCTTGGGCGTGCGCGCGTTGAGCAGGAGCTGGCGTGGAGCCTCCAGCAACGCGCCTACGTCGATGTCTACCGCAGCATGCTGGCCGGCAAGAAGAGTCCAGTCAGGGCCGGGACCTGAGATGTGCGGCATCGCAGGCTGCTACCAGCAGGTTGACGGTCAGAAACTCGTCGACATCATGAGCGACCGGATCGCACATCGCGGACCAGACTCGGCTGGGGCATGGAGCTATGAGGACAGCAGCCTTGCTGTGCACCTCGGTTTTCGAAGGCTGTCCATCATCGACCTCAGCGATGCTGCTAACCAGCCGTTCCGCAAGCACGATCTCGTTCTCGTCTTCAACGGCGAGCTGTACAACTACAAGGCACTGCGGGCCGAGTTGCGCGCTCGGGGGGTGTGGTTTGGCACTGAATCTGATACCGAGGTGGTGCTCGAGGCCTGGCGCTGCTGGGGAGCTGAGGCCCTGGGGCGGTTCCGCGGCATGTTCGCATTGGCGCTGGTTGACGAGCGGACCGGGGACCTGATCCTGGCGCGTGACCCGCTGGGCATCAAGCCGCTGTATTACCGGCTCCGCGAAGGCGGCGTGGTCTTCGCCTCTGAGCTCAAGGCTCTGGTCGCTGCGATCGGCTCGGAGTTGCGCATCGAGCCTGGCGCCATGGTCGCGTCAATGCTCTATTACTGGCTGCCCGAGCAGCGCTGCGCCATCGACGGCGTGCGGAAGCTTCCTGGCGGATCCTGGGCGCGGTGCCGTCCCGATGGCACGTTCACCATCCAGCATTACTGGCGTGTCGCGGATGTGGCGGCGCGGGCCTCCGCCGGACCACCCGCCGACCTGCGGCAGGTAGTCGAGGAATCGGTCGCGGCTCATCTGGTGGCCGACGTTCCTGTGTCGAGCTTCCTCAGTGGCGGCCTGGACTCCAGCCTCATCACGGTCCTGGCTCATCGAGCCGACGCCGCGATCGACGCCTACACGATCACCTTCCGGCCGGAGGATCAGCGGCTTGAGGCCATGCCGGACGACGCCGTCTACGCGCGGAAGGTGGCAGCCCGCTACGGCATCGACCTGCACGAGATTGAGATCTCGCCCGACATCGTCGGCCTGCTGCCCCGGATCGTTGACGTGCTCGACGAGCCGATCGGCGATCCCGCGGCGATCAACACGCTGCTCATGTGCGAGGCGGCGGGCGAGCGCGGCGTCAAGGTGATCTTGTCCGGGATGGGCGCTGACGAGCTGTTCGGCGGATACCGTAAGCACCTCGCGTGCCTCATGGCCGGCAAGTACGGCAGGCTGCCCGCTGCTCCGCGCGCGTTGGTGCGCTCGGCCGTGGAGCGGCTCCCGGTCAGCACGGCAGGCCGTGGCTTGCGCTATGCGCGCTGGGCAAAGCGATTCCTGACCTTCGCCGACCTGCCGGAAGAGCCGCGGTTCCGCCGCAGCTACACGCTGTATGACCCTGCTGAGCTTGCCGGCCTGGTCGGCCCGGACCTGGCTGGCTACGTCGGCCAGGTCGTCGAGGAGCACAGCGAGGTCTATCACGACAACACGCTGCAAGACGAGGTCAACCGGATGTGCCTGGCTGATGCGCGCCTGTTCCTGCCGGGTCTCAATCTCGCCTACACGGACCGGGCGAGCATGGCGGCCTCAGTGGAGGTGCGGGTCCCATTCGTCGATCCCATCGTGGCGCAGGCGGCGTTCTCGATCGGCGGCAGAGATAAGATCCGGCGGCGCCAGGGCAAGGTCGCGCTCAAGCGAGCAGCCGAGAACTGGCTGCCGCGCGAGATCGTGCACCGGCCAAAGGCCTCCTTCAGCGCACCGCTCCGCGCGTGGGTCAGGGGCGACTTGCAGGAGGTCATCCGTGACGTGCTCGTCGCAGGTGAGTTGGTGGAGGCAGGGATGATCCGTCGGGATGCCCTGTCCGATCTCATCCGGGACGATCTGGCGGGCCGCGAGGACCGGTCCAAGCAAATCTGGCAGCTGCTGACGCTGGAGCTGTGGTACCGCCACGCCCAGTCGATGGGCGTCGGGGCCTGACGACGAGCACATCCCCTGTTCGCCCGCAGCCGAGCTGAGGAGATCATGAAGCAGATAGCGCAGAACTACAAGTCCGGTGAGCTCACGGTCCTCGACGTGCCAGCGCCGGCGTGCCGTCCCGGCGGCGTCCTGGTGCGGTCGCTGTTCTCGCTCATCTCTAGCGGCACGGAGATGATGAAGCTCACCGAGGCGAAGCTGTCGATGGTGGGCAAGGCACGCGCGCGGCCCGACCAGGTGCGCAAGGTCATGGAGTCGGTGTCTCAGCAGGGCGCAGTGGCCACCTACAAGAAGGTCATGAACCGGCTTGACTCGTATACGCCCCTGGGCTACTCCCTCTGCGGCGTGGTGGTCGAGGTGGGGCGCGGCGCGGAAGAGTTCCGTGTCGGCCAGCTCGTCGCGGCCGCCGGCAACGAGTACGCGCTGCACGCCGAGTACAACTGGGTCCCCGTTAACATGTGCGTGCCCGTCCCTCGGGGCGTCTTGCCGGAGCATGCAGCCTTCGCCACCGTCGGCGCCATCGCCATGCACGGCGTTCGGCGCGCGGAAGCCCAACTGGGCGACACCGCGTGCGTGATCGGCCTCGGTCTCGTCGGTCAGCTTGTGGTCCGGCTGCTGATCGCCTCCGGGGTTCGTGTGGTCGGCCTCGACGTGATCGGGGACCGCTGCCGGTTCGCTGAGAAGGCCGGCGCGATGTTGTGCGCCGCACCGACGGACGAGGGTCTTGAGGCCGTCCATCGCGCACTCGCCCACGCCACCGACGGGCGTGGGGCCGACCATGTGCTCCTCGCCGCCGGCGGATCGTCCAACGGGCCGGTCGAGGCTGCCGCCAGGCTGGCGCGGGACCGCGCCCGTGTCGTCGACATCGGTAAGACTCGGCTGGACCTGCCGTGGAACGCCTACTATGACAAGGAACTCGATGTTCGCTTCTCACGTTCGTACGGTCCCGGACGATATGACGACCGGTACGAGCTGGAGGGCATCGACTATCCGGCCGGATATGTCCGCTGGACCGAACGGCGCAACCTTGAGTGCTTCCTCGACCTCATCGCACGCGAGGAGATTGAGGTTGCGTCGCTTATCTCTGGCACCTTCCCGATGGAGAATGCGGCCACCGTCTACAACGACCTGGCCTCCGGCGCGCTGGCCGCCGTGGGGGTCCTCCTTGAGTATCCCGCACCCTGTGCGCGCAGCCAGCCGCCTGCATCAAGCCGGACGATAGCCCGCAGTCGGCCCGCTCCACCGCGCGGAACTGGCAAGGGGCAACTAGCTGTGGGTTTTATCGGCGCAGGCAACTACGCCACATCGATGCTGCTGCCCCATCTCGCGCGGCTCACTACCGCCCACTTGGCGCATGTCGCGACCACCCGATCGCTGACCGCCGTGAACGCGCAGCGGAGATTCGGCTTCGGCACCGCCTCCACCAGCGCCGATGCCGTGCTGGAAGACGAGTCGCTCGACGCGATCTTCATCGTGACGAGGCATCACACGCATGCCGACTTGGTCTGCCGGGCGCTGAAGGCGGGGAAGGCGGTCTTCGTCGAGAAGCCGCTTGCGCTGACCCGCGACGAGCTTGCACGCATATCCAAAACAATCATGGCGACCGGAAACGACCGGCTCATGGTGGGGTTCAACCGGCGCTTCGCGCCGCTGCTTGTGGAGATGAAGTCGAAATTCGGTCAGCCCGCGGGCGGCGCAGTCGCCCGTTACCTCGTCAGCGCGGGACGGTTGGGAGCCGATAGTTGGTACCTCAACGAGGAGCTGGAAGGGTCGCGGTTTAACGGCGAAGGTGGTCATTTCATCGACACGCTCAGCTGGCTGGTCGGGAGCGTTCCGCAGGAGGTCTATGCCGTTCCCGGCCCGGAGCACGGCGACGTGCAGGCGACGTTGCGATTCGACAATGACTCGGTCGCCACCGTCACCTATGTGACAGCCGGCAATCTTCGCTATCCGAAAGAGACGCTGGATGCCGCGGCCGGTGGGCGGAGCGCACGGCTTGACAACTTTCACAAGGCCTCGGTCTGGGCCGGGCGGCGCCGCAGCACGCTGCGGTCGCGAGGTGGGCAGGACAAGGGGCAGCAAGCTGAAGTCGTGGAGTTCGTCGAGGCCATCCGGACCGGTGCTCCGATGCCCATCTCATTGGCGTCCCTGACGGCCACTACTATTGCGACGATCGCCGCCGGTGAAAGCCTGCTAAGTGGTCGGCCGGAGCGGGTGCAAGCGTCCTGCGTGCAGGGCGGCCCCCCGCCTCCGGGCGCCCAGCACCTGGCGTACCCATCGCTATATGGCTGAGATTCCTAGACGTCGGCTACAAGGCGAACCCCCGAGGCGTAGCTGACGCCTTATCATAGAGTGCCCTCGGCTGCTCTAGTGGCTGAGTCGCCGAGGTCCAAGCGGAGGTCCGATGAGCCAGCAGGAGCTGGACCTTAGAAGATTGCTACAAGCCATACGACGGCACTGGCTCCTCGTCACCACCATCGCGGTGTTGGGCCTGGCCGGGGGCGCTGCGTTCACCGTGGTGCATCCGCCTATGCTAACGAGCAAGACGCTTGTGTGGTTGCCCACATCCACCGCCCGGTCCATCGGAACCCAAGTCGTGATCGCTGGCAGCGACCCTGTGCTGAGGGCAGCGCAGCGACACGTTGACCCGCCGGATTCCCTCAGCAGGCTGCGGGCCAAGGTTCACACCAAGAGCGTCACGTCAAACGTTATCGAGATCGACGCCCAGGCCAAGACCGCCGACCAGGCCGAGGACATCGCGAACGCCATCGCGGACAGCTACGTGACATACCTTGACTCGCGGAACGCACCGGGCGGCCGGGTACTGGCGCAGGTGCTGCAGCGCTCGACATCCGCCTCGAAATCTTCGCTGGTCAGCCGTCTGGCGCTCACTGGAGTGCTGGGTATCCTACTGGGCGCGCTAGTCGGAATCGCGGTGACCCTTGCGATCAGCCGCAGCGACCGGCGCCTGCGGAAACGCGACGAGATAGCGGATAGTATCGGCGTCCCGGTGCTGGCGTCGATTCCTGTCAGCCACCCATCCGGTCCCGCCGGCTGGGTACGGCTGCTCGAGGATTACGAGCCGGGAGTGGTCCACGCCTGGAGCTTGCGCAAGACGCTGCAGTACCTAGGCTTGGCCGACGTGAACCCAGCCGATCTGCGATGGGGCGTTTCCTCCCTCGCCGTTCTCTCTATGTCCTCAGATCCCCGGGCGCTAGCTCTTGGTCCCCAACTCGCTGTCTACGCTGCCCGCATCGGGATCCCGACGGCGCTGGTTATCGGACCGCAGCAAGATCCGAACATCACGGCCACGCTGCGCGCCGCTTGCGCGGCACCCGAGCTCGTGCCGCCAAGGCGCCCGGCCCGGCTTCGGGTAAGCGTCGCGGATTTTGACGGTGCTGCGCGAACGCCAGATGCGGTACTGACCGTCGTGGTGGGAGTAGTGGATAGTCAGAATCCACGCGTGGCCGCCACAATGCGTGCCGCTGTTACGGTGCTCGGAGTCTCGACCGGTACCGTCTCCGCCGAGCAGCTTGCCCGGGTTGCGGCCGGCGCAGCCGCTGATGGGCGCCAGATCGCCGGGATCCTGGTGGCGGACCCAGACCCCTCCGACCACACTACCGGCCGTCTTCCGCAGCCGGGGCGGGCTTCGCGGCGGAGGATGCCAACACGGCTTACGGGCATCAGCATGGACGCCCAGCGGTGAGTGGAGACCGGACAGCAATGGCACCACGCAAGGCCGGCAGTGGCGCGCCCGGGCGCGTCTGGCCCGACGACGATTTCACAGAGGCCGAAGAGTCCTTCACCGGCGAGGCCACGGGGCGCCTCACCAGCCTGTCATTCATCTCGGCCGCTCTTCGGCGCCGCGCACGGTTCTGGTGCGCCACCGCCGCCATTGGGCTGCTGATCGGCGCGGCCATCTACGTGAAGTTCCCGCCTCCGCACCAGGCCAGCACCACAGTATTTCTTACCCTCGGCCCGAACGAAGATCTCAACACGGCCATCCAGACCGAGGCGGTTCTCGCCGAGAGCCGCCCGGTGGCCGGCAGCGCCTTGCGCGCGCTAGGGCTGCGGGAGAGCGTGGACAAGTTGCTCGCGTCGTACATAGTCACACCCATCACTGACCGGGTAATGGTTATTACGGCGAGCGCGTCATCGAGCAGTGAAGCGGTCCGCAGAGCGAACGCACTGGTCACCGCTTTCCGCAATTTCCGGACGCGACAACTGCAGACCCAGTTGCAGCTTGTGGCCTCCTCTCTTAGCAAGCAGGTTAAGGAGGATCAGCGACAGGTCAATGCCGCTTCCCGGCGAATCTCCGAACTCTTGGTTCAGCCCTCTTCCCCCCAACGGAAGGCAGAACTGAAGACGGTGCAGGACCAACGCCGCACCGCGAAAGAGGCGCTCACGACGATGCAGCAGATCCTTCCAACCACCGAGGCGGCCGCGCAAGCTGCCACGGCTAACGCAGTGGAAGGCACCTACGTCCTCAATGCCGCGACACCAGAAAAATACTCTCGTCTCAAAACTCCCGCTAAATACGCAGCCGCGGGCCTGGTAGCTGGCCTGGCACTAGGCATCGGTTTCGTTATCCTGCAGGCGCTAACGTCCAGTCGCCTGCGTCGCCGTGACGACGTCGCGCATGCGATCGGCGCTCCGGTAAGGCTCAGTCTCGGTCGCGTGCGTGTTCGCCGCGCGCTGCGCGACGGGAGCGCTCTCACCGGCCAGGGCAGCGAAAACCGCGATATCAAGCTCATAGTCACGTCTTTGCGCCGCGCCGTGCCACGAGGCGCCCAAGGCGCTGCAGCGCTGGCTCTCGTCGCGGTGGACAGCGCAGAGGTTGCTGCGCTGGCCCTCGTGGAGCTGGCGATGACCTCTGCGCGCCACGGCCACAAAGTCGCGGTAGCCGACCTCGTCGCCAGCAGCCCCGCCGCGCGTCTCTTGCAGGCCGCGGAGCCAGGAGTAACCATCGTGGACGTGAATGGCACTTACCTGGTCGTGGCCGTCCCCGATCCGGGCGACATCGTACCCATCGGCCCGCTGGGCGAGGCCTCCGCCGAGGTGCCGGCCGGTCTAGTCAAAGCCTTCAGATCGGCAGACCTGCTGCTGACCCTGGTAACCCTCGATCCGGCGATCGGCGGTGAGCATCTCGCGACATGGGCAACCGATGCCATCGCCATTGTGACCGCTGGGCGGTCATCGTGGACGAAGATCAATGCCGTCGGCGAGATGATACGCCTGGCCGGCACGCGCCTGGTTTCCGCCGTACTTGTCGGTGCCGACAAGCGGGATGAGAGCCTAGGTGTGATATACGCGCCAACGCCTGGCCATGAGAACAAGGTCATAGGCAACGGTCTGCAGCCTGACCCGGAACGTCTCTTCAGGGCGGTCGACGGTGGGCCCGGTCCAGGACTGCCCGACGACCGATGATCTCTATGCTGACGGTGGGCACATGGGCTGGTGGTATCACGAGCAGCCCCTCGGCTCTCATATGCACATGGGCTTTCCGCAGATGAACCAGGTGGCGGCGGCCTGCACCCGAGCCTGCTCGGTATAAGTTCGTAGGCCGATGAGTTCATCCGTTGCTGCGTTCCGCCGCGGCCGTCCCGCACCGGCGCTGCCACCCGCAGCGGCGCGAGAGCACTCGATACGGCGCAGGGTCGCCCTCGTGTGGGGCCTTCTATTTCTGAACGTCCTGACCTTCTATCCCACGACCTGGACCGGACTGCCATTGGCGGTGCCGATCCCCTCGAAAGTCGGCAAGGTCATAACTCAGGGGGCCTTGCTGGGAGCTTTGCTCGCGGCATTGATGCTGAATCGCAGGCGTCTTATACGGCCGAACGTGTTCCTATGCCTGGTTAGCCTGCTCGTCCTAGACGCCCTGGTAGCGGCCATGGAGGCCGAGCACCTCCTCGGTACCTCGTACCGGACCGCTCGGCTGGCGATGTTCGTCGCCGTATTGTGGCTGCTTTCGCCTTGGTGGACTAGGCGTGACCTGCTGCTTGTCCGCTGCCATCTTGCGCTGACCTCCACGGTGCTCGGCTCGGTGCTGCTCGGCCTTCTAGTGGCACCCCGGACAGCTATGGCCGAGGGTCGGCTCGCCGGTGCGCTCTGGCCTATTCCACCTACCGGGGTCGCACACTTCGCGGCGATTACGATCGGCCTGATGGTCGTGTTCTGGCTTAGCAACCGGGCATCAGGCCATGTCACTCTCCTCGTTGTCGCTGTCGCCGGGACGATGCTCCTTTTGACGCACACGAGGACCGCCCTGGTCGGAATGATGGCAGGCATCCTGGTAGCTGGCTTGAGCCTTTTCATTGTTAAGGCCAGGGCACGCAAGCTGCTCGTGGCCGCTGGGATCGTGGTGTCGATTGTGGCTCTGACGTTGTCCAGCATTTTGACAGCCTGGCTGACACGCGGAGAAGATACGCAGCAACTGACGAGCCTCACGGGACGGACGACAGTCTGGGCCTCTATTCTCGGCGCTCCACGCAACGAGTTCCAGATCATCTTTGGCTCCGGTATGTCGAACCTGTCGTTCAACGGTCTCCCGATCGACAGCAACTGGCTCGCTGCCTACAACGATCTGGGGCTTGTTGGGGTGATTCTCTGCGCATTGATGCTGCTGTTTCCACTCGCAGCCGCCTACTTCCAGCCCCGCGGCGTTAAGCGCGCGCTCGCCTTGTTCCTTGTGACGTACTGCCTGGTCTCATCGTTCACTGAGACTGGGCTGAGCGACCCCTCGCTCTACCTTCTCGAACTCTCTCTGGCGGCGTCGTTGCTCGTACCTTACGGCGGAGACAATTCGCTGGCCACGCAATCCGCAGCGGAAGCGCCAGCAGTCCTGGAATCTGTGGCCGACCGGTCATTGCCCGCCGACCGTCTTGACAGGAGGCCAGAATGAGGGTCGTGCTGGTCCACAACCGATACCGCTCGACCGCTCCAAGCGGGGAGAATCGAGTCGTTGACCAAGAGGGTGAGGCGCTCGCGGCACTCGGGCACGAGATCATACGGTTCGAGCGCAGCAGCGACGAAGTTGAGTATTGGTCTAGGGCGAAAAAAGCATCCCTACCGGCCCGGGTGGTTTGGAGCCGCGAGGCTTACCGTGGCCTCTTGGCGACTTTGCGCGCATGCCGCCCCGACGTCGTACACGTGCACAACACCTTTCCCTTGCTCAGTGCAGCAATCCTCTATGCATGTCGCGACGCTGCGGTTCCGGTCGTGGCCACCATTCACAACAGGCGGCTGGTCTGCGCTAGCGGTGACTTCTTCCGGGACGGCACCACCTGCCACGACTGCGCCCACGGCCCTTCGATCCAAGCCCTCGTTCACGGCTGCTACCGAGGGTCTCGCCTAGCCACCGCACCGGTAGTCTTCGCTACGACCGCGCACCGGCGGGCATGGCGGTCGTTGGTGTCGGCGTACCTGTTTGTCTCAATGTCTCTGCGCGACGAGCTCGGAGGACTGGATCTTGCACAGGACCGCGTCTTCGTTAGGCACCACCTGATTCCCCGCCGGACCGTAGGACGGGTAGCGCGGGAACCAGTAATCGTCTATGCGGGAAGGCTCGATGAGGCCAAGGGCCTGCGCCTGCTAATGACCGGCTGGGACCGCTACCGCAGCATGTCGGGCGACTCAGGTTTGCGGCTGATCATTGCCGGAGGGGGACCGCTTGAGCAGGAGGTCGGTGCTTGGGCATCGAGTCGGCCTTCGGTTGATATCTTGGGACAGGTCAGCACAACCAGATGCGTCGAGCTGATGGCCCGGGCACGCGCAGTGATCCTGCCTTCGACCTGCGAGGAAACATTCGGCCTTGCTGCTATCGAGGCAATGGCTGTAGGTGTACCTCCAATCGCTTCACGGCACGGTGCATTTGTCGAGCTCATTACCTCCGGCGTGGATGGTGTGTTGTTCCGGCCCGGCGACCCTAGTGCGCTCGCGGCCGTCGCTGCCGACGTCGAAGCGAATCCGGCGCGATACGAGACTTATGGCGACCAGGCCCGCAGAACGTACGAGCAGCGGTTCGACCCGGAGCGCAACCTTGAGCAACTGCTCGGCATCTACCGTTTCGCGATCGCGAACCCTGTCTCGCACCCGGCCGACGAAGGCCCGGCGGACCCAGCGCTGTAGCCGGGATTTAGCTCTATGATCGGCGCCACGGCCTTGTCGCATGGGCCGCTACCGCTGCGTCTCGTAGCCACAGTTAATCGGTGTTTACGCGGTGGATGGAGCTAAGAGCGCCGGGTGTGAAGCCAATACTTCGTCATCCTGAAGTCCTTGGGCTTGCCGCCCGTGGAGGCGATTTCCCACCCGAAATCCACGGTCCTGAGGGTCGCACTCGGCTTGACATAACCATGGTTGATCAGCCAGCGGATGGAGGAAAGGATGTGCGTCACTCCGGTCGTCTCGTGGCCCTGCAAGGCGAAAATGAACTCGCTGCCGTTCTTATAGACGACGAATCGCTGACCGAAGATCATTACGTGCCCGATGACCGAATCATAGATTCGCTGGCCTATATTATCCACCCAGATCATGACCTCGATGCTGTAGTTGTTCAGCCAGACGTCGTTTGCTGCTTCGGCGGCCAGGCCGGCGGTGTTGGCTGGCATCGACTCGGCAAAGCCGGTCCGGATCAGGCGGAACGACGACACCGGAAGGTTGTTGTAATTTTTCTGCACGCATGGGTAAGTCTCTATGGCAGTGTTGCCCGCTCGCTGCGTGGACTCCACGCCCCAGTAGTGGTATGAGTCCGCCCAAATCTTCTGCGGCCCGGCGGACTGGTTCCACTCGTTGTTGTCGACAAGGAAACCGTTATTGTTCCAGGAGGCCATCCGGGCGGATGATTGCCATTTCGGGTGGGCAGGGATAGCCGCGGAGGCCGGAGCAGCTGCCGCGGTGACAGTGGCGGCGGCGCCCAGGAGGGCCAGCAGCGGCAGTCGCATCGGGAACTCCTCACCGTCAGGGCTTCAGTCGCACGCTTGACGGTAGCGGCCCGGCACGGTAGCTGGGGCCGATATGGCAATTTCGGTCTGAGATGTGCGTGCGGCACCAGGCACCGGTCATGATGGTGGATATCGGGCGAGGTTGATCAGGTGCGTCGCGTACCAGTGGCACTGGCGCGAGGTCGAGCTTCCGCGCACAGAACCGCCCGCCCGCTCGAGCCAGGCGCGACTCTCACCGGCTGCCTGGTGTGACAACACCGGGGAGGCCCTGGCTGGGATGCTGCGCCGCGGCGCCGCCGGGTCCGGCACAGCCGCCGATCACCTCACGGTTCTAGAGGAGGCGATCGGCCGATCTCGCCCTGCCACCGTCGGCGGCTGATGGTGATCTGTGACGGGGCCGTAGCCAGCCACACCCTGACCACCCGCCTGGATGAGCTCGGCTTCAGGCCCGGTCATCAGCTCATCTACTCCATCGGGTTGGATCTCTTCGGGCGGGAACGCTGCTGTGAAAAAACCGTGTGGCAACTTTCGTCACCGATCCCGAGGGATGGAGTATCAGGTCAGCGGAGCCAATGCTCTATATGACGATGAGCTGGAACGGTGACGGACCGTGCTATTCGGTCGAGGGCTGGATCGTGGATTACGCTTCCCTGCCACTGGTGATCGCGACCCTCCGCCGTGAGGAAGGCAACACAAGCGATCACACCCGCGTCGGCTACGGCGATTTGCCGCTCCTGGAGTATGACGCGCTCTTCGCCCGGATGCTCCACGCCGGTGCGCGCGCCGTCAACCTCGCCGAGCCACTGGTCTTCTGTCGCTCCGGCGCGCAGGTCTTCAAGCGGTGCGGCGGTACCGCGCCACTGCGCTCCGAGCTGGGGCTGCTGCACGAGTTCCGGCGGCGCGGGTTCACATCACGGACCGCGTACCCGCGCAACGTGATCGTGCGTGGGCGTTACCGCTGTTCCCCTGGCGCGGCCGCCGTGCGGCATACACCAGGCTGGTGGCGCCCTACGGCAAGAGCCTGCGAGTTCTCGTGCGATGCGGCGTCGGTAAGGCTGTGAATATCGACCTGGCCGTCGTGGGGTCCGGTTTCTTCGGGCTGACCATCGCCCAGCGATGCGCCTCCGAGCTGGGTTTGGGGGTGCTGGTGGTCGAGCGCCGTCACCACATCGGCGGGAACGCTTACAGCGAGCCGGAACCAGAGACGGGAATCGAAATCCATCGTTACGGCGCGCATCTGTTCCACACGTCGAATGCCCGGATCTGGGAGTACGCCAACCGGTTCACCGGCTTTACCGGCTATCAGCACCGGGTCTTCACGATCCACAAGGGCCAGGTGTATCCCATGCCCATCAACCTGGGCACGATCTGCGCCTACTTCGGCGCCGCCATGTCCCCGGGCCAAGCGCGGGCACTGGTTGCCGGGCAAGCCGCCGAGGTGGAGGCCTGCACTGCCGCCAATCTTGAGCAGAAGGCCGTGTCGCTCATAGGGCGTCCCCTCTACGAGGCGTTCATCCGGGGCTACACCTCTAAGCAGTGGCAGACGGACCCGGCCGACCTGCCGGCAGACATCATCACCCGGCTGCCGGTGCGCTACACATTCGACAACCGGTACTTCAGCGACACCTTCGAAGGGCTGCCGGTCGATGGCTATACCCCCTGGCTGGAACGCATGGCCGATCACCCGAAGATTGACGTGCGGCTCAACACGGAGTTCTCGGCTCTGCGATCCGGCCTGGTCGGGAACGTGCCCGTGATATACACCGGCGCGCTTGACGCCTACTTCGGTTATGCCGCGGGTGACCTGGGATGGCGCACTCTGGACTTCGAGATCGAGGTAGTTGCCGCCGGGGACTTCCAGGGAACTCCCGTCATGAACTATGCAGATGAGGACGTCCCCTTCACCCGCATCCATGAGTTCCGCCACTTCCATCCCGAGCGTGACTGGTATCCGGAGGACAAGAC
>Ga0070707_100002222_pt1 | contig 18531 bp, 40 predicted proteins | sample KBSK5502metaG_FD_65468 | JGI IMG/M metagenome (GOLD analysis project Ga0070707, IMG submission 65468) | Corn, switchgrass and miscanthus rhizosphere microbial communities from Kellogg Biological Station, Michigan, USA - KBS K5-50-2 metaG | ecosystem: Host-associated > Plants > Roots >... | reverse complement strand
CGCCGAGGCCATGATCGAGAACGCGCCGTCGTCCTGATCTAGGTAGGTCTCGCGCTCCTCTCGCTCGACATCGTCCCAGAAGACCTTGACGGTGCCGTTCTTGGACAACAGCGCGTCCTTGATGAAGGTATACAACGTCAGAAAGCCGCTGTTTTTCTGCATGAAGACGTGATTGACGTAATCCGTCTCTTGCTGCGCAGCGTCTTCGTCCTCTTGGCCGACCGGGTCGAACCTCACGACCTCTTCGCCAGCCGCGAAAATCTCCATCAGAGTGGGCATCAGCCCTTCGATGGTGTCGGCTACGTCAGTCGAGACCGCAGATGACCGGCCTTCCGAGGAGGGCATGTCGTCGAGCATGTCGCCGTAGTAGTAGTCCATCGCCTTGGAGCGCTCAGCCTGCAGCGTTGAGGCTTGCGCGCCTCCCAGCGAATCCGATCGTTCCGCCTGGAGTAGAGCTTTCAGGGCGGTGGGCGACATCTTGGGCATGTCAGCTCACCAAATAGAACGGCAACAGCATCAAAAAGCCCGCCGCCCAGAGAATAGCAGTGCCGCATACCGCCCAAATTATCGCGTCTCGAATATCTCTCAGCAAGTAGCGATCCATCACGCCACTCCCGCCCTGCCGTAGTCGAGCTTGCGGCCGAACCCAGCAGACCGGCTCGGCTCCTCGTAACAGATAGCCATCAGACCAAACGCGTCCGCGGCGTGGGATGACCAATCATGATCCGGGCCGAGTCCAACATTGCGTTCCTCATCTCGTTTTTCGTGATACGCAATCAGCGCCTCACGCCCTGCCTCAGTCGTTGACTCGTTGAACCAGCACTTCGGCATGATGCGACGGACGGCCTCGATACGCATCTGAGCGGCGCCCTTGCCCTGGTTCGGCATCGGCGGGTCTACGTTGAACTGCGCCTCCCGGAAGTGGTCTTCGTACCGCTTCCCGGTGATGTTGTTCTCGTTCACGCCGTCGTGCGGGAGCTTGATGATGGCGTTTTCGTAGCCGTTCTTGCGCAACCAGTTGACGTGATAGCCGAGCACCTGACCTTGCGCCTCGTAGTAGTCGAGCACCCGGATTTCCTGCGCGACGAACTGCACGATCCAGATCGTGAAGGCGTCGGCGTATCGACCACTTCCGCCAATATCCACGTAGGCTCGGAGCGGCAACAGCGGGTCGGCCGCAACTCGGCAAATCCGCCCTTTGTTTTTCGCTTCCGCCAGCAGCCGTGCGAAGTATGCGCCCTCAACCGCTGCGTCGAACGAGCACTCCATTTCTCGATTATACTGGTCTTCACTCATCCCATCGCGCAGGCTTTGCAGCTCTTGCTCTGGGATAACGTTTGTCTCGCTCGCCTTCAGGGTCAGGCGGTAGAAATCGTTGAGCGGCTTGCCGTCCTCGTTCTTGTCAATCCGGTAGAACCAGTCACGGCCGCGGGGAGTTCCGATGAACGATGCCCAGCCCAGATAGTCGGACAGCGTCGGGCGGATGACCTCAGGCCATGCCCGCGGGTCCATTTGCGCCGGCTCGTCGATCGTGACGCCGTCGTTGTAGAGCCCGCGCATACGGTCATAATTGTCGGCGCCATAGAGCCTGATGCGCGCGCTGTTGGGGTATTCCACCCATAGCTCGGATTCGCTCATCTTCAGGCCGGGGATCGGCGCCGAGTAGTGCTTCAGGTAGCCCCATGCGATGTCCTTGGCTTGCGTGTAGGTCGGCGCTACGTAGGAATACCGCGGCGGTGGGAATGTTCGCGTATTGGTCAGAGCCGCCTTGATCTTGTCGTTGATGCAGCCGACGGTTTTGCCAAACCGGCGATGCGCAACGATCTTGGCAAAGCGTTCAGTCCGGTTGTGGTAGGGCTCGAACTGCGGGCGCGGCAGATACGGGATTACGACTTGAGCCACGAGATGACCAGCGGTCCAACCTCACCATCATCACCCTCGGTTCCAATCCCCTGAGGAACCTTGCCGTCGAGGCGGTCCGCGAGTTCCTTGATGGCCTGCACGTCGCCCATCATCGCCTTGCCGAGTAGCGCCACTGCCACTGCGCGCAATGCCTTGTGGTCCTCGCCGGCAGAGGCAATTTCCATCCGCAAAGCGTCGCGGAATGGCTTATCGCGCTGTTGTCCTCTCGGGTTGGCCATTTGAACGATCAACTATTTGTTTTCTTTGATCCGGCATTTCTCACGCGAGGCGCCCCGCCAGCCTGTTCGGCTCCGGTTGTTCAGGTTCAGGGCGTGATTGTGGGGATTTGACGCACAAATCAGGCGTTGCCATAAAGTGCTCCCATCAATGCCGCCCTGTCAAGCGGCCTGAAACTTGCCCGTGCCGGATCTCCACGGGTCGCTTGGCCCGCTCGACCACGTCGCCGAGCCGGCCGACCTCGATCTCGATCACAGGTCCGGTGTGGCCTTCATGCGAGACTTCAAGCGGTCTGGCGATGACAGTCACGTCTTTTCCGAACCGTTTGTATTTCTGCTCAATCGGCGTGTCGCGCGACCTCGATTCCAGCCCCCAATGCCGCACGAGCTCGTCAAGCGCCTCGATCATACGGGCTACCACGTAGCCTTCGGCCCGGTCGCCGCGGACTGCGCCGCCATTCTTCGACCAGTTTTGCGCCACATCCTCGATCCGCTTTCCCTCCCCGACGATCGCAATCAGGAGGTGGCCGCCCATTGCGCCGGCAACCCTCATCACGCGGCTGAGTTCAATCGAGGCTTTCACGAGGTCATCCGAGATCGGGTCGACGATCCCGCCGCCGTCTACGAACTCTTTGGCGGGGTCTACAGCTTGGTTCCGGCCGACCGCTGCCATTTCCCACAATTTACGGAAACGCTGCCCAGCGGCCTCCTGTGCGGTGTTGATGCGGCCTCTGGAGGCCATGTGGTCAATCGCGCTCTCGCGGACGTTCACGGTGGCAGTCATGCGCGCGCCTGGCTCGAGCGGGTCGGCCACGATGCGCTCGCCGAGCTGCATTCGGCCTTCCGAGCCGAACTTTGGGAGCGTGACCGGCTTGGGCTTGCGTGCCATTCTGCTGTCCCTCATTCCTTTAGGGCGGCGTCGATCATCAATCGCCAAATACCGCGGGCTCGTTCTCCGCGCTGGCCCCATCCAGCATCCAGCATTTCATCCGTCGGTTCGCGTATTGCTTCGATCGCCGCGCGGGCGATGTCGAGCGCACAAGAGCATGGCAAACTGTCACAAGCCTCATCTCCCCCGCAAAAGACCGATGGCTGCAACTTCGCCACTACCGCCTTCGCCACCCGCTCCACCATCTCGCTCATGTTCTGTCCTTTGGTTCAGGCGTAGAAGCTCCCGACTTGACCCGGCTCGTTGCTGCGCGTGCAAGCCAGATCATGGTCGGTCGCGTGAGGGCATCGCTTGTTTCCGCATTCTCGGCACACGATCATCGTGGATTGCGTCGCCAGCATACCGAATGCCGTCTCTCGGCGAGCATCGAGGCATTTTCGGCAACGGCATGCCTGCTCGGTGGTTGCCTGAACCATATCTTCCTCCCTCATGCCATGCCTGCTTTGATTAGAGCGATCAGCGACGGCGAAACGGGGCTGTCTTCCGGCATGCCTGCGGCCTTGCATTCCTCCGCAAACAGCGTGCGGTTGGCCTCAATCTGAAGATCCCTGCGCCGCTCGGCGCGCGCCACATCTTCCGCCTTCACGTCGGCTTGAAGGCCCCAATTCGGGCCATGCTTCGCCTTCAATTCCTCGAGCGTAGGCCGATTGTTCTTGTTGGCTAATTCCGCTTTGCGAGCTGCGATTTGCTCGAGTTCGCGATCCTGCACCGCCTTGCGGGCCGCGACCGTTTCGTGTCGCTCAGAAAGCGCATCCTTGACCCGCTTGAGTGACGGAAGCCATTCCGATTGCGTACACAGTCCGGTCAGCGGATCTGTGACGTGCTGCACAATTTCTGGCGGGTAAGCCGTGAAGAGCCTCAGACACCCGGCCGTGAACACCTCAGGATCATCAGCGTCCGCCTTCCGAAACGATCCGAAGAACAGGCTCACCTGTTTCGTCGCCCAAGCCATACGTTCCGCCGAAATGTTCGGCTGCGCGATGAGCTGCTGAAACGAGGCTTCGATTTTCTGCAACATTGACGGGGCCTTTCGAGGAAATTGCGCGTGTAATCCACGGAACCGGGTCGATCACCCGGTTGTCGCGAGCGCGCTGGATTGCTCCGAGCACGGTTTGAGCGTCGTCTTTCGCGGATTTGAGCCAACGGCCGATATTCGAGCGCGCGGTTCGTTCCTGCATGCCGAGCGAAGCAAGGATCGCAGTCCCCTCCCCCCAAAGCTCATGCTTCGAATCCGTGTAAACCGGCGCCGCGCGAGCGGCAGAAGCGATAGCTTCTGAATCTTCCTTGTTTTCCTTGTCTTCTACTTTGCGTCGCTGCTGCGTCGCTGCTGCGTCATGATCAACTTCGCGCATCGCGTCGTTCGGGAGACTGACACGCTGATATTCATCGTATTTACATATAGTTATTACAGACACTCCTGCGTCGATCTTTGCGCCAATCATCCCCTCGGAAATCAGCGCACCCAAAAACCTCCGCACCCGCGGCTCGGACCATCGCCATTTGCTGGCGATAAACCGCATTGAACCCACGAGTTGCCCGCGCATGAGATCGATAGGACGCCCGACTATGCGTCTCCGGTGTGGCTTCCATGCAGCTTCGGAAACGAGCCATAGCCATGCCTCGCGACGCGAGAACGGCTCGCTATCCGTGAGTAGGTCATGCTCCCAGATTCCACGGTCGACAGCAAAGACACCACGTTCGCTCATTGCAGTGCGGCCCTATCTGTGGGCTCTTCCAGCCCAAATCGCTTTTCGGCCCAGAGGACGCCGGCGCATTCAAGGCTATCGGATCTTGTTTTTTGGTCGCTGCACGTCAATTCCAGCATTACCCGATAACCGATACAGAGTAGGTGGATCGCCTCGACAGGCTCGTAGTCGAACCACTCCCCATGAAGGCATGCCGATTTTTGCGTGTCGTGGAAACTGCGCTCCAGATACTCAGCAATCTCCCGGTTGGGACATTCGAACACGTAGGCCATATCTATCTTGAATGGACATGCCGTCTGAACTGTCGACAAGCGGCCGTCTACATTTCGCGATATACCGACCTTAACCGGCTTGGTTAGCCCAGCGTCGGCCTTGCGCGAAAAAACATAGACCCAGCAGATTTCGGCCGTCACGAGAATTCCTCCCGCTGCCAGACGCCGTTGATTTTACGCACCGCAACAAACCGGAACGGGAACAGCTCGGCTGCGACCTTGATCCTGACGCGCGCCGCCTCGCGCCAGTGACCTTTGGTCTCGTGGAACTCTAAACTCCCATCACGGAGCTTCACGGCAAAGTCTGGCTTGAACCAGGCGCCGTTGGCCAGCCGCAGCCGCATCGGCTCAAAGCGATACCAGAGGACTTCGCCGGTCGCCTGGAGGGCTTGGAGGTGCGCGCTATACGACGACTCGAGCTTATTCATTTTCCGCACAGGCGGCTTTCTCTGCGCGACTGCGGGGGCAGTGAACGGCGGGTCCGAGACATCAGCAGCCGAGCGCGAGCCCTGCACGCCGCGGCGCGCGAGGTGGTCGGCTAGCTGTTGCTCAGTCCAGTGGGTCAACGGATGCCGAGCTCCCATTTGATGTTGTCGATATCGGCGGCGAGGCGCGGATCAACGAGGATTAGTTGGCTGATTTTCCGCACTGCAAAAAGCACGGTAGTATGATCCTTTCCGCCCACCCTCCGGCCGATCGCGGAAAGCGACAGCGTTGTGAGATGCCGTCCGAGATACATGTAGACGTGACGCGGGACGACAATTCTCGCGATGCGACGGTCTGACCGGATATCGAGAGCGCTCACGCCAAATTGCCGAACAACGGCCCGCAAGATCGACGGGAGCGTAATCCGGTCAGGCGATGCCCGTTCTCTGATTTCCAGAATAATCGAGCGCGCGCATTCATCAATTCTCTTGGCCAGTGCTATACTTGCTTCCTGCTTTTCCACAGCCAGCATGAGCTTGCGCCGCCGTAGTGCGGGGCCGGATAGAACCTCTATTTCGGATGACTCATGTCCGCCGATCGGATTCCACAGCCGCCGCCTGATCTCACGCGCTGATACCTGGGCTTCGGTCATTGAGCTGCCTCACGCTTTTGCTCCGCTCGCAACCGAGGAAGGACGATGTAAACTTGAGGCTCTGGAATGCTGAGCTGAGCCGCGATGTCGTATGTGTCCTTGCCTGCTTGCCACATCCGGAGCATGCGTTGCTCGGTGGCGCCGTCGAGCGGCCGAAAGCTGCGAGGTGGACGGTTCTGATAGCCTGCGGCTTCAGTCATGCCGCGGCCCTCGCGCTCGCACGCGTAGCAATGGGCGTGCCAAGTGCGCTTTCGTAGGTCTCGACAATGGCCGTCAGCTCGGCGAGGTCGTTCGGGTCTTTCGCGCGGCGCTGAATAACGATCTTCAGCGCCTTCGTGTCGAACCCTTGCGACTTGGCTTCCTTGTAGATGTCGCTCACGTCATCCGCGAGCGACTTGCGTTCCTCGTTCAAGCGCTCGATGCGCTCGACGAAGGATTTGATCGTGTCGTGTGTGTTCATCCATTTACCTCCGTAGCCTCAGACCTATTCGGACGATCGCGAAAGGACGGCACGGAGTCGCCCGTCATGTACATGACGACCAGCGCGGCGATAGCAAGCCGCACAACGTCAGGAATCGAATTTGGGTTGGCAAGCCACGCTCTCACTACGGCTTCTGGCTCGCCTGTCAGCGATTGCATTTCTGCGATGGCATCGTCTGGCCACATCAGACGGAGCAACCGAGGAATCGCGTCCGGGGCCGCCTGCAATTTCAATCGCGCAGACTGCTTGTCCACCCGCTCACTCTCGACATAACCGACCGCGCTTGGCCCTTCGGCCATCAGCGCCTCTATGGTCTGGCGAACGACCGGATGATCAGAGAACCATTCGGCCCTCAGGCGGTGGGCCTCGAGCTTTTGATGCAGAAAGCGTTCAAGGCCGTATGATCCTTCAATATATCCGATCAGCCGCGGTGGCGCGTCCATATGCTTGCCGACCTCGCGGAGGCGCGCGAGCACCTTCCGCGAAATGCCGATCTTGATGCGGCCTGGGGCCTCAAAGAAGTAGAGGTACGTGATCATTTCGTCAGCTCCAGAACCTTCCGCCCGAAGTCGGCGTGGCGGTTGAACTCGACCCACCAGGGCGCGGTGCAGTCGCGCATGACGTAGTCGAGCACGCGACGGCCGACATCGTCATCGCGCAGCAACATGGCCCCGATGTTGATTGGCGGAGGGCTGTCGCCCGCGGTCCAAGCGCGGCACGTCCGATCGCTGCGCTGGTGGCCAGCGCGGGCAAGCGTGAATTCCAGATCCTTCGGCGCGTTGGTGCTCCAGAGGTGGCGGCACAAAAGCGCAAACCAAAAGGGTTCGGCAGAATCCTGCCGCGGTTGGCAGTTCTCTGCCGATGGCGAAATTGCTCCGCCGCGGCGCTCCGATATCGTCGTGAACATGAAGCTCTCTCCCGATGGTTGGATATCGCGCGCCGAGCACGGCCCTTTTCGTGTCTCCCGTGGGCTGTGCTCGGCTGCGCGTAGCTCCGGCCGGCGCAGCTCGGGAGAGCGCAACGCCGACCGGACCCGCCGTCAGGCTGGCCAGCCTGGGACGGGATTTGAATTTCACTTCGTGCGCGCGGAGCCTGCGTATCAAGCCGGGGCGGGCGGATTGCCCTCCGTTCGTCTCGGCTTGAATGGCTGGGCTGCTGTGTCATGAAGGATTTCGAGGGTTCGTGGATCGGCTTTCAGGACTTGGAGCCGGTGAAGGAATTCATCACTCTGGCGCGTGCCAATGCAGTTCGCTGCCGTATTCGGGATGGCCGTGGATCGCCAGCATGTCCTCCATGCTCGCCCACACAGCCGTGCTGCGCTTCGCAGTCAGCCAGCGGATCGCAACGGAGCCGTCCGTGAACTCGATACCTTCGAATTGCGGCTGGTCCGGCGCGTTCTTCTGGTTCGCGTCGTGCGTCGCGTCAGGCACATTGCGCCGGTACATCGTGAACACGCGCATGCTCATCTCCCCGTGTGATCGCGATGAATTCGGCGCCGCGCGCGGTGGTGGCCGGTGGATAACGTGGACAAGCTGCAATTTCGCCACATATGCATTTGAGATTGCATTCCCCCGAGGGGCGACACGCCAAGGGGGCGAAAATGCCGAATATCGTACGTTTTCCGGCTCATCAGGCGCGCGCCTCGCTGGCCAACCGCTCAAAGGTGACTGCCTTCACCTTGTTGCGTTTCGCGAGGTCCAGCAGCGCCGGCCAGCGCTTCGGCGGAATCCCGCGCTCGCGCCAATTGCTGACCACGGGCGGGTTGACCCCCAGCGCCGCAGCCACTTTCTTTGTGCCGCCTAGGGCCTCGATGATGTCGTCGTCGGGCATGCGAAGCTTATACTTCACAGATCGTGAAGTCGTCAAGCCTCACGTCTTGTCGAGTGCCTTCGACCCCGATATGTTGGCATTATCGGGCATGTCGCGGACCCTGGACGCCATTGCCTTCCGGCTTCTGACGTTGCGCGCATGGCGCGACCTGTCGCAGAAAGACTTCTGCGCCGAAATCGGCGTTGGAACCAACCACTACAGCCCATTTGAGAACGCGAAACGTCGAATACCGCTTGAAATTGCGACAAAATTGGTCGAACGGTACGGCGTCACCCTCGATTGGCTCTACCTCGGGGACATGCGCGGCATGACGGGCCAGATGCAAGCCGAGCTGCGGATCGCCGAACTGAAGGCCAAGGCAGCCTAACCACCCGTCCCCGTTGAGGATTGACCGGCTTGCGGTGGGCGGCGCCCTACCGTCCGAAATTATTTTTCACATTTTGTGAATTTGGCTATTGACGACTTCACGGATTGTGAAGTACATTCGGCCCATCAGATGCAGATGGAGCCCGCCATGCGGTTGATCGAGAAGTTCGGAAAGATCGAAATCTGGCAGGTCGGTGCCGAGTTCTTCGTCTACGGCGTGACCATGGGCGGCGACCCCCGCATCTGCCCGTCGCTCGGCATGGCCTACGAAGTTGCAGCGCAGGGGCCGGCGCGATGACCACCAATGGCGAACAGTTCCGCAAGATGGCCGACGATCTCGGCATCCCACTGCGCACGCTTGATGGCGTGAAGGCCGCGCTGGCGGACGCCAAGAAGACCAAGGCGGACGTGTCTCTCGCCCGCCTGATGCTGAAGCACGGGCGGATGACCGATGAGGCCCGCGCGTGGGTTGCCAGCGAGTATCCGAAATGAAGTCGCTCGACCTTTTCTCCTGCATTGGCTGCCATGCGATCGGGTTTGTACGCGCCGGCATTGAAACGGTCGCGTTCTGCGAGAGCAGGCCGGAGCGCCGCGCCGAGATCGAACGCCAATTCCCAGGAGTGGAAGTCTATGACGACGTGCGAACCGTTGGATACGACGTACTGCTTGCAGACATCGTCATCGGCGGACCTCCATGCCAGCAAACCAGCGTCGCCGCCGCAATCACGAACAATCGCACTGGCGAAAGCCTCTGGCCCTACATGCTTCACGCTGGGCTCTGTGCCCGCGCAGAATGGTTTGTCGTGGAGCAGCCGCCGGGAAACGCGGTCTGGGAAAGCGAAGTGTGTCGCAGTCTTTCCGGAGCTGGCCGCCACGTCGCCAAGTTTGAGTTCGGCGCTTGCGACGTTGGTGCGCCGTATCTTCGCCGGAGAGTGTTCTTGGTTGCCTGCACCAGTCTGTCGCGACTGGAGGTCGCCCGGGCTGCGCTCCCACGCGCGATTGACGAGACCAAGAGGGCAGCCGATGCCCGAGGTGATTGGGACCCGGATCAGCTCGCAACTATTCCAGTGGATGCTCGGTCTGCCGGCGAGTTCGATCAAGGAGTGGCCAGCCTTGCGCGACGCCAGCGCATAGAGGCACTCGGCGACAGCAACCCGCCGCACATGGCCGAAGCAATCGGCCGCGCTCTCCAGTCCGCCACCTGATCTCACCGGAGATACGTCACCATGCCCATCGAATTCACCCCCGAAGAGCGCGCCCGCCACGAAGCCAACGAGGCTCAGCTTGAGCGCGACGCTCAAGAGGTCGCTGACCGCTTCGACTCTGACGGCCTGACGTATCAGGTCAATCGCTGGTCGTTTGGCTCTCTCTCGCATCAGTACAACGCAGCGCACATGCGGCGCCTGTACTGGCGGGCATTCGAAATTGCGGTGACGCGCGAGACGCAGCAGCCCGCGCAGCTTCAGGCGGCGGAGTAGGTCATGGCCCTCCTTTACAAGCTCGGCAACGTCGAAATCTGGTCGGTCCCTGAAGTGTGGGGCGTCGACTACTACGTGTACGGCATCACGGTTAGCGGCGATCCGGTTGTGTGTCCGTCGCTCGGAATGGCGAGAGAGAGGGCGGCGCGATGAGCAAGCGCTACCGCAGCGGCTCGATCACGATCGACCTTACCGAATATCTCGAAGAAATCGAGGATGATTTGATCGTCGAGGAATTCAAGCGCCGAGACCTTCACCTGAAAACGGAAGGCATTGAAGCTGAGGCCAACGACATCCGCGACGCTCACAACGAGTTGCTGTGCGGTCGTGCCGCCGAAGCTCTGGCGATCCTCGATCGCATCGTTAATCCAAAGTGGTTGTCCGTCCAGCGTTGCGAAGCGGATTACGCCAAAGCCGTGAAGCCGGAGCAACTGACATGACCGCAGAACAGCAGGGGCATACGCCCGACTTCGTCACGGTCGATCTGCGCGGCACCACACCGCGACCGTGGGTCGTCGCGCGCACGAGCTTCCACGGCCTGCCGGATAGCAAGAACTACGTCACGATACACAATGCCGTTGTGTCGATCTGCAAGATGACCGGCAGTGAAGGGATGCAGATCGAGGAAGTCCCTGATGCCGCCCTCATCGTCCGCTCCGTCAACTGCCATGACGACATGCTGGCGGCCTGCAAGGCGGCAAAGAAGTTTCTCGAATCCAACCTCGTCGAGCCCGGTCGCACGATTTTCTGGCAACTCGTCAGCTCCATCGCCAAAGCCGAAGGCCGTTCGTCATGAGCATTCTATTCGGCCTCTGCGTCGCCATTCCCTTCGCACTCGCCTTTGCGTGCCTGATGCCAAGGGAGATGTTCCGGTGACACAGAGCGAAACAATCCATTGGGTTGTCGTCGGGAGCCTTCTGCTTGGCGGGTTTGCGATGTGGGCCGCTGCGGCGGGAGTTACGCCATGAGCCGCAGCTACAAGTTCAACCCCGACCGCATCCGCTGCAAGCGCGCAGAGGACCGCCGCGCCCGCAAGCTCTGCGCTGGGGTGCTCAAGATGCTGCAGCGAGAAATCAAAGACGAGAAACGAAAGGCCAAGTCATGACCGATCAGGAAACCGCCCGCAAGATCGTGATGTTCGTCAAGCAGACCAACGAAACCGAGGCGGTCGACTACGTCGCAACGTATCTGTTGCTCACTCGCACACAAGGCGAACGATCCGGTCTCGATCAGGCGAGACAGGCCATCAACATGCTGACCCCGGCCGAATAGCCATGCCGACCTTTTGCACCGACTGCGACAACGTACACGCGGAAAGCCGCAAGCGTGTCCCGTCGCAATGGCTGTGCAGCAAGTTCCCACGGCTCGACGGACACGGGTTTGTCGATCCGATGAAGTGGGCAGACATGGAGCCGTTCATGAAATGCCGGGACATTAACGGCGGCGCGTGCCCGATGTTTGTGAGGCTGCGCACGAAACAAATCGAGATCGGAGTATAGCATGTTCACCGCCGATGATTTCGTTCGGTTCGTCTGCCTCGTAAAATTCGGCGAGCGTCATGAATGCTGGGAGTGGGCCGGGAATTGTCCCGGCGGGCGCCATGGCCATTTCAGCGTTGGCACCGGCAAGACCGTCAAGGCCCATCGCTGGGTCTATGAACTGCTGCACGGACCAATCCACAAGAGCTTGGTCATTCGCCACAAGTGCGACAACCCGAAGTGCGTGAACCCGCTTCATCTCGAAATCGGAACATCTGCCGATAACACGAGGGATGCGATTGAGCGCGGGCGATGGCCGGACAGAAGCGGAGAAAAGCATCCACTCGCACGGCTGGATACTGACGCGGTGCTCAGTATACGCCGCGCGGCTGCTGTGGGCGTCACCCACAAGCGGATCGCGGCTCAATTTGGAGTCTCCCGGTCACAGATCGGAAAGATCGTCAACCGCATCAATTGGGATCATGTGTAATGTTTACCGACAAGCAGAAGACGGAGCTTGCAGCGCCTCTCAGTCGGGCGAACGTCAAGCAGCGTGCGCAAGCCGGTCGCCAACTCAGCTACGTCGAAAGCTGGGTCGCCATCTCGGAGGCTAACCGCATCTTCGGGTTCGATGGATGGTCGAGCGAGACGGTCGAAATCAAATGCGTCTCTGAGCGAGAGCGCAAGATCGGCCGCGAGCCGAACACCAAGGACGGGTGGGGCGTGTCCTATACCGCGAAGGTTCGCGTCGTGGCGTTTGCCGGCGACAGTCTTGTGATTCGGGAGGGCGTCGGCGCGGGGCACGGGATCGACGTTGACTTGGGCCAAGCGCACGAAAGCGCCATCAAAGAAGCAGAGAGCGATAGCCGAAAGCGCGCGCTGATGACGTTCGGCAATCCGTTCGGGCTGGCACTGTACGACAAGGAGCAGGCGAACGTCGCCGAGCCGCAAGACGAAAGCAAGCTCCGGTTCATCGCGTCATGCGAGCAAACCTTGTCAAAGCTCGACACCGCCGTTGCGGTCGATAGCTGGTGGACCTCCAAGGATCTGGGCGACGCGATCGACCTCCACGGCCTCACGTTGGAGGAAGTCGGCGGCATCAAGGCGAAGGCGCTGGCCCGCAAGAAGACCCTTTCAACTCCGGTACGGATGGCAGGCTGACATGACCGCCGCAGCATTCCAAGCCTGCTACGCCGAGTGGAAGGTCATAAAGACCAGGGCCACAGTGCAGCTCGTGTTCGAGCTTCCGATCGAGCGGGCTGACGAAGCTTATCAGGCGCTCGGCGGAATGCCGATTGCTGCGCATGAAGTGTGGTGCGGCATCGCGCGCCTTGATCCGTCGAAAGAGCACCCCTTGCCCCCGCATTCCGCGGAGGCGGCTCCCCGGCCGGCTGAAGCTTCGCAACCCTCGCCGGTCGGGGAGAACAAACAGAAGCGGCAGTTCGATGAAATGCCGGCGCCGCAGCAAGCTGGGATGCTGTGCAGCGACATAGCGTTTCAGAAATTCCTCTGTGAGAAACATCATGAGTATTGGGACCGAATTTCGGATGGCGGCAGATACCTGTCCGATAAGCCCCCGCCGGAACGCTGGCGCGCAATTGCCTCCGTCGTCGTTCGCATGCTCTGCGATGTCGATAGTCGGTCAGAACTCACACACGAAAACGCCAAGTGGTCATCGCTCGTCTTGGCCTATCGGCTGTGGCAGCGCCACCCGGAGCTTTCAGAAGCATGAGACCCCAACGCATCATCCGCCCCGATACGGCGTTCTCGGTCGGCCGCCCGTCGACCAAGAAGCGGCCACGGGATGAGGACGGCAAGCACCTCGCGTTCATTCGCGGCCTCGGTTGCGTGAAGTGCGGCGACCACCGCAGCGTGGATGCCGCTCACGTCCGGATGGCCTCTCCAGTCCATGGAAAACAAGAGCCAGGATTAGGCCAGAAGCCCGACGATAAATGGGCGCTCCCGCTGTGTCGGTCACACCACAACGAACAACACGATATTTCCGAGGATGTTTTTTGGTCCGGGTTGAACATCAACCCATGCGACTTGGCGTTGGCGCTTTGGGGATGCTCTGGAGACGATGACCTTGGAGAGGCAATAATTTCCCTGCAGCGTAGCAAGGGAGCGGGAGTATGATCGAGACGAAAAACTGCCTGCATTGCGAGCGCACGTTCAATCGGAATCCGCAATACAGCGACCTTCAATGGAGTTTGTCTAAGTATTGCTGCCGACGCTGCGCGGCACAGAAGGCATGCTCTGCCGGCACACTGGAGCGTTTCTTTTCATTCATATCTATCGACCCAGTCACTCGTTGCTGGCTTTGGACCGGCGCAAGGGATGCTAAGGGATACGGATTCTTTGATAGCAAGCGGGCTCACAGATGTTCATTCGAACTTTGCGTTGGGGATATTCCCGGCGGTCTACTCGTCTTGCATCGATGTGACGTTCGCAATTGCGTCAACCCATATCATCTTTTCTTGGGTACAGACAAAGACAATGCTGAGGACAAGAATTTAAAGGGGCGCGGCAACAACCCTCGCGGTGAGGCGGCGGGGTCAGCTCGGCTGACTGAGGATGAAGTCAGGTCAATAATAGACGACACGCGCACTCAGGAAGAAATAGCACGGCAGTACGGCATCGCGCAGACCACCGTCTCGGCGATCAAACGCCGTCAGAATTGGAGCCACATTCAATGAAAATCGATCCGTGCGACCTCGCCTTGAGGCTTTTGGGATGCACGGGCGACGACGACACGGCCGAGGCGATTATCAGGCTGCAGCGCGAGCAATCCCGATGACGCTATCCCAGGAACGCACCGCCCTGCGCAAATGGGCAGCAGATAAGCCCATCGAAATACAGGGCGCGGTTCGCAATGTCTGCGGCATGCTCAAGATTTTAGAGCGGGCGCCGAATGATGAGATCGCGATGGAGCAGAATGAAATCAATATGCTGAGATTGGAAGAGCTGAAACGCGCACTCGCATCCGATGATTGCCAGATTTAACAGGAGCTTAGACCATGCCAATGACCTTCGGAGAATTCAGCGAGGCCAACCGCGCGCGGTGCGAAAGCCCGCAGGGGTTCAACCATCCTCTCCACGGCTGGAGCACGTCGGATTGGATGACGGCCCTGGTCGGCGAGGTCGGCGAGGCCGCCAACGTCGTCAAGAAACTCAACCGCTATCGCGACGGCGTGCCGGGCAACAAGGTCCCGGAGAGCGAGCTGCGCGACCAGCTTCGCAAGGAGCTTGGCGACGTGTTCGTTTATCTGGACCTGACCGCGCAATCGCTCGGCTTCAACATCGCCGACGCAGCGGCCGATGTCTTCAATTCGAAATCAGCCGAGATCGGCTACCCGACAAAACTCTGACACTGCCGCAGGATGAGCGCGAATGATTTCCGAATCCCAGTGGAAACGATGGAAAGACAACTCCACTACCGACGATCATCTCAACACTTATGTCTTGAGCGACATTCGCCAGATGCTAGGTGAGATCGAGCGGCAGCACGTCGCCTTGAAGGGCATCTTCATGCTCGCCTTGGTTAGTCAGGACATTTTGCCCGGCAGCGACCAGATGCAAGAGGCTGGCCGCATCATCGCAGAAATCGATGCGTTCACCGCAGGAACGAAGCCATGATCGACAACCGCACGCGCGACATGCCGGCGGACTTTTTATCAACATGGGTCGGCTGCTCGCACCTCGATTGCCTGCCAGAATGTGTTATTCGCCTAGAGGGAGGGCACTGCGAGCGCCTTGGGCGCGCTCTGAAAGCTTGGGCGACGATGCAGTGCTCAAAGTGCCTTCGCGTTCGCAGTGATTGGAATTGTGCCGAAGACGGCTGCCCAATGGCGCCGCCGACAGCGGAGCGCACGAAATGACCACGGCCAAAGCGCTCACCGTGAGGACGACATGCGTCGCGCCGCTCTGAACATCCATGAGCGCGAAACTTGAGCCCTGACTGGTACATCACAAAGGACGGCGATGTCTCCTGCCTCGAACTTTACGAACGGCATTACAGCTGCAACCGATACGCGGACGGTCGCAAGCGAAGCCAGTTTGTTGGCCCCGGAGAGCACATTGTTCTCCGAACAGGCGACGCCGATGCCATGTTCGTCTGGCGCAAATTCATCGACGACGCGATCCCGAAGCAGGAGGGCGTCAACTGCGCCGTCTTCCGAAACGAAGCGCCCCACCGCTATCGGTCATCAGACCTTATCCGACAGGCTGACGCCATCGCTGATCGCTGCTGGCCTCGTGAAAGGCACTACACCTATGTCAATCCGGAAGCAGTCCGGAGCCGCAATCCGGGCTTCTGCTTTGTGGCCGCTGGATGGAGACGCGCTGGCCGAACGCGCGGCGGGCTCCTCATCTTTGAGCGATGAACCCCTCACTCAACGGGAGGCAGTGCGTGGCTGAGCACGAACCCTGCATCGGCGCTTCGGATGACTGGTACACGCCGCCCGAGATCTTCGCGGCGCTGGGCCTGACGTTCGATCTCGACCCGTGCTCGCCCGGGTATGATCACTGGGTCCCGGCCGCATACCACTACACCAAAGCTGAAGACGGTCTGGTGCGGCCGTGGTTCGGCCTCGTGTTCATGAACCCGCCATTCGGCGGTCGGAACGGTCATGTTCCGTGGCTTGTCAAATTCCTCGACCACGGCAACGGCGTCGCGATCGTGCGCGCCTACACGTCGTCGTCGTGGTTTCACGACCATGTCGCGCCGCGCGCCGAGACGCTGCTATTCCCCCGCGGAAAAACGAAATTCATCCGGCCTGACGGCACTGTTGGCGGGTCGCCGGGGCATGGCGTGGTGCTGATCGGCATGGGCGCGGTCGCCAACGAAGCGCTGCGCGAATGCGGTCTCGGGCTATGGGTCTCACCGCCGGAAATAGCTGCGGCGCAGCCGCTTCCTGCACTTAACCCTCAGGAGCGCGAGCAATGCTGACCGGACGCGCGGGCTGGGCGACGCTGCACCTCGCTTTTCACCCGAAAGACGGCGAGACGCGAGCCGACGCGCTCAAGCGCATTGCCGCCGAATACGGCCCCGGCTTTGCCGAGAACATTGCGGACAGCATCGAAACTCAGGATCTGCTTGAACGCAACCGGGCCGACGCCATCCGCATCGCTCGAAACGCTCGTCGGCGCCGTCGTGCCGCCAAGGCCGAGCCCTCCCCAGGGGGCCGCACGTGACCGCCCGCCTGCCCTTCACCGAGCTTGCCGTGCGCCGCGCCATCCGGGCCGCGCGCGCAGAGGGTATCCGGGTGACGGGCGTCACGATCACGGGCGACGGAACAATCACCGTGTACGAGACGGATGGCCCCGTTGTGTCGATCGCGCCGGGGGCGGTAAACCGTGCCTTGTCCTCCGAATTCGAGGACTTCAAGGCATGACCACCATGCGCACCGACCTCCCCTACCTCGTGGAGTATGCCGGCCGCGTCTATGTGCGGCGGAACGGCCGCAAGATCAGGATTGCGTCGCGCAAGGACACAGCCGAGTTCGCCGCCGAATACACGGCCGCGCTCGATCGCTTGGCGGGGCGCCGGGGGGGCACCACCGTGTCGGCCGTTGCCCCGAAGGGTACGCTGGGATGGCTCGCGGCGCAGTATTTCGCGGGGACGAAGTTTCGGGCGCTCGAGGAAAGGTCTCAGGCCACCCGCCGGCTGGTGATCGAGGAGTGCTTGCGCGAGCCGCCGAAGCCGGGCGCGCGCTCCACGATGGCGACATGCCCGATTCCCCAGGTCAACGCCGCGGCGATCCTGATGCTCATGGAGCGCAAGGATGGCCTACCGGGCGCGGCCAACAATCGGAAGAAGTATCTCTCGGCCATGTTCGGGTGGGGCGTGAAGGCACTCCGGGACCACGTCAAATCCAACCCCTGCCGTGACGCTGAGCGCGTCGCCTATGCGACGGACGGATTCCACACATGGACTATCCCCGAGGTGCGCCAGTTCATGGAGCGCCACCCGATCGGCACCAAGCCTTATCTGGCTTTGGCACTGCTGCTGTTCACCGGAGCCCGCCGCGGCGACATGGTGAAGTTCGGCCGCCAGCACGCGACCACCGGGGCGCTGCGCTACATGGTAGGCAAGACGGCGTACAAGCGCCGCGGGCTGGTCGAGAAGCCGATCCTCCCCGTGCTCGCCCGCGCGATCGAGGCCGGGCCGTGCGGCAACCTGACGTTCCTCGTGACCGAATACGGCAAGTCATTCTCGCCGGCTGGGTTCGGCGCGTGGTTCCGCAAGCGCTGCGATGAAGCCGGCTTGCCGCACTGCACGGCACACGGGCTGAAGAAGGCCGGCGCCACGATCGCGGCCGACAACGGGGCGACCGCGCCGCAGCTCATGGCGATGTTCGACTGGAAGACGCTCAGCCAGGCGCAGCGCTACATCGAGGCCGCGGATCAGCGTCGGCTCGCCGGCCAGACGGCGCAACTGATCACGCTCGAAAGTGTCCCGCAGGCCATGCGAGTGTCCCGCGCAGCATCAGAGGATTGATAATGTTGATGAATTTCAGCGGGTGGCAGGAGTGGAGGGGCCAAATCAAGCCTTTCCCGGCAATGGGTTGGACACTTTCGGCTGCTGCGCAGCACCCTCAAAATCCCCTGAGAACCCGCGGGATTGTCCCGCTCTCCCCCACCCCATGCTGGGGGCGGCGATGAGCGGGCGGCAGGAACACATTGACCGGTTCTACCTCGCGCATGGCCCGTGCTGCGCCGGCTGCGATTGGTGGCGTTCGATGAACAGCCGGGCG
>Ga0070707_100002221_pt1 | contig 18532 bp, 16 predicted proteins | sample KBSK5502metaG_FD_65468 | JGI IMG/M metagenome (GOLD analysis project Ga0070707, IMG submission 65468) | Corn, switchgrass and miscanthus rhizosphere microbial communities from Kellogg Biological Station, Michigan, USA - KBS K5-50-2 metaG | ecosystem: Host-associated > Plants > Roots >... | reverse complement strand
AGGCGATCCCTTCCCCAGCCGGAACCCCGCATGACCCGGCCGAGGAACAGGTTGTGCCGGCGCAAACGATAGAGATTCTCGGCCGGCCCGGAGCTGAGAAGCGCTCCGATCTCACTGGCGAGCTCCGGCGTGACGCGCTCGTCCGCGTCGACGACGAGAATCCAGGGATGAGACGCCTGATCCATTGCCCAATTGCACTGAGGACCGTTTCCTTCGTAGGCGTGCTGGAGCACGCGTGCGTTAAGAACGGATCGGGCGAGCTCGACTGTCCGATCCGTCGAGAAGGAATCCACGACGAGGATCTCATCGGCAAATGCGACCGAAGCCAGGCAGTCGGCGATATTCGACTGTTCATTGAACGTGGGGACGATGACGGTGAGTCTCTCGCGCGACATGATCCATGACTTGCCCCCTCACCCTGACCCTCTCCCCCGTCACGGGGGAGAGGGGGAAGACGAGTGAGGGACGCTCTCAATCCACCTTGACCTGCACCCTCTCGATTCGCCGCGCCTTGCCCGTCTCTTCGTCCACTTCGACGACCGCCCCCGAGAGTCGAATATCTTTCTTCGCGGTCTCGAAGGAGCGCGGTGTCTGGGAGAGAAACTTTTCGATGATCCGCTCTCGGGAAAATCCGATGACACCCTCGTAGGCGCCCGTCATGCCGGCGTCGGAAAGATAGGCGGTGCCGCCGGGGCGAATCGTCTCGTCGGCCGTCGGGACGTGAGTGTGCGTACCGATGACGGCCGAGACGCGCCCGTCCAGGTACCAGCCGATCGCTACCTTTTCCGACGTGGCTTCCGCATGCATGTCGACGACGATGACCTTCACGTCGCCGGCGCGTGCCAACTCCTCGTCCGCCACGCGAAAAGGAGAATCGGCGTTGGCAGGCATGAAGACCTGCCCCTGGAGATTCAAGACGCCCACCGCGACCCCCGCCGCCGTCGGCTGCACCGTCCAGCCGCGCCCCGGATTGCCCGGCGGGTAGTTGGCGGGCCGAAGCAGGCGATCCGAAGCGTTTAAGGAGTCGTAGATTTCCTTCTTGTCCCAGATATGGTTTCCCGAAGAGAAGACGTCGATGGGCATCTTCGACAGCTCTCCGAAGAGATCCACCGTGAGACCGAAGCCTCCCGCCGCGTTCTCCACGTTCACAATCGTGAAGTCGATCCGATGCCGATCGATCAACTTCGGCAGAGCGTAGTCGAGAGCCCTTCTACCCGGCTGGCCGACAACGTCACCGACGAAGAGGATATTCATAGTGATTTCGAATTTCGAAATTCGAATTTCGAAATTACCTGGCGAACTCGACGGCTCGAGTTTCCCTGATCACCGTGACCTTGATCTGCCCCGGATACTGCAGCTCCGCCTCGATCTTCTTGGCGACGTCGCGCGAGAGCCAAAGCGCTTCGTCGTCCGTAATCCGATTGGCCTCGACGACGATCCGCAGCTCTCGGCCCGCCTGCACCGCAAAGGCCTTCTGAACCCCCTTGAAGCCATCGGCGATGTGCTCGAGCTTCTCGAGGCGTTTGACATAGGTCTCCAGGATCTCCCGCCGAGCGCCGGGCCGCGCCGCGGAAAGCGCATCCGCGCCGTTGACGAGGACCGCCTCGAGTGACCGGGGCTCGTAGTCCCCGTGGTGGCATTCCATCGCGTGAATCACCTCGCCAGTCTCGCCGAACTTCTTCAAGACCTCCCGACCCAGCTCGAGGTGCGTCCCCTCCATCTCGCGGTCGATCGCCTTGCCGATGTCGTGCAGGAGCCCGGCCCGCTTGGCGACCTCGACGTCGGCTCCCAGCTCGGCCGCCATGTTGGTCGCCAGCCACGACACTTCCTTGGAGTGCTGGAGCACGTTCTGTCCGTATGAAGTCCGGTACTTCAACCGGCCGAGCAGCTTGATGAGCTCCGGATGCAGATCGGGGATCGAGAACTCGAGCGCCGTCGCCTCCCCCTCCTGGCGAATCTTCTCCCACAGCTCGGACCGGACCTTTTCGACGACTTCCTCGATGCGGGCCGGATGGATGCGGCCGTCGGCGACCAGGCGCTCGAGCGACAGGCGCGCCACCTCGCGCCGCAGGGGCTCGAAGGCCGAGATCACGATCGCCTCCGGCGTGTCGTCGATGATCAGGTCGACCCCTGTCGCCGCCTCGAGCGCGCGGATGTTTCGTCCCTCGCGGCCGATGATCCGTCCCTTCAGGTCGTCGGAGGGAAGCTCGACGACCGACACGGTCGCCTCCACGACCGCATCCGAGGCCAGCCGCTGGATTGCCATCCCGATCAGCCGGCGCGCCTTCTGGGTCGCCTGCTCGGTCGCCTCCTCTTCGATCCGCCGGATCATCCCCGCGGCCTCGACGCGGGCCTCGTTCTCGATCGACTTGACGAGGTCCCGTTTGGCGTCGACCGCCGTCAGCCCCGAGATCTGCTCGAGACGGCGCTGCTGCTCGTCGACGAGCCGATCGGCCTCCGCCTGCGTCTCATCGACTCGCTTCTGGAACTCGGAGAGCGACCGTTCTTTGCGGACGTACTCCTCCTCCCGGTGCTCCTGCTGGGCCAGCTTCCGGTCGAGGTTCTCCTCCTTTTGAAGAACCCGCTTTTCCAGAGACGTGATTTCCTGCCGGCGCGCGGTAATCGTCTTGTCGAACTCCGCCTGAGCCGCCAGCACCCGTTCTTTGGCCTCGACGGACGACTCGCGCAGCTTGGCGTCGGCCGCCCGGTTCGCTTCCGCGAGGGCGCGATCGGCGGCGGAACGGATCTCGGCCCGCTCGCGCCCGACCTTCTTGTTGAGAAGGACGAGCGCGATGACGGTCACGACGGCGGCGAGGACGAGGCCTGCCGCGATCGCGATCGCGAGGTCTGTGTTCATTTCGGCTCCCCTTCTCCGGGGCGCCGAGGGCGTGGTCGGCTTACACGACGATGCGGAAGTCTTGCTCCCGCGCAGCGTACGGAATTCGCTTCTCCAGAGCTCTCAAACGAACTACTCGCTTCCTTCGTGTCCCCGTTGGATGCGGGGCCGCCGACGCCGCGCCTTCAGGCGCCCAGTGCGTCGTCCAGTTTCCGGATCAGCCTCTCCGCCCGCGCTACAGCGTTGGACGGGTCGTCTTTCCGGCCCTTACCAGCCTGATGCAGATCGTCAGAAATATTCAGAGCCGCCAGGATGGCGATCTTCGTGGTGTCTACCGTTGCCGTCCGTTCGGCCACTTCTTTCATCCGAGAATCGACGAAACGGGCAAGGTCGTGAATGTAGGAGCTATCGCCCTCGGCCCGGACGTTGTAGGTCTGGCCGAAGATCTCCACCTGAGTCACGCTGCCCCGCTTTTCCAATCGAGACGCAGACTCCTTTCGCGGGAAAGTCTAGTCGTGTCCTCTAGAGGAGTCAACAGCTTGAGCAACATCAGGGCAATCTGTTCCAATCGGTTCATCGGGTGATCGAATCATCGAGTGATTTCGTCAGAAAACGCGTCGTCCGAGGCAAATGAACCGATGGACCGATGAACCGATGGACCGATCCTTTATCCCTTCTCTGCCGACTCCAGCGAGGCGATCAGCTTCTCCAGGCGCTCGCGCACGGTTTCCTGATCCTTGAGCAACCGATCGACTTCTCCTCTCGATTCGGCCGCGTCTTTCTCCGACCTGCGGGCGGCCACGAGATCGGCCTTCAACTTCTCGTTGTCGTGCTCGAGAGACCGAAGCCGGCCGAGCAGCTTCTCGATTTTTCGTTCGAGCGTGTCGAAGATTTTGGCGTTGTCCATGTGGCTCCCTGAAGATTGTTTCATTGAACCCTCGACGCAACAGAAAAGATTTTCCAAGTCGAGCAAACAAGGATTCCACGGATGGAATCAATCAAAGGAAGCTCCCAGTTTCTTCTCGAGTCCTTCTCGCAATCTTGCCACCCGCTCGTTGACTTCCTCCTGCTCGAGCGTCTTCTCGGCGGAACGAAAGACGAGCCGGATCGTCGTCTTCACACTTCCCTCCGGCACGCCGGCCCCCGAATAGAGATCCACGAGGCGAACCGACTCGAGATCCGGGAGCCCGCCACTTCGGACGAATTCTTCGATCTGCTTCCACTCCGACTCCCGCGGGCAAACGAAGGAAAGGTCGGCTTCGACAGGCGGAAAGGAAGAGTAGGAGGCGAAGTGAGCGAAGGCGCCGCGCGGCGGGATCGCCTCGACTCGAATCTCCGCGGCGAAGACGGGCTCCGTGAGCTTGCGCCTCTCTCGCTCCGAGCGCGAGAGGAGGCCAATCACGCCGAGCGGGTCCCGGGCCGCCGTCGTGGCGAGCGCCGCCGAGCCCGGCGCAAAACCATCACTCGCGAACGACTTCCAGTCGATGGCTTCGGGCTCCAACCAGGGACCGAGCAGGCGCTCGAAGACTCCCTTCGCGTCGAAAAAATCCGCCCGCCGGCCGGATCCGGGCGCGCTCCAATGCGCGCGCCAATTCCCCGCCAGCGCGAAGCCGAAACGTCGGGACTCGAACGAAGGAGGATCCTCCGGATCTCCGGCGCGGTCGAAGACGCGCCCGATCTCGAAGAGTCCCAGCGTGCGCTCGCCGCGGTGAACGTTTCGCGCCACCGCATCGACCAGCCCCGGCAGCAAGGTGGACCTCAAGTCCCGGCACGTTTGATCCAGCGGGTTGGCGACGGAGAGTGGTTGCGGCGCTCCCCCGGCGGCGGCGATCCATTCGGAAAACGGCTTCTCCTCGCTCGCCCGATCGACGAAGGGGCTCGTCATCGTCTCGAACAGGCCCACGGCCACGGCGCCGTCGGCTATCCTTTCTTCCATCTCCCGTAGCGGCTCGAGGTACCCGCCACCGCCCTGCGTCGGCGGCAGGCTCGAGGGGAGTCGATCGTAGCCATACACGCGCAACACTTCCTCGACCAGATCGTCTTCGATCGAAACGTCGGGCCGCCAGGAGGGAACCTCGACTTGCACGCGTTTTCCTCGTTGTGACACAACGAATCCCAGACGCGCCAGGGCTTGCGCGGCGAAATCGAGATCGAGCTGGTCCTCGCCCGCGAGAAGCCGTAGGCGGGCCAGGCGAAGCGGGGCTTTTCGCCTTTTCCACGCGGCGCCCCGCGCGTCGATCCGGCCCGCAGCGAGTGTCCCTCCAGCGGATTCGAGCAGGATCTTCGCAGCCCGGTCGAGCGCCTCGGGAATCGCCTCGGGGTCCGCTCCGCGCTCGAACCGGTGGGAGGCATCGGTGTGCAGGGAGAGCCTCCGCGCCGTCTTGCGGATCGCAGTCGGATCCCACCACGCGGCCTCGAGCAGGACGTTACGCGTCTGTGCCGTGACTGCGGTCTCGAGACCTCCCATGATCCCCGCCAGAGAAACCGCCCGCTCCGCGTCGGCGACGACGACATCGGAGACCACGAGCTCGTGCTCCGATCCGTCGAGCAACACGAGCCGCTCTCCTTTTCGGGCGCGCCGAACGACGACGCGACGTCCGGACAGTTTGTCGAGATCGAAAGCGTGAAGGGGCTGGCCGATTTCCCAGAGGACGTAGTTCGTCGCGTCCACCGCCGCCGAGATGGACTTGGCGCCGATGGCCGACAACCGAGCGCGAACCGATTCCATCGCGGGCGCCCCACCGATGCCGGCAACGACGCGCGCTCCGAAGCGACGGCAGAGGCGCGGCACTTCGATGGTGACGGAGGTGAGTTCGTGCACCTCCGGGCCGGAGGCTGCTCCCTCGCCACGATCCTCTCCCCCCGACGCGGCGGGAGAGGGTATGAAGGGTAATCCGGCCATCGCCGCGATCTCGCGGGCGAGGCCGCGGTGGCTCATCGCGTCCGGCCGGTTGGGTGTGATCTCGACGTCGAGAATCGTGTCGGAGCCGCTGTGCTCCGTCGATTCGAGGGGGAAGCCGGCCTGTTCGAGAATCCGGCTCGCGCGATCGGGACCGCCGACGGCCGCCGTCTCGACGAAGTCGCCAATCCAAGCAAGCGAGAACTTCATGGCGTCCGGGCGTACTTTCTCGATCCGTTGAGACCGCTCCGGCGTCGGGCCGCCTCCCTCGTCGGCACGCTCCGGCCGGGCCGCAAGGGTCTCAACCGGGCCGTCGCTGTACCGCTTGGTCGCAGTCGTAGCGAGGCGAAGGCTTTTCCGTGGCGTGCTCCCTCGCTCATCGCCGCCAGCGGGAGGCGAACCCGCCGCCGGGGCTCGCAGCGTGACAGGAGCCTCACTGTGAGCCCCGGCCCGGAGGCGTTCTCCGCGGCGACCCTCGAAATCGCGTGGGTGTGCACCAGCCGCGAGAGAACCGTCGAACGACTCTCCCTCGCACCGATTTCGCGAGCGGCGGGCATGGACGAGTTCCCTCCCCTCCGTATGAGGCCCGCCGCGTGGTCCCGCGGGGAACGACGCAGGGCCGGGGCGACTGACCACACTGGGAACGGCTTTTTCAGAATCGGCATTTAGGCTTCGCGCGCGAATTGCCGAAGGAAGCGCACGTCCCCTTCGAGCAAGAGCCTCAAGTCGGGAAACTCGTAGAGGAGCAGCGCGACACGGTCGAGCCCGAGGCCGAACGCGAACCCGGTAAACGCCTCCGGATCGATCCCGCATCCGGCCAGGACCCTTGGATGCACCATTCCCGCCCCGGCGAGCTCGATCCAGCCGGAGCCCTTGCACTTGCCGCAGCCATTTCCCTTGCAGAAGATGCAGCTCGCGGCGATGTCGACACCCGGCTCGACGAAGGGGAAGAAGGTCGGGATGAAGCGGGCCTTCGTGTCGCGGCCGAAGAGGGCGCCAAAGAACTCCTCCACGGTCCCCTTCAGGTCGGCCATCGAAATTCCTCCGTCGACGACGAGACCCTCGACCTGGTTGAACACCGCCGCGTGCGTCGCGTCCACGCTTTCGTTTCGGTAGACACGCCCGGGGATGATGATCTTCAACGGAGCTCCCCGCTTTTCCATCTCGCGGATCTGCACGGGAGACGTGTGTGTGCGCAGGAGCAGAGGCGAGCGGGCCTTCCGGTCGAGGAAGAACGTGTCCTGCGAGTCGCGCGCCGGATGGTCGGGCGGGAAGTTCAGCGCTTCGAAGTTGTAACGGTCGTTCTCGATCTCGGGACCGTCGGCGACGGAATAGCCCATCCTCAGGAAGATCCGCTCGATCCGCCGGCGAACGACCGTCACCGGATGAAGACCCCCGATTTGGCCTGCCCGGCCGGGAAGTGTGACGTCGACCGCGTCGCTGCGGTCGCGGTTCTCCGCCTCACGCCGTGAGATCTCCTCCGCCAGTCGGGCGACCTGTTGCTCGATCTCGCGTTTGGCGGCGTTGGCTCGCGAGCCGAAGGCGGCGCGCTCGGGCGGCGGCAGCTCCCTGAGTCGAGCGAAGAGGCCCGGCACGAGCCCCTTCTCACGGCCGAGGAAGCGTCCCTTGAGGCGCTCGAACTCCGCCCGTGAAGCGACGCCGCGCGCGGACTCCTCGGCAAACTGCGCGAGGACCTGCGCGACAGGATCGAGCGAGCCGGTAGACGTGAGACGGGAGACGGGAGACGAGGGCCTCTTGTCTTCTTCGTCTTTCACGTCTTCCGTCTACCGTCTACCGTCTACCGTCTACCGTCTTCCGAATCCTCATGCGGTCTTCAGCGCTGCCTTGGCGACCCCGACCAGATGTGTGAACGCCGCCGGATCGGTCCGGGCAAGCTCGGCGAGCATCTTGCGATTGATGTCATTGCCCGCTTTCTTCAAGCCGTCCATCAGCCGACTGTAAGAGATCTCGTTCTCGCGGGCGGCTGCGTTGATCCGAATGATCCAGAGCCCGCGAAAGTCCCGCTTCTTCGCCTTTCGGTCCCGATAGGCATAGAGGAGCGACTTTTCGACCTGAAGCTTCGCCATCCGGTACGACTTCGACTTCGTTCCGTAATAGCCCTTTGCCAAAGCCAAGGTCTTGGCTCGGCGGTTCTTGCGTTTGGATCCCCGTTTGACGCGTGGCATCGTGTCCTCCGTGAAGCCGTAAAACGTGAAACGTGAAGCGTCAAACGGGACGCGATTTCGTTTTTCGTTTTACGTTTTACGTTTTACGCGTAGGGCAACATCTCCTTGACGCGCGCGGTGTCGGCTTTCGAGACCATCGTTGACTTGGCAAGCCCGCGCTTCCGGCCGGGAGCCTTTTTGGTGAGGATGTGGCTCTTGAACGCCTTTCCTCTTTTGAACTTTCCCGAGGCGGTTCGTCTGAAGCGCTTGGCGGCGCCGCGATGGCTCTTCAATTTGGGCATGTTGCTCACTCCTTTGTCGTCGTGAGGCGTGAGGCGTGAGGCGTGAGGCGAAGCCCCGCCTTATCCTCGCCTTACGCCTAACGCCTTACGATCCCGTTCCGGCCTTGGCCGCCTTCTCATGCTGTTTGACCGGCGCGAGGATCTGGTAAAGCCGGTTGCCCAACATCTCGGAGCGCGATTCCGCGACGGCCTTGCCCTGCAAGTCCAAAAGCAGGCGGTCGAGCACCTTCTGACCGTTCTCCCGGCGCGCCATCTCGCGGCCGCGAAACTGCACGGTCGCTTTGACCTTGTCGCCGTGGGCGAGGAACTTGACGATGTTCTTCATCTTGAAGTCGTAGTCGTGGTCGTCGATGTTGGGGCGGAACTTCACTTCCTTGACCTGCGTCGTCTTCTGTTTCTTCTTCGAGTCCTGCTGCTTCTTCTTCTGCTGATAAATGAATTTGCCGAAGTTCATGATCCGGCACACCGGAGGATTTGCCGTTGGAGCGATCTCGACCAAGTCGAGGGCCGCCTCCTTTGCCTTTTGGAGCGCGTCGGACATCGCAACGATGCCGAGCGCCTCGCCGGATTCGCCGATCAAGCGAACCTCCTTCCAGCGGATCTGTTCGTTCACTCGGATGCTTTTCTTATCGATTCTTCACCTCCGCGATCATCTCCTTCTCCCTTCTTTCGAGTGCCCGCCGGGCGTTGGAAAGAAAGTCCTCGACTGTCATTGTGCCCGCGTCGCCGCCATGTCTCAAACGCACGGAAACCGTTCCCGCGGCGGCTTCCTTCTCGCCGACCACGAGCATACACGGCACCTTCGCGAGCTCCGCCTTCCGGATGCGCGCGCCCAGCTTCTCACTGCGGTCGTCCGCTTCCGCCCGCAGGCCCGCCTCGCGCAGTCGCGCGGCGATCTCTCGCGCGCGGTCCGCGAAGCGATCGGATATCGGAAGGACGACCGCCTGCACGGGCGCGATCCAAAAGGGGAAGTTTCCCGCCGTGTGCTCGATCAAGATCCCCAGAAAGCGCTCCACCGAGCCAAGGATCGCGCGGTGCAAGACGACCGGCCGGTGAGGTTTGCCATCTTCGCCGATGTAGGTCAGGTCGAAGTTCTCCGGCTGCGCGAAGTCGCACTGAATTGTGCCGAGCTGCCAGGGTCTCCCGATCGCGTCCCGGACGAGGAAGTCGATCTTCGGCCCGTAGAAGGCGCCGTCCCCGGGGGTCACGACGTAGGGACGCCCGGTCTTCTTGAGCGCGTCGTCCAGTGCCGCCTCTCCTCGATCCCACAACGCGTCGGCACCGATCCGCTTCTCGGGCCGCAGCCCGAGCGAGATCTCGACATCCTCGAATCCGAAGGCTCCGTATACGAAGTCAAGGAACTCGAGGAACGCAAAGATTTCGGGTTCCACCTGTTCGAACGGCGTGAAGATGTGGGCATCGTCCTGAGAGAAGGTGCGGACCCGCGTCAGCCCGGCGGTGACGCCGGAGCGCTCGTACCGATGGAGCCGACCGAAGTCCGCAAAGCGCACCGGCAGATCCCGATAGGACCAGAGCTTCTCGCGGAAGAGTAAGAAGTGGCCGGGGCAGTTCATGGGCTTGACGCCGAACTCCCGCTCGTCGATCTCCGTGAAATACATGTTTTCTTTGTAGTTGACGTAGTGCCCCGACGTCCGGAAGAGCTCGACATCGAAGATCTGCGGCGAGACGACCTCCTGGTAGCCCCGTTTTCGGTACTCCTCCCGGAGGAACTCCAGCAAGCCGTTGTAGAGCGCCGCGCCTTTGGGCAGAAAGAATGGGGACGCGGGAGCCCAGGGATGGAAGAGGAACAGGTCGAGCTCCTTGCCGAGCTTGCGATGGTCGCGGGCTTTGGCCTCTTCCATCTGCTTCAAATAGGCATCGAGCTCCTTTTGCGTCAGGAAAGAGGCGCCATAGATGCGCTGCAGCATCGGGTTCCTCTCGTCCCCCTTCCAGTAGGCACCCGCCGTGTGCGTCAGCTTGAAAACGCCGAGCTTCCCCGTGGAAGAGACGTGCGGCCCGCGGCAGAGATCGATGAACTCCCCTTGCCGGTAGCAGGACACCCGCTCGTCTTCGAGCCCCCGCGCGATCTCGACTTTCAAGGGGTCAGCCTGCTTCTGGAAGATTCCGATCGCTTCGGAGGTCGGCATCTCGAGGCGTTCGATCGCGTGGTCCTCGGCGATGATCTTGCGCATCTCCCGCTCGATCGACTCGAGGTCTTCGGGCGTGAAGGGACGCTTGGGCAGGAAGTCGTAGTAGTAGCCGTTCTCGATCGGCGGACCGATCCCGATCTGCACCTCCGGGAAGAGACGCTTGACGGCCTGCGCCGTCAGGTGTGCCGTGGAATGGCGATAAATGGTGACCGTCTCCGGTGATTTCCACGTCAGGATCTCGAACTTTGCATCGGACTCGATGGGCGTGACGAGGTCGACCACGCGTCCGTCGAGCACACCAGCCACGGCGTCGTGCGCCAGGCGCGGGCCAATGGACTCGGCCACCTGCCGCACAGTCGTCCCCTTCGGAACCGACTTTGTCGATCCGTCCGGCAGCGTGATCGTGACCTTTTCTTGCTGCGCTTCCATGGCGGTTGGTCCTGTCTTTTTTCCTCTCCCGAAGAAACAAAAACGCGGGTTGCCCCGCGTTCTCTTCTCTTCTTGGTAGGCGCTAACGGGCTCGAACCGTTGACCTCTACCGTGTGAAGGTAGCGCTCTCCCAGCTGAGCTAAGCGCCTCCGTTTCCGAAAAGTTGGTAGGCTCGAGCGGATTTGAACCGCTGACCCCTACCGTGTCAAGGTAGTGCTCTCCCCCTGAGCTACGAGCCTGTCCATCGTCCCGGGCGCGTTGCGCCCGAGGGGCTACGGGCCGGAAGCCCGCGGGGCATTTGATCCCGGCCTTCGTCCCTGGTTGATAAAGAACGACTCTCGAAGATCACTTCGAGGGACGCAGAATCTAGCAGACCAGCGCGCCGGGCGCAACGCGGACGAGCCGGTAGACGGGAGACGAAAGACGGTAGACGAAATCGGAGAAGCTTCTCCTCTCCCGTCTCCCGTCTACCGTCTACCGACTACCGCCTGCTACACTGCCGCTACCTGCATGGCTTTCGCCATCCGCGACTCGCTCCACTCCCTGTCGCGCCGCTGGAGTTCCTTTCACCAAGCGCGGACGGAGACAGAGGCGGCCCGACGTTACTGGGACGACGGGGGGGCGGGAGAACCCGAGGATCACTACTGGGGGGCGCAGCCCCTCGTGCGCCGTGCAATCAATCGACGGGTTACGGGCGACCCGCATTGCTGGCCGATGGACTGGTTCGGGCGCCGGTACGCATCCTCCCCCGTCGAGCTCGGTCTTTCTGTCGGCTGCGGAGCCGGGTTGCTCGAGCGGGACGTCGTGGCCAAGGGGATCTGCCGCGCCTTGGAAGGCATCGATTTTTCCGAAGAAGCGATCGGGGAGGCCCGCCGAGGAGCGGAGGAAGCCGGTCTCTCGCACACGCTACGCTACCGTCTGGAGGATATCAACGCTCTGGAGCTGCCGGCCGTTGCCTACGACATCGTGTTTTTTCACGGGTCTCTTCACCACGTGCGCTCCATCGAGCGGATCCTCGCCCAGGTCCACAAGAGCCTCAAGCCGCGCGGCCTGCTGTACCTCGACGAATACATGGGTCCTTCCCGCACGGAGTGGACGGACGCGGACTGGTCGTTCGCCCGCAGCGCATTCGACGCTCTCCCCGAGGCGATCAAGAACCGCGCGGAGCTCATGATTCCGCTACCGCTCGACGACCCCTTGGAATCCATTCGGTCGAGCGCCATCCGTCCCGAGACCGCGCGACTGTTTCGCGTTCTCGAGGACCGGCCCTACGGGGGCAACATTCTCTGGTTCCTCTTCCCTTGTCTGGACATGGAGCAACTGCGCCGCGACACCACCGGAATCCTGACTCGGCTGATCTCTCTGGAGGATCACCTCCTGGAAAAGGGCTGGGTCGAGCCCTACTTTCGTGTGATGGTGGCTCGCAAGGAGTAATCCGGAAAGCCGGTCGAGCGTCTAAGGAATCGAACAGGGGTGTGTTCGAAGGCCAGTCCGGCCTTTGGTGGAGCGAACCCGCGGAATGAAACTCGTCATCCAGATTCCCGCATTGAACGAGGAGGAGACCCTTCCCCGCGCGATCGCGGCGCTTCCCCGCACCGTCCCGGGCTTCTCCGAGATCGTGACCCTGGTCGTCGACGACGGGTCAACCGACAACACGGCGGAGGTCGCGCGGTTGAATGGAGCGGATCGAGTCGTCAGCTTCGCGATCCATCGCGGGCTGGCCACCGCCTTCCGGGTCGGCCTCGAAGAGGCCCTGACGATGGGCGCGGACGTCGTTGTCAACTTCGACGCTGACCTCCAGTACGACGGCGCGGACATCCCGGCATTGGTCGCGCCGATCCTCGCCGACAAGGCGGACATCGTCATCGGTGACCGACGTCCCGGGAAGCTCGCTCACTTCTCTCCCACCAAGAGAGTGCTCCAGCGTTTGGGCTCCTGGATGGTTCGTCAGGTCTCGGGAGTCCAGGTCCGGGATGCGACCTCGGGCTTCCGGGCATTCTCACGCGAGGCCGCTCGCCGCATCAACGTGTTTTCCAAGATGACATACACACTCGAGACGTTGATCCAGGCGGGCTTCAAAGACTTGCGAGTCGCTTCGGTCCCCGTGCGCGCGCATCCGGTTCCGCGTGCTTCCCGCTTGCTCGCGTCCCCGACGAAGTATGTGCTGATCCAGGGGGCCAACATCCTGCGCATCACCGCGCTTTACAAGCCGCTGAAGATTTTTTCGGCGTTTGCAGCCCTCTTTCTCGCGATCGGCGCTTTCTTTGGTCTGCGCGTTTTGTTGGCTCATTTGTCTGATGATGCGCACCGCCACGTCCTCGCGCTCTGGCTCTCGGCGGTTTTCGTGATCATTGGGGTGCTGACGTTCTTGATGGCCCTGTTGGCCGACCTGATGGCGCTGAACCGGGAGTTCTTAGAAGACCTGAAGCTGCGCGAGAGCCGAGGCCGCGGCGGAGAGCTGCAGCGCCGCGGGACGGGCGAGACCCGCCGAACGACCGACGAGACGCCGGTCGGCGCGGAGGATGCCTAGGAGCTTTCAGCTCACAGCTCTCAGCTTTCAGCCCACGGCTGGGTCGGTCCGTCCTCTTATATCAGATCTGATATACGCGGAGATACGTGATCATCCGGGTCGCCCAGCTGAAAGCTGTTGGCTGACAGCAGGTCTACTCCGGTCGCGGCGTGAGCGCGCGAGGGACCAGGCTCGCGGTCGAGACTTTCAGCCGCGGCGGTCGCGGCGCGACCGGCGGCTGAGAGAGTTAAAGACGAGAGCCCTCAAGACCAGCGGAAGCGTTCCGAGCTCCGGTTCGCGGCGCGCGAAGTCTCCCAGAGGGGAGGAGGCGCGCGCCGCGGGAGCGAGCGCACGAGGGACCAGGCGCGCGGTCGAGACTTTCAGCCGCGGCGGTCGCTCCGCGACCGGCGGCTGAGAGAGCTAAAGACGAGAGCCCTCTTAGTTTCCCGACCCATGACATTCGGTTCGCGGCGCGCGAAGTCTCCCAGAGGGGAGGAGCCGCGCGCCGCGGGAGCGAGAGCGCACGAGGGACCAGGCTCGCGGTCGAGCCCCTTTGGGCGAGCCGCGAGCCGGTGGCGCAGCCAGGTCCCGAGTAAGCGGGAGCGACGGCCAGGTCCCGAGTAAGCGGGAGCGACGGTCAGGTCCCGAGCAAGCGGAAGCGACGGCTAGGTCCAGTCCCCGGACTTGCGCGAAAGCACGGGCGCCCCTTCCAGGAAAGTCAGGATGGTTTCGGTATCGTCCGCGACGCCAAAGAGGATGCGGTCCTCGGCCCGCGCGAACTTTTTCTGGATCGCCAGCTCAAACTGGGCGAGCAGCGGCGCGAAGTAGCCGCCGATGTTGGCGAAGACGATCGGCTTGCCATGAATGCCGAGCTGCTTCCAGGTCAGCATCTCGATGATTTCTTCGAGGGTTCCGAAGCCGCCGGGAAAGGCCACGAAGGCATCAGCGAGATCGAACATCATCTGCTCGCGGTCGTGCATCGTGGCGACGACTTTGAGCTCGGTCAATCCGCGGTTGGCCGCCTCTCGCCCCTCGAGCGCCTTCGGAATCACTCCAGTCACCTTTCCTCCCGCGGCGATGACTTCCGCGGCAAGCGCACCCATCAGACCGAGGGAGGAACCGCCGTAGACCAGGCCGATTCCGCGGCGCGTAATCTCGCGGCCGAACTTGCGGATTTCTTCCTCGATCACCGGGTCTCGCGCGTTGGCGGAACTGCTGCAGTAGACGCAAATTCTTTTGAGATCCATTTGGGGAATAGTACCCAATTTCGGATTTCGGATTTCGGAATTGAGGGAATCGGATCTTCAAATCCGAAATTCGCAATCCGAACTCCGAAATCACCGGTGGCGGCTACCCGGCGAATCGAGCGGCCGACCCTCCCGGCAAAGCGGACAGTCCGACTCGGGCCAGCCAGGCACGGACAGGGAGAGGAGCGAGCGGGCCGGCACTTGAAGAGCGCCAGCCGCCATCCCGCGATCGACGATCGATCCCGCCGCCACCACCCGCGCGTCGGACGCCCGACAGAGCTCGGCGACTTCCCGAGTTGACTTGCCGGTCGTGAAGACGTCTTCGACGACGGCGACCGCCGCTCCGGGATCCAGGCGGAATCCGCGCCGTAGCCGAAAGGCGCCGTCCGGCCGCTCCGCGAAGAGAAAGGGAGTCCCGAGCGCACGGGCCGTTTCGTGGCCGATCACGATTCCCCCCATCGCCGGCGAGACCACGACCTCCGGCCCGAATTCGGAGAGCTTTTCGGCGAGCTCGCGTCCGGCGGCTTCCGCGCGATGCGGCCAGAGGAGCAGGCGCGCGCACTGCAGGTATTGAGCCGAGTGGAGACCGCTCGACAGGCGAAAGTGGCCCGTGAGGAGCGCCTCGGTGTCGATGAAGTCCTGGAGGGTGATCACCACGAGAAAGCTATCAGCTGTCAGCTGTCAGCCATCAGCCAGAGTTGTTTGGCTGAAAGCTGAGAGCTGACGGCTGACAGCTCCTACGCGTCCCCTTCCCTCGAGATCTTGTGGTGATCGATCTTCTTGTAGAGGTTCGATCGAGGCGTCTGGATCATCTCCGCGGTGCGGCTGATGTTCCACCCGTTCTCCCGAAGCTTGGTGACCAGAAACTCCCGCTCCGCGTACTCCTTGAACTCGGAGAGAGTCGCCAGCGTCAGGCCACGCTCCGAGATCTCCGTTGGCGACACGCGGGCCTCCGGCGGCAAATCTTTGGCCTCGATCGGGTCGGCGTCGGCCATGATGATGACTCGCTCCACGAGGTTCTTCAATTCCCTCACGTTGCCGGCCCAAGAGCGCGTCTTGAGCAACCCCATGGCGCTCCCCGCGAAGCGGCGAGGCCGTCGATGGTCCCGTTCGGAGAAGAGACGCGTGAAGTGCTCGACCAGCTCCTGGATGTCGTCCGTCCGCTCGCGCAAAGGGGGCGTGCGGATCGGAACAACGTTCAAGCGGAAATAGAGGTCCTCCCGGAACCGGCCCGCTTTGATCGTTTCCGTGAGGTCCCGGTTCGTGGCCGCGATGACGCGCACGTTGACCCGGCGGACGCGCGCCGCCCCGACCGGCTCGACTTCTCCCGCTTCGAGCACCCGCAAGACCTTCGCCTGGGCGCGTGTGGACATGTCGCCGACCTCGTCCAGGAAGATCGTTCCGCTGTCGGCTTCCACGAACTTGCCGGTCTGCTTTCTCACCGCGCCGGTGAAGGAACCCTTCTCGTGCCCGAACAACTCCGACTCGATCAGCTCCTCGGGAATGGCCGCGCAGTTGACCTGAATGAAGGGACCGCCAGCCACCTTGGACCCCTTGTGGATCTCCCGCGCCACCAGTTCCTTGCCGGTGCCGCTCTCCCCCACGATCAAGACCGTCGCGGTCGTCGGCGCGGCCCGCGCCACCTCTTCCCGCAGCCGCATCATCGGCGCGCTCTTGCCGACGAGAACCGACTCCTGCTCGAGCTGCCTGCGGAGGCGCTCGTTCTCGGCCGCGAGGGTGTTGCGCGAGAGCGCGTTGCGCAGCGACACCAGGGTCCGGTCGCGCTCGAGCGGCTTCTCCAAGAAGTCGACGGCGCCGCGCCGAGTCGCTTCGACCGCGGTCGCGATGTCACCGTGCCCGGAAATCATCAAGACCGGAGGGGAGCCTTGCCGGGCGACGATCCGGTCGAGGGCCTCGAAGCCGTCCATCCCCGGCATCTTGATGTCTAGCAAAACTGCGTCGGGGGGATTCGCGTCGAGGTCGGCGAGGGCCGTCTTGGCGTCGGACGCTGTCAAGACTTCGTAGCCCTCGGATTCGAGAGTCATCCGGAGGGTCTCTAGGACTCCCTCGTTGTCGTCGACTACCAGAATTCGACGGGCCATCGGGCTACCTTCTAGCAAACAGCGCGCCCCCGGCCGTCGCTTCCGCTTGCTCGGGACCTGCGCCCTTCGGGCGCACCGGCGGTCGGCTCGCCCAAAGGGGCTCGACCGAGCGCCTGGTCCCGAGCTGCGCTCTCGCTCCCGCGGCGCGCGCCTCCTCCCCTCTGGGAGACTTCGCGCGCCGCGAACCGGAGCAAGGAGAGGCCGCGAGCCGCATCTCCCCGGAGCTCGCAGCGAACGCACACCAGTGCGACGCGCGAGGGGACGTGGCGGGAGACCCTTCTATCCTCGCCAGGCCTTTCCCGGGCAGGCTCGTGGCTACTCCCCGATCTTGACCAGGGCAAAGAACGAGACCTTCGCCTGGGGTCGGAATACGTAGAGGCGGAGGTACTCCCCTTTGCCAGCCGCCTTCACGATCTTCGAGAACTCCTCCGTCGAGGTCACGGTGCGTCCGTTTACCTGCGTGATGATGTCTCCATCCCGGATGTTGGCGTCGTAGGCCGGCGAGACTTCCTTGACGTGGTCGACATAGACCCCTTCCACGGACGCGTCCATCCCGAGGGACTTGCGGATCTGCGGCGTCACGGGCGCCACGGAGATACCGATCTTGCCGCGCGGCCCGTCGGTGCTACCGTTCCCTCTGTCGGTGCCGGCGGCCGCCTCGAGCTGCCTCTCGGCGAGGGTCGCGCTGACGGTGAGCTCGCGTCCGTCGCGCATGAGGGTCAACTTGACCTTGCTGCCCGGTGCCTTGCTCGAGACGTAGCCGATCAGATCGCGCGTGTCTTTGACGGGGACGTTGTCCACGCGCACGATGGTGTCGCCCGGCTTGACTCCCGCGGTCTCGGCGGGCTCTCCCGCGAGGACGGACTGGACGAAGGCACCCTCCTTGGACTTCAGACGGAAGGCAGCTTCCTTGTCGGCGTCGACGTTCTCAATGTTGATTCCGAGATAGCCACGGACGACTTTTCCCTTGTCCTTCAGTTGAGGAAGGATCGTGCGCAGCGTATTGACCGGCACGGCGAATCCGATGTTTTGGGCCGGTCGGTAGATCGCCGTGTTGATGCCGACCACTTCGCCGTTGACGTTGATGAGTGGCCCACCCGAGTTGCCGAGGTTGATCGCCGCGTCGGTCTGGATGAAGTTTTCGAAGGATCGCGTCGTCTGGTCGGCCGAAATGCCTTGACGGTCCTTGGCGGAGACGACCCCGACGGTCACGGTCTTGTCGAAGATGATGGGATCCCCGATCGCCATCACCCACTCGCCTACGCGGAGCCGGTCGGAGTCGCCCAGTGGAAGCGCGAGGAAGCGCTCGTGCGAATCGATCTTGAGAAGAGCCAGATCCGTTGCCGGGTCCCTCCCGACAACCCGCGCGGTGAACCGCTCCTTGTTGTGCCGGACATCGATCTTCTCTGCGCCGTCGATCACATGGTAGTTGGTGACGATGTAGCCGTCTTCCGAGATGAGAAAGCCGCTGCCGCTCTGCTGCTCGCGGTGCTCATCCTCGTCGCGAGGCTGGCCACGCCGCTCGCGAGGCTGTCCGAAGAAGAATTCGAAGGGATCCTCACCGTTGCCGAAGGGGCCGGAAAACCGACGGGCGGAACCCTTGACCGTTTCCGTCGATGTGATCGAGACGACGGAGGGCATGGCTCCATCGGCAATATCGGCGAAGGAGGGAACCGCAACGGAGACGGGGCGCACCCGAGCGGCGGGTGTCTCGCGCTGCGCTTCTGTCCGCGGAGTCACGTTGACTGCGCCGGCCACCACCATCCCGAAGATGACAGCGCCCGCGATCAGAACGGAGAACGAAAGAGCCTGCTTGGTCGATTTTTGCATGGGTGCTGTCTCTCCTCGTCCGGGACTCCGCCCGGGTCAACACGTCAACGTTTCTTGTTTCTT
>Ga0070707_100002220_pt1 | contig 18533 bp, 17 predicted proteins | sample KBSK5502metaG_FD_65468 | JGI IMG/M metagenome (GOLD analysis project Ga0070707, IMG submission 65468) | Corn, switchgrass and miscanthus rhizosphere microbial communities from Kellogg Biological Station, Michigan, USA - KBS K5-50-2 metaG | ecosystem: Host-associated > Plants > Roots >... | reverse complement strand
TCCATGCTCGACCGGGACCCGCCCGACCACACCCGGCTGCGCCGGCTGGTGTCGAAAGCGTTCACGCCGCGGGCCGTTGAGGCATTGCGGCCGCGCATCACTGGCCTGGTGGACGGCATGCTGGATGCGGCCGAAAGGCAGGGCCGGGTTGACCTGGTCGATGCGCTGGCGTTTCCGCTGCCGTTCGCGGTGATCGCCGAGATGCTGGGCACGCCACCGGCCGATCACGAGCGCATCAGGCAGCTGACCGGCACAGTGGTCCGCTCGCTGGAGCCGGTGGCCGATCCTGCCCTGGTTGCGGCGATCGCGGCCGCTGACGCCGAGCTGACCGCGATCGCGGCGGACATGATCGCATGGAAGCGCGGCAACCCTGCTGACGACCTGCTCACGGCGCTGATCAGCGCTGAGGACGATGGTGACGCACTCAGCGACGACGAGCTCATCGCGCAGACGCTGCTGCTGTACATCGCCGGGCACGAGACGACGGTCAACCTCATCGCGGGCGGCACCCTCGCCTTGCTGCGCAACCCCGGTCAGCTCGCGCTGCTGCGCGGCGACCCTGCCCTCGCCGCCGGCGCGGTCGAGGAACTGCTGCGCTACGACAGCCCCGTGCAGGCCAGCAGGAGGATCACCCTGGAACCTGTCACGATCCGGGGCACCGTTATCCCAGCCGGAGCCTTCGTCATGGCCAGCCTCGGCTCGGCCAACCGCGACGAGATTTTCTGGGGCGCCGACGCCGCCGAAGTCAGGCTCAGCCGCGACAACGCGCGCCACCACGTCTCCTTCGGCGCCGGGCCGCATCACTGCCTGGGTGCGTCCCTCGCCCGCCTGGAAGCCTCCATCGCCTTCGCGCGGCTTGTCATGCGATTCCCCGGCCTGGACCTTGACGGCGACGTGGCCTGGAACGGCCGGATCAACCTGCGCGGACCAGCGCATCTTCCGGTGTCAGTCGGCTAACAGCGCGATCACGCCGGCTGAGGCCGATCTGCGACATGGCCGGCGGCTGACGCGAGGGACACGCGCCCGGGCCGCGGTCCCTGTCGCGCTGCCCAAGAGCGGAGCCTAGGCGCGCTTCTGGGCGCGGATGACCAGGAGCCAGGGGATGTCGCCGTCACCGTGCTCCCGCAGCTCAGAGATGACCATGCCGTGGCCGAATAGCGCAGCGGTGTACGCGCCGAGAGTAACTCCCCCACGGACGCCCGGCACAGTACCGGCGGGAATGACGGACCGTTCTAAGCGAGCGCTGCTTCAGCCGATGCGACGGCTACCACCTGAGCTGGGCGACCCGGTCATAATCAGCCGCGGAGTACCCGGCCAGGCCCTCCGACAGAGCGAAGATCCACTCAGCCACACCCAGGGACAGCGCCAGGCGGCTGCATCGGGCGCAGAAGTGAGGCACCTGCAGCCGGACCGAGTCGTCCGCCTCGAGCCGCACATAGATCAGCGTCGATCCCGGTAGCATCCGCCAGCCATCACCTTCGCGTGCCAGCGTGATCGCCCGCTGCTCCGCGTGCGTCCGGCACTGATCATGGTGGCCCAGCTCCCCGAACTTGCAGTAGCAGTGGTCTTCCCCGGGGAAGGGCACGCCGTTGGTGCCCCAAGCCAGCATGCTCCCGTCCTTCACCAGTACCGCGGCATGCCGGGTCCGTGCATGGGAATCCCTGGCCAGTTCCGCCGCCCGCTCTACCATCTGCTGCGCCACCTGGCTGTCCTGACGGTTGAGCGGCTGCCACTGGGGTTGCTGCCCTGGTTGCACGCCTGCCATCCCTTCGCAGGAAGACTATTCCCTCGCCAACGACCCGGCGACCCACCATGCCGCAGCGCTCTCTAGCTCGGACCTCGCTGGACCTGGCTCGCCTGCACCGTCCGGCTCGTCATCGGCTGTCCGGCCACGAAGACCTCCCCGGCATCGCGTCCTTGGTAGTCAGCCGACCACGCTCCGATCCATTCGTCTGTTGGCGCTCGCGTCGGACCGGCTTTTACATGTTGTGTGACTTCCCAGGTATTTCGCAGGCCCTGAAGCGGGAACGGGACGCGCAGGCTAATGCTTCGAACAGCGATCGCGCCGCCTGTTCGCATCCCAGGGCAGTGCAAGGCTCGCCTAAACCCAGCGGCAGGAGTCCGCATCTTGGGGCGTGCTGTCAAGCCTGGCGGCCTCCTTCGTCTCGATGTCTGCGGCCGCTAATAGGAATCCAAGCCAGACGAACCCAAAGAGAGCGGTGAAATATATGTGCGGAATCGTCGGCTGCCTGGCCTTGGCAGCTGAGGCGGAGCCACAACTCGAGTGGGTGTGCATCGCCGCCGAACGCATCAGCCACCGGGGCCCGGACGACGATGGCTTTTATAGTGATCCTGATATTGCGATCGGTTTTAAGCGCCTCGCGATCATTGACCTGTCGGCAGGTGGTCATCAGCCGATGCGTTCTGCCGACGGGCGCTACTGCATGGTCTTCAATGGTGAGATCTACAACTACGTGGAACTGGGCAGCGGACTGCAGAGCGAGGGTGTCCGTCTGAGGACGGATTCTGATTCCGAAGTCCTCCTAGAGGCGTACGCCAGGTATGGCAAGGATGTCGTGCACCGGCTGCGAGGTATGTTCGCGTTCGCTATCTGGGACACCGTGAGCCGTGAGCTTTTCTGCGCGCGCGATCCATTCGGCATCAAGCCATTCTTCTACGTCATCAACGAGGAACAGGGTAATCCCTGGACGCTGCGCTTCGCCTCAGAACGAAAGGCCTTGGCTGACGCTGGGGAATTGCACGCACTTGATCGCGAGGCATTGCGCAGGTACCTCTGCTTTCAATATGTACCGGCGCCGCAGACCCTGACTCTGCCAGTCATGGTGCTCCCGCCCGGACATGCGATGACGGCCCGGCCAGGCGGCGGCGTTGATGTGTCCAGGTACTGGCGAGCGGACCTGCGCCCCGCACGTGTCCCAGAGCAGGGCACTGCTGCGAGCATCCTCAAGGCCATGCGCGACTCGGTCGCGGTCCACCTGCGCAGCGACGCGCCGCTTGGCGCGTTCCTGTCCAGCGGGATCGATTCGGCGGCGATCTGTGCTCTGGCCGCAGAGCACAAGCCGGACCTGCGCACGTTCACCGTTGGATTCGAACGTGAAGGGTACAGCGAGATCGAGCTTGCTCAGGAGACCGCGGCAGCGCTCGGCGTGAAGTCGGAGCCTTACGTTATTTCTGCCGACGAGTTTTTCGGCAACCTCCCCCACATCATCTGGCATCTGGACGATCCTATGGCGGATGCGGCGGCGGTGCCGCTGTGGTTCGTCGCCCGCCAGGCAAGCAAGTATGTCAAGGTCGTGCTGTCCGGCGAAGGCTCGGATGAGCTATTCGGGGGTTATCGCATCTACCGGGAGTCGAGCCTGGTTCGGGCCGGCGAACAGTTGCCAGACTGGGGGCGGACAGCGCTCCAGCGGGCAGCGGCTCTCATTCCTCGAGGAGTGAAGGGCAAGGCATTCCTGGAACGAATGTCCACCCGACTGCGGCACCGGTACATAGGGAATGCGCATGTGTACGCCGACGGGGAAGCGGACGCTATTGCCCGTCGCGGCGATACCCCGCCACGCGGTGCAGGCCCCACCGCGACCTGCCTGATCACGGACCCCATCTTCACCCAGGCCGAGGAAGCAGGCTTGGACGACGTGTCAGCCAAGCAACTTGTCGACATCAACACCTGGCTGGCCGGGGATATCCTTGTCAAGGCAGACCGGATGACCATGGCGCACAGCCTTGAACTGCGCGTGCCATACCTGGACCGCGAGGTGATGGCGGTAGCCGCAAGGCTCGCCCGCCAGGAGAAGATCGGGGCAGGCACCACCAAATTGGCGCTACGGCAGGCCATGAGAACGGTTCTGCCCAAGGACGTAGCCGAGCGACCCAAGCTAGCCTTTCCCGTTCCTATCGGTCACTGGCTGAAGGGCGAGGCGGGGGAATTCGCGGCCCGGGTCCTGCGCGAGGCGCAGACCGAGGAGTGGATCGACCGCGCGGCGGCGCTGCGCCTCCTGCAGCGTTTCAGGGACAGGCGACCCGACGTGACCTGGCGGCAGGTTTGGGTACTGATCGTGTTCTCGCTCTGGCATCAGATTTACATCGAGCGCGTATATGACCCGGTCGCGCTGGGCTGGTACCAGAAACCTGGAGATCCCCATGACCTAATCCCATAGCGCCGACTCGAATCCAATTTTCGGCTAGCCGCCCTGGATCTCCGGTGACCCACGGGCTGGATTAGCACCCTGACCAGGTTGGACCGGCCAAATAAACCTTCGATCTGCGAGTCGAAGGTCACAGCCCTGCGCATTTGTCGAGTTCATCGTCGCCATCGACCTGCTCTTTGCCTGGCGAACAGAGCGCTAAGAGATCGTCGCGGCTTAGCAATAACTGGGCCCCGCAAGATTGAGTCTCGTGTCCGAGGAAATAGCTGCGAATTATCACGGGACGAAATTCTTGAGAACAAAAACGGGGGGAATGCGATGCATCGCAGGCTCGACATCCTGGCCGAGAAAGGCTACGTCATCCTGCAGGACCGGCAGGGACCGCAGATTCCGCAGTCCGAGTGGGAGTCACTGGCCTACATGGACTGGAAGAGTGGCGGCGATACCAACTTCGCGCCGCTCACGTCGGCTAACGGGGAGATGGACTGCCGCGGTTTCTGGGACCACGGCAGGCCAGACAAGGACGGCATCTGGACGACGAACCGAACCCTCGCACCCGGCCTGGCCAGTTACGTCGAGAACGTGGGCTGCAACTTCGGCCGGGTCCGGGTCATCAAGCTGAACCCTAGTGACGAGGCAGCCGCGCTGCGCCAGCTGCACTTGGACGATAACAACAGGCTCAACCCGGACGGGACCGGCTGGGTGGTCCGGTCTTGGCTTGAGCTGGACAACGCGGCCGGTGAGTCTGTATTCATCCTGCGCGAGGACAAGAACGATCCAGCCACCGAGACGCGCATTCCCTTGCACCCAGGTATGCAGCTCGTGATCGACACCGAGCGCCTCTACCACGTGGTCTGGCACCCGGGCCCACGCCCGCGCTATGCCCTGATCACTTCCTGGGAGAGCGATGACATGCTCGACAGGTGGATCGCGGGCGAGCTGACGGCAGAGCGCAAGCTGGCCACGATCTGAGCCGATCCCCGGGCGATCTGTTTCGTTCCCTCATCGCGGCTGGTTCTGCGACGGGCCAGCTTCTGCGACGGGCCAGCGCGGGAGGGCTAGTCTCGTGCGAACGCGGCGATGTCCCTGGCGGTGTCCCGGCTGATGTCAGGGCAGGCAATGAGGAAGATCTCGGTGCCGTGCATGGTGCCCATCATCTGCCGGCACCGGGCGGGAACCCCTGCCTCGAGCAACAGGCGGTAGAAGTTGATGCCCTCATCGCGCAGCGGATCGCACTCGTTGACACTGATGACCGTCGGCGGGAACCCCTTGACATCGTCCACCGTCGCGAAGGACGGCCAGGCGAGCGGGTTACGCTCGCGGAAGGCCTCGATCCCGTAACCGATCGCGCCGCGGTTGTTGTGCAGGTCGAGCAGGATCCCGTTGTTCTCCACGGACGACGGGTTTTCAGGCGTCGGCCACTGGCCCGCGATGTACGGGCAGAGCGCATATAGGCCCTTGATCAAGCCGAGGTCACCGTCTCGCCGGAGCTTGAGGCCGGTGGCGAGAGTCAGGTTGCCGCCACCGCTTTCGCCCGCCACTATGACGCGGGCTGGGTCGATGTTCAGGCGGGCGGCGTTGGCGATCACCCACCGGAGCCCTGAGACGCAGTCGTTGAGCCCAGCGGGGAACGGGGCGACCTCGAGCACCGATGAGGGGGTGACCGCGTTGCGGAAGTCGACCATGATCACGGCCGCGCCGTTGGCCGCGATGATCTTTCCCCAGCCGCGGTACATGCCGTCGTAACACGACAGTGAGGCCATGCCGCCGCCGTGGATGTAGTAGACGCAGGCGAGCGTCTCCACGGTGTCGGGGCGGATTACCTGAAGATTGATGGTGTTGCCGTCCGGCGCGGAGACGATCTTCTCGGTGTGGACGCGAAGCCCGGCAGACGGAGCGGCCTCCTCGGTGTCGCACAAGTCCATGAACGAGCGGTTGTCCGCATGATCCTGTGCGTTGGGCCAAGGCGAAGGTCGGGATATCGAGATGCCGGACATCGGAGCCATGCCGTCGGTATGCTCCGCCTGAGGACGTCGAGCGGGGACAAGGTGTTCAAGAGCGCTGAGGAGCGGGAGGCCGAGCGCCGGGAGCGCGAAGCCGCGCAGGCCCGCGCGGAGGCTGCCCGCGCCGAGCAGGCCAGATTCGCCGAGGAACAGAGGAAACTGGACGCGTTCCGGGCAACTCCCGTCGGCGCGGCCACGCTCGCTAAGGAAGCCGGCCGGGCATTCTTCGAGGTCCAGCTCGAAGTCGGCGGTCATACCGGTAGCGCCGGGTTCGGCAGCGCTGACGGGCGCCGCACCACGTCGAGTTCTGCCGACACGCTGGGCGAGATCGAAAAGCTCGGCTGGCGCCTGGAGCACGCTGGCTACTACTTCATGATCACCGGCGAGACCAGCACGGCTCGCGTTTTCGTGAGCGGAGAGGCGACCGCGATCAGCGGCGTCACGATCGGCGTCTACCTCTTCCGCAACAGTGCACTCCCGGAATCCCCTGCCTGAAGCCGGTCCGTTTGCGCTCTCCTTCGTGGCGTGCGAATTCTGCTATTCCGGGTGACCGTCCTGAGATTGGTCCGGGCTGTGTTGGATGCTTCGAGCAGTTCTGGCGCCGTGGCCGCAACCACTAATCCCGCTGCGGTGTCACAGAGAGCATGGGGAGCAGATCACCGCGGCTAGAGCGCCAATGTGTGCGAATACGCGGTGCAGTCATCGCCTGCATGGTGTTCGGGTTGGCAATCCTGCCAGCGTGCACCTCGTCGGCGTCGCCCTCGGCTGCGCCCTCGGCCCTCAGCCCGATCTCGGCTAGCTTCATCTCCGGGTCGACGGGCTGGCTGCTCGCCGTTCCGCCGTGTGCCGCGAATGGCTGCCGGTCACTGCGGATGCGCAAGACGACCGACGGCGGCCGGCGCTGGTTCGCCGTTCCGGCGCCGCCAGCTCGAGCATCGAGCTGGCCGTCGGTCATCTTCGGAGAGAGCCCGCCGGTAGGCCCGCCAGGCTCAGTGAACTCGGTGATCTTCGCCGACGCAGCCGATGGATGGGCCTACGGCCCGGGTCTGTGGGCGACTCATGACGGCGGCGTCCGCTGGCACCGGGTCCATACCCACGGCAGGTCGGTGACCAGCATGGCAACCGGGAACGGCCGGGTCATCGCGGTCTTTGCCCGCTGTCCAGCCGGCCAGTCGTGCCCGGCCCAGGTCTATTCGTCACCCGCCAGCTCGGATGGCTGGCGGGCGGTGGCGGGCACTGCGGGAGCCGACGCCAGCGTGGTGATGTCGGGGCAGACCGGGTACGCCACGGCGAGCCATGAAAGCACGCGGCAAGTGTTGCTGGCCGGCCCGGCCAACGGCGCGAGACCATGGCAGGCCCGGCCGCTCCCCTGCCGGCCGCCGGAACGCGGCAGCGGTGTCCTGCCGCTCGCCACCGCGGGCACCATCCTAGCGCTGGGCTGCGGCGGCGAGCCGGGCGTGGGCAATCAGATCAAACGCCTGTATCTGTCTGATGACGGCGGCAGGACTTGGCGGCGGCTGGCCCGCCTACCGTTTCCGGGTTACCTCGGCACGGTATCTCTTGGTTCGGCACGAACGATCGTCGCGTCCGGTGGCCGCAGCGACGTGTACATCTCCTGGGACGGCGGCCAGACCTGGCACACCAGCCCCAGCCTGCGCCGGGCCGAGCGGGGTGACGGCGTAGCCGCCGCCTTGATCACCGGCAACGACGGATTCGTCCTGCAAGCAAGCATCTACGACAAGCACATCTGGCTAACCCGCGACGACGGGCACCACTGGACCCCGGTCACCGTCCGCTGAGCGCAACCTCCCGGCTGCGCAGCCGCTACACGCGCACTCCCAGGTGTGATGCGCGATGAACGTGGGGAAGTCCCGAGCAGCTGCGCCCGCGGGTCCCTGCGGAAGATCGCATACTTCGCCCGGGCCCGCGTCGTCGACACATAGAAGCGCTGACCGTCCCAGTAAACCAGTTGGGGCTCAGATGCGGGCGCCCGTCGCGGCGGATCCCGGCGACGACGACATTGCGCGGCTCAGCGAGGAACGCGGCGATCGTGTCGGATGATGCCATGCCGACAAGGTAGCTGGTCCTGGCACGGCCCGCTGATTGGTGTGGAGGGGTTACTGCTGATCCGGTGGCAGGTATTCCTCGGCCCAGCGCGCGATCTGCCCGAGGGCCGGCAGGAGCGCCTTGCCGCAGTCAGTCAGGGCGTATGCGACTGAGACCGGCGGGCCGTCTTCGACCGTGCGCGTGATCAGGCCCGCGCGGGCGAGCTCGGCGAATCGCTGGGAGAGCACACTGTCGGAGATCGGTCCGATGGCGCGCGAGAGCTGCCGGAAGCCGGCCGGCCCGTCGCCCAGGACGCCGAGGATCACCCCGTTCCAGCGCTTGCCGAGGAAGCCGAACGCGCGTGCGAGCGCGGCATCACCGCGTTCGCAGGCTGCAGAGATATTGCTCGCTGCGGCGAGCCTCGACGTGCTGGCCACGACTAGATGCTAGCGCTCTCGCTGCTACTTCGACAAACAAAGTAACTACACATGTAATAATGGGGCGCTCCCGACGGGCAAGGCCCGCGCTGCCCTGGCCTGCCTGGCATCCAGCCCGCCTGCGGCCGGGAATACTACTATCTCCGAAGTTGCTACTCTCGCCGAAGCCTGCCGCGGGCGTAGCCAGCGGCATAAGTTCGATCGAGGGGTTGTGGTCATGGAAGGAGCAATGGCCACGCTGCCGCGCCTGTCAGTGCTCGGCGCTGGCCACGTCGGGCCGGTTGTCGCCCGCCTGGCGACCAGGGCCGGTTATCCGGTGGCGATTGCCGCCTCAGGCGACCCAGGGAACCTCGCGCTCGTCACAGAGATGCTGATCCCCGGCGCGGAACCGCGGTGGGCGGCCGATGCGGTCGCCGATGCGGACATGGTAGTGCTCGCGATGCCGTTGCACCGGTTTCTGAGAGTCGACCCTTCCTTGCTTGCGGACAGGCTCGTGATCGACGCGATGAACTACTGGCCTGCCACTGACGGAGTCCTCGGGGACTTCGAGGACAGCGCCGGGAGCAGCCAAATCGTCGCCAGGCGGCTCGCAGGATCAGCGGTGGTCAAGGCGATTAACCACATCGGCTATCACGAGCTCGAGCAGAACGCGCGGCCAGCGGGCTCGCCGGACCGCCGCGCGGCTGGCGTCGCAGGCGACGACCCGGTGGCGGTAGCTGCGGTGGGCGAGTTCGTCGATCGGATTGGTTACGACCCTGTCCGGTTGCCAAGCCTCGAGGCCGGCCAGGTCCTGCAGCCAGGCGGCCCGGTGTTCGGCCTGGTACTGAGGCGCCCTGAGTTCGAGCGGGCCATTGGTGCGGAGCCAGCCACTGCCGGCCCGCCCGGCCCGCACGTCCTGGCCCAGGCGCAGTCCGGACGGGGTGAGTGACGTGACCGCCGAGGTAGCCGGGAAGCCCAGCTCCGTTCCCGAGTCAGCGCGGTTCCCGCTCGTTTTCGGGCTCGATACCTTCGGGGACCGCAACGGCGATGCTGACGGCAAGCCGGTCACGCATGCCCAGACGATCCGCAACGTGGTCGCCGAAGGCGTGCGGGCGGAGCAGGTAGGAATTGACTTCTTCGGAATCGGCGAGCATCACACCGACTACTTCCCGATGCCGGCCGGCGACGTGGTGCTGGCGGCAATCGCGGCACGCACGAACCGGATCCACCTGGGCTCAGCCGTGACGGTGCTGAGCTCGGACGACCCGGTGCGGGTGTTTCAGCGCTATTCCACGCTGAACGCTATCTCCGGTGGCCGGGCCGAAGTCATCCTCGGCCGCGGGTCGAGCATCGAGTCGTTCCCGCTGTTCGGCTACGACCTCGCCGACTACGAGGAGCTTTTCGAGGAGAAGGCGTCGCTGTTCGCCGAGCTGCTCAAGGGCGGGCCGGTCACCTGGGAGGGCACTACCCGCCCGCCCCTGTACCACCAGGACGTCGTGCCGCACACTGAGTCCGGCCCGTTCCCGGTCTGGATCGGCGTGGGCGGCAACCCGCAGTCGGTCATTCGCGCCGCCCGGCTCGGGTTCCGGCTCGCGCTCGCTATCATCGGCGGCAACCCAGCCCGGTTCGCCGCGTTCTCGCAACTGTTTCAGAAAGCCCTGGAGAAGTTCGGGCGCCCGCCGCTTCCAGTAGCTGTGCATTCACCGGGTCACATCGCGCCCACCGACGATCAGGCTCGAGATGAATTCTGGCCGCGCTGGCTGGAGCTCATCAGTCTCGTCGCCCCCGAGCGCGGGTTCGCGATTCCCACCGAGGAGTCCTTCACCTGGGAGACCGGCCCGCAAGGAGCGCTCTACGTCGGATCCCCAGAAACCGTCGCGCGGAAGATCGCCGCCAACCTCCGCGCGCTCCAAGCCACCCGCTTCGACCTGAAATACGGCATGCCCGGCCTCACCCACGAAATGCTCATGACCAACATCGAACTGTACGGGCAACAGGTCATACCGCGGGTCCGGGAGCTGCTGGCACCAGCGCCGCCCGGACCGACTTCATCAGGCTCTACCTAACCCACCGGCTGGCTGCGGCTGGGCGACGACGCTGCCTGGGTCGCCAGCGACCATCCGAAGACGCCGAGCTCAGCTCTTTCGAACTCAGCGGTCGCACGGACAATGTCGCCGACGTTGTGGCTTACGGCGTTGGAGACGATGACCCGTTCCTCGGCGTTCAGCAGGAGACCCGGGCCCTTCGCGCCGGCCAGCCGCGGTGCGAAGACTCGCTCGAGGTCCGCGACGAGCAGGTCGGTCGCTGCCACTCCCAGAAATCGGCCCGCATGCAGGGCAAGGTATTCCGGCCCGAGCCCCGTCCGGCGCCGCCGCCCCCGGATTAGGACCGGACCAGCCGGGCGATCGCGTCGGATGCTTCCCTGACCTTGTCGGTCGCGGTGTCGCCGCCTTCGGCGACGGCCTGGACGACGCAGTGTCCGAGGTGTTCTTCGAGCAGGCCGAGGGCGACTGACTGGAGTGCCTTTGTGGCGGCGGCGACCTGGGTGAGGATGTCGATGCAGTACTTATCTTCCTCGACCATGCGCTGCAGGCCGCGGATCTGTCCTTCGATGCGGCGGAGCCGCTTGACGTAGCTGTCCTTGTTCTGCGTGTACCCGTACATGCCGCCTCCGGCCCTGAGCGGTCCCGTCGCGATGCCTGCGCTCCTGGCAGACAGGTTATGGCCTGCGAGCAAGGCGACCGAACGGGCCGGACGGGGATGATGCAGGTTCGTCCTGCGCGCTCAGCCCGAAGACCCGTACTGGATGGGGACAGTGAGGGTCTGCGCCTTCGTCCAGCTGGCGCCCCCCGGAGAAGTTTGCCAGACGGTCAGCGTGGCGCCGTGGACGGCCAGAGCGCTCATCGCGCCGCCGGGTCCGGAGGCCAGCGTCGCGGTGCCTGCCGGCAGCGCCGGCAGGGCAATCCACCTGCTGCCGGCCCCGGCGACCGTCTCCCCGCGGTTACCGGTCATCATGATCGCGGCTGATCCTGAGGGCCCGAAGGACGCGGAGGTCAGCGCCGCGCCGTGGAGCGGGAGCGGAGACGAGAGCGTCCAGTGGCCGCCGCTACCTGCGGACCAGGCGGCTAGCAAGCTGGCAGCGGCGCCCCGGCCCGCCTGGAGGAGCGCCACAGACTGATCCGGGGTCCGGGTGAGCCTGAGCACCGTGATGTTCAGCCGCACGAGGGCTGCGGGCACGGCGGGTCCTGTAGCCTGCCACGTCCCGCGCACGCTGGCGAAGATGCCGGCGATCCCCGGCCGGGCGCACGCGCCGCCGACCAGCGGCATCCCGGACGCGGTGAAGGACAGGGCGGTGAGCGCCTGGAGGGCGCAATGACGTCCGGGAGGTGTGGCGGCCAGTGCCCGCTGTCTGATGAGGGTAATCCAGCTGCGGTAGCCAGGTGCGGCCTGCACGGCGGTGCCGCTGGCGAGCAAGGCGAGCAGGCGCCCGCTGGCAGGGTCCATGGCCAGTGCGTCAGGAGCGGCGGCCAGGGCGGCGGTGACCGGGCTGAGCGCGGACCAAGCCTGCCCGCCGTTGCGGGATTCGGTGAGCGGGGTGAAGGTGAGGTACTGGCTGGGCCGGAACGCGCTGATCAGTGATTGCGGGGAGCTGGCCAGTATCAGACCGCCGTTGTCCGCGGTTCCTGGCGGGGTAACCAGCCTCCAGTGGGTGCTGCCGGGAGGGCGGATGAACAGCTGCCAGAAGTTGTTGTGCCGGGCGGCGGATCCGCCCATCACCGTGACGGCCCAGGTCCCGGCGGCGTTGACCAGCGCGGTGTCCAGCGACGGCGCCGGCGGCGCTGCCGGCCCGGATTGCTGAGGCGTCTGGGGCGCCGCTGTCCCGCACCCGGCAGCGAGCAGCGCGGATGCCAGGACGAAGGTCAGCGCGACCGCGAGTCGGCGTGCTGGCCTGGTCATGCGTGCTCCAGCAGCTGCCGTGCGGCGGCCGCTAGCTCAGCGGCGAATGAGGATTTGGTGGCTGCGGTTCCTGGGCCCGGGTTGAAGTTCAATTCCTGCCGGACGTGGCCGTTCTGGTCGATGAGGAACGCGACTTCGTCGTGCCCGATCATCGACCCGGCGGGCTCGATCTGCGCGGTGACGCCGTATCCGGCCCAGATACGACGGAGCTGGGCCGGGCTGCCGGTCAGGTACAGCCAGTTCGGGATGCTGGTGAGGCGCTCCTGCTGGTCGAAAGCCCGGATATAGCCGAGCTGGTAGTTGACGGGATTGGCGTTGATCGCCACCAGCTCGACGTCGTGGGCCTGCGCCCCGAGGAGCTGGCCAGCCAGCCGGAGCTCCTGTGCCTCCAGCGGGCAGTCGACGGTGCATGTGTCATCCAGGAAGGTCAGCAGGATCACCTTGCCTTGCAGGCTGGCCAGGGTGACGTTCCGGCCGTGCTGGTCGGTGAGGCTGAACGTCGGCGCTGGATAGTTCGCTGGGGCGCTGGAGCCGCCGACGGCCTCCGCGAGGATGGGGTCGGCGACGGGGCTTGCCTGGGCAGCAGCCATTGGAGCTGCTCCCAGGATGATGACGCCGATCGCCCAGGCGGATACGACCGACCGGATGCTCGCAGCTGCCACCGACCGCGGCATGGCCGCGGCCCGGAGCCGGCCGGCCAAGTTCACGCGGGGCTCGGCGGCGCGGGCCGGCTCCGCCGCCGGCGCGGGCGCCCGGGCCAGGGCGAGGTAGCCGGCCGTGGCGAGCAGGGCCATTGGGATCATGCTGTTCGGGTCGGTGCCGAGCCCGCCGAACACGCCGATGTCCTCGATTAGCACCCAGTCGGCCAGGCACAGCACGGTGAAGGCGATGACCGCCGGGCGGATCAGCCGCGGCTGGCCGCTCAGGAACACCGCGCCGATCACCGCGAGCGCGGCCACGGCGAATAGGTTGACCGCGAAGCCGTGGACCTCGTCGAACCCGGTGAACGCGCTGACCCAGCCGGACAGGAAGTGCGGCTGCGGCGTGGGTGCCATCGCCTGGGTCATCCCGGCCAGTGTGCCTGGCTGGCCGTGCGCGGTTCCCTGCCAGAATCCCCGGCCCGGCCAGGCCTGCAGGACCGCCATGACGATCAGGAACAGCCCGGTGCCGGCCAGGGTCAGCCGGCCAATCCGCGGGGAGCGCCAGGAACGTTCGGGAAGCGCGATCAGGGCGCCCGCCACGACATAGAGGAGCACAGCGCCAGGCGCGCCGAACAGCCAGGTCAGGCCGGGGGCGAAGATCCCGCCGAAGGATTCGCCGAACACCCAGACCACCAGGCCCCACGCGGCGCTGGCCAGTCCGGCAAGGCGGGACAGCGGGCCCCGCACGGCGGCGAGCATCCAGATCCCTATCCCGGCCTGAATCCAGACCGCGGCGGCGCCGGCCTGCAGCGGGTGATACGACCAGGATGTCCCGGCCCAGTTCACGACATGCTGAACCCATGATGGGGAGCTCGCCGCGGTGGGCTGGATCACCTGCGAGGGGAGGCCGATCGCCATCTGCGGCTGGGCTTGCAAGATCCCGTCCAGCAGCCACAAGATGCCGAAACCGGTCCGCAGCAGCAGCCGCCAGGCGGGCTCGGCCACCGCGGGCCCGGGCGCGCGCGCTTCCGTCCCCGTACCCTTGCCGGCGGCGGGCAGCCACGCCCGGACGCTGACCCAGGCCAGGCCCAGCGTCCCGAAGATGAGCAGCGCGATGAGCCCTTGATGCAGCAGCACGGCCTTGAACGCTGCTATGACCGCGGGGTCAGTGGCGTTGAGGCCCGTGTTCATCCCGGGCATCAAACCCTCACCTCCTCGGCCGACTCGGCCACGCCATCTATTACGGCGAGCTTCTTCTTCTCAACCTGTGCCGCGCACCCTGCGCAAGTCATCCCGCGCACCCACGGTTCAACCTCGGTCGGACCAGCAACGCCGCAGTGTCAGCGACTGCAGCCGATGACATTCAGCCCTGCCTTCTAGCTGTGCGGGCCCGCGCCAGGTCGCGGTGGACCCATACCGTGGCTGGATTGCGGGAGCTGCGGATTCTGCCGCATCGGAAATCTATACGCCGCTGAAAGCGGCCTGCAACATCAGCTGCGTGACAAACACGTCATCATCTGCTGGGCTCAAACCGGCAAGTGGCTTCCTGAATACCCTGACCAGGTATTCGCGGCGCATGAGAATACCCCATAACGGTACCGCAAATACCCCAGCGGGGGTTCCGCCGGAATGTAAGTGGCCTCAGCCTTTCAGCTCCGATTCAGCTTGCGACAGTAAGCGAGCCGAAATAGCCTGATGCCGTCATGAGCAGCCTTGTAATCCGCTCATCCTGCCGGGCGGGCAGTTTTCCTGGCTGCCTGCGGCTAGATCAGGCACTCACAGCGGCCCGCGCGGGCGGCGAGGCCCTGCGATGACCGGACCTGGATGGCTTGACGGCGTCTTCGCGGCGCTCATGATGCTCGTCGCAATCTGCTGCGCGGCCCGGCTGGCCATCGGGCGTATTCGGGGCCGGGCCACTGAGCTCGATGCCGATGTTCTGCATGTCCTGATGGGCGTGGCGATGGCCGGGATGTTCGAGCCCCGGCTTAACCCGCTCCCTGCTTTCGCCTGGCGAGTCGTTTTCGCTGCCGCTGCAGCGTGGTTCGTCTGGCAGGCCATCCGCGCCCGCGCTCGCACACCAAGCCGGGCATCGCGCTGCGCGCATCCGGTGCCCCATGCAGTCGAATGCGCCGCGATGGTCTACATGCTCCTGGCCGTCAGCCACGCGCCGGGAATGACCATGCCCGCGATGGCAGGGCCTGAACGCTCGGCGGGGGGCAACCCCGCGCTCGCGCTGATCCTTGCTCTCTTCATGCTGGGCTACGTCCTGTGGACAACGGACCGGCTCGCGTCCCTCTCGCGCATTGCCGCGGTAAGACGCCGAAGCGCGGATCAAGGCCGCCAGCCCGTCGCCGCCGCCTCGCCTGTCACGGCAAGACAGCGCTTGCGTGTCTCTAGCACCACGGTGGATGGCCGCCAGGCAGGCTGGCCATCCCTCGCGCCTCGGATCGCCGCCAGCTACAAGATCGCGATGAGCATCGCCATGGGCTACATGCTCGTCACGATGCTCTGAGCCAGCAGACGGACTGCTCCTCCCTTCGACCAGATCAAGTTTCCTGTGGCTGGTCGATGGCCTAGCGTTCCTCGCTTGTGAGATCCATGGTGAAGATATGCAGACTGCTGGCTGGGAAGTCGGTGAAGCCTACGTGCCGGTAAAATCCGGCAGCCCTTTGATTGCCGAACCCTACGAGCAAATGCAATCCAGGTGAACCCTGATTGCGAAGGCTCGAAATAACCGTCTCGATCAGGCGTCGTCCGACCCCGCGCCCCTGCAATCGTGGGATCAGGTTGATGTGCAAGTGCGAAGGAAAACCTCTGGCCAGGTCGTCGGCGGTGCCCCAGGCATGGTGGATGTCGTGTATCGCATACTGTTCCGGCCGTGACAAGTCATCCGCCTGATTCTGCGAAGATTCCGGGTAACTAACTCGCAGCGCTGGCCACCAATCACGCTCAAGGCGCTGCTCGAAGGCCCGGCTGTCGAGCGCCGCGACGATATAGCCGCCCACACCGCTCCTGTCCTGTGCGACGAAGGCGAGCGATGGCTCGAGAGTCACATACGGCGCGACGTAGACGTATCCGGGCAGCCTGGGGTCGCGAAATAGTGAAGTCGCGTCCTGGCCGTTGTCCGCAGTTTGCAGGCATATGCGGTACAGGATGTCAAGGTCATTTGGCTGATATGGACGGATGCGAACGGGATCGCGGTTCACAGGACTTGTTGTACCGCAAGAATCGCGCGGCGTGGTCGAGGCAGACAGTGCGGCACAGGCATTGCAGTGACCGCCTCGATTATCGCAGTGCCGCGATCTGGCACGCGAGGTCGACGGCTGGCGCCCAGGGATCGTCGCGGGTGCCCGATTCTGGCGGTTCGTCGTGGCTCAGCAGCCAGTCGGTCACGAGCCGGAAGATCAAGGCCTGGATCAGGTACTGGCCGAAATCATCGACATGGCTGACGGCGTCGAGGATCTGGCTGCTGGCGCCCTCCCAGACCAGCGCGTCGGCGACCACGATCGCCGATGCGTAGCCGGCGGGCCGCCAGTACGGCGATAGGTCGATGATCGCCGGCGGCAGCTGATCGTCGAACAGCACATTGCCGGTCAGGTCGCCGTGGATGACCTGGCTGGGCGCGATCACCGTTCGGACCGCGGCGGCCAGCCGCGCCAGGTGGCCGACGCGCGAGAACTGGCTGGGAGGGAGCTCTGCCCAGGCGACACGGTCGCTGATCGCCGAGGGGCTGGACCGCTGATCCAGGAAATCTGGCCCGGAAATCCCGGCCAGAGCGGCGTGGAACCGCTCGCCCACGGCGGGGATCCTGTCACTCACGCTCTCCCCCGGCGCGCCGGTTCAGCCGCGGCTCATTGAGCCACCTCCCGGGATCGCGCAGCTGACCGTCGCCCGCGATACACCCGACCCCTACCACCGCTGACCTGGACCCTCTCGTCTGGCGTCCAAGCTCACCGGTTGTTGTATTCGTCGTCGGTGACGTGCTCTCCCCATTCCGCTTCCGGTCGCTGGTCTCCGGGGACGGCTTCGGTGACGGACAGGTGGGTCATGAAGTGTTCCGGCGCGGCACCGTGCCAGTGCCACTCGTCGGCCGGCGTGTAGATGATGTCGCCGGCGCGGATCTCGGCAATGTCACCGCCGCGGGACTGCGCGAGTCCTCGTCCTTCGGTGACATACAGGGTCTGGCCGACGGTGTGGGAATGCCACGCGGTCCGGGCTGAGGGACTGAAGCGGACGGCACTGACACGGACGCGCGAGGGTTCTTCGCCGCGTGCGATGGCGTCGATCCAGACGCCTCCGCTGAACCACTCGGCCGGGCCCATTGCGGTCGGCTGCTTGGCCTGGATTTCCACGGTTGTCTCCCTTACGGATCGGCGGTACCTGTAGGCGTGGTGCTCCCGGGCTCACATGTCGTGGCCGACAGGGGCTACAGACCCCGCCGGAACGATTCAATGATCCGTTCTATATTGCAGTTGATGAGCTGCAGGCTGAGCGAGACAGTGATGGCGCGTCATGACCAGCCAGTCGCGAGCCGTTGAGCTGCTTGCACTTTCTGCGGCCTGATGCTTTGCCGGGTCAACAGTCGTTGAGGGAGGAACGCACGTGCGCACTGAGCAGACCGCGGCAAGAGCATCTTCCTCCGGCGGCCAGCATCTGCCGGATCGGGTCGCCGGAGAGTTGTGGTTTCGGTTCCTGTCCGGGCCGGACATAGCGGCGCTCAGCATGTCGAATGCTGAAGTCGTGACGGCGGTCGAGGATGCGGTACGGGCGCATGGTGACGGGCGCGTCGTCGTGGAGCCGAGAGTGCACCTGGTTCCTGACAACAATGGCGCCGGTCATTTCAATGTGCTCCGCGGTCATCTTTCGGCGCCGGGAGTCAGCGGCGTCAAGGTTGTCGGCGACTTCGTGTCGAATTACGCCGCGGGACTTCCCAGCGAGGTCGGGCTGCTCACCCTCTACGACGCATCGACGGGCGCGCCGCTGTCGATCATGGATGCCACCATGATCACGGCATGCCGGACCGGTGCCATGACTGCCGTCGGCGCCCGCTATCTGGCTCGGGGCGACTCCCGGGTGCTCGGTCATGTCGGGGCACGCGGGACCGCGTTCTGGAATGTCGTATTTCTGGACGAGATGTTCAATCTTGATGAGATCCGGGTGACGAGCAGGCGGCAGGAGTCGCGGGAGGCGTTCGCGCAGCAGCTAGCAGCGGTCACCCGGGCCAGCATTCGGGTCGCCGCCACCGCCGAGGAGGCTTTCGATGGCGCTGACATCCTTGTCGAGGCGTCGCGGCTAACCGCGCCT
>Ga0070707_100002219_pt1 | contig 18536 bp, 11 predicted proteins | sample KBSK5502metaG_FD_65468 | JGI IMG/M metagenome (GOLD analysis project Ga0070707, IMG submission 65468) | Corn, switchgrass and miscanthus rhizosphere microbial communities from Kellogg Biological Station, Michigan, USA - KBS K5-50-2 metaG | ecosystem: Host-associated > Plants > Roots >... | reverse complement strand
CTCGAATCATCCCGATCTGAACGGTTTCTGGAATAATCAATACACGCCCAATCTGGCCCAGGCTTTAGGGCACGAGCCTCCGTACACGCCTTACGGGTTGCAGCGCTGGAAGGGAGTCGACACGAAGGACGATCCCACCGGGCGTTGCCTGCCCGTTGGCCCCTCTCGCGCCTTCACGGCTCCGATGCCGTTCCAACTCGTACAAGGCCCGAATGTGATGGCGTTTCTGTACGAGTATCAAACCATCTATCGACTGATTTACATGGACGGCAGGCAGCATCCGCCCGACATCATGGAGTATCCGGAGTTCATGGGACATTCGACCGGTCGATGGGAAGGCGATACGCTCGTCATCGATACCGTCGGCATCAACGATCGCAGCTGGCTGGATACGACAGGCCACGAACACAGCGCAAAGTTGCATCTCATCGAGCGTTTGCAGAAAGTCGATGAGAACCACCTCAAATGGACGGTCACCTACGACGATCCGGTTTTCTTCACCGAACCATGGTCCATCACGCGGAACTTCACACGCGGCAAACCCACCGACCGCATCATGGCCTACAGCTGCGAGGAAAATAATAGGGACGTCGAGCACCTCACCGGCGGGACGAACAAGAAACCCTGAAGACCAAATGCCAATGGGTCAATGGGCCAAATGCCAAATGTCATATAGAAAACGGGATCGATATGACATTTGGCATTTGGCCCATTGACCCATTGGCATTTGGTCTTTAAAAGACGTATTTCAGCGCGAACTGCAAAATCCTCGGATCGAACGCCTGCAGGAACCGTCCGAAATTCGCATTGTTGATGGCGTTCAAGCCAAGGCTCGTCGGATCCAGGTTCACATGATTCGGGAGATTGAACACTTCGGCTCTGAACTGCACGCTCTGCCGTTCCCGAACTTTGAAATTCCGCGTCAGGCCCATATCGATCTGAACGAGGCCCGGGCCGAGAACCGTGTTTGCGCCGAGTGGTGAATAGGTCCCGAGAGCCGGCTGTACAAACGCGGCGGGATTCAGATAGTGATCGATGCCTTTGTTCGGCGCGTATGGATCCGCAAGCATCTGAACCGCGCGCTGGTTCGCCGTGCCCGACAACGCCTGATCGAGACCGCTGACGATCGACATGTACGGTCCGCTGCGGAGTCTGACAATTGCGGAAACCTGCCATCCGCTGGCAATCATTCGCATCGTGCCACCCGCAAACAGCGGCGTCTGGTACACGGTCGACACGTTGAATACGTGCCGGCGATCCGACGTCGGACAGTTTCCGCGATCGTAACGGCGATTGTCGGGAATCGTGGAGTTCTGGCCTGCGACGGCGAGCTCCGGATCTGCGAGGTCGCTGATGCAGTGTGACAACGTGTAATTTGCCTGCACCGTCACGCCCTTCGCCTGGCGCCTTTGAATCGAGAACACGACTCCGTTGTAGCTGCCGGTGCCGCCGTCATCCAACTGCGACATGGTCCCGTAGTACTGACCCTCCACAGGATTCTGCACATTCAGCCTTCTTCGGTTGTTGATATTTCCAGTCGTTGAGCAGACCGGAATCTGCGTCGTCGTTCCCGGCAGAATGCATGACCCGAGGCCCATGAATACCGCGGGATTGATCTGGTTTCCCGTCCACAAATGAACGATGCCCGTTCCGACATAATTCGTCGAAACCAGCCAGTCTGTTCCGACCTGTTTCTGCAGGCTGAGATTCCATTGTTGCGAATACGTCGATTTCGGATTCAGCGTCATGTTTTCATATCCGCCGAAGGTCACGAACGTACTGGTTTTCGTCAACGTTCGCGGAAATGGATTGCCGCCCGGGAATCCCTGCCACGGGTTCGCAAAGGACGGTGGATTCTGGTACGTCACGTTGTTGCCGAACGGCGGGCTCTGCGCAAATCCGATGTAGTAATTCAGCGAGGGCAAATCATAGAAGATGCCGTACGCCGCGCGAACCGACATCTGGCCGTTGCCTTTCGGATCCCACGCCAGTCCCACGCGCGGCGCAAAATTCGAATACCGGTTGAAGCCGGCGGAGTTGCCCGGATAACCGGCGTCACCCGGGAATGTCAGGCCCGCCGGAGCGCTGGTATAAACACTGCTCTTCGTCCCCGCTGCAAAAGCAGCCGGATCGAAGTGGAGCAAATAACCATTCTTCGAATAGACGGGAAGGCTCGGCTCCCAGCGAACACCGGCATTGACGGTTAAGCGCGGCGTCGCTTTCCACGCGTCCTGTACATAGAAGCCAAGGTAGTTCAGGCGGAAATAACCCAACGATGCGCTGCCCTGCGTCAATGCGGATGGACGGCCGGCCATAAAGTCCGCGAGCGCCATACCGGTGATCTGTCCATTGAACGTGAATGGGCCGGTCGCATTGAGCTGCGACACACCATTAAGCTCTCCGTGAATCCAGTTCGCGCCATATCCGATCTGGTGCGCGCCCCGGATCATGCTCATGTCTTCCGCGAACTGGAAACCTGTCGTGTTGTAGCGGCTCGGAGTCGCGCCCGTACCCGCGAGATTGAAACCGCCGCCCATCATGGCGAAACGCATGAACTTCTTCACATCAACGTACATGTTGATGCCGACGTCGTTCGGATCGAAATACTGCGGGCTCGATTTCGGAATCTTGGTTCGATAGGCCGTCGCACGGAAATTGCTGACGGTGCCGTTGCCGATCAGATACGTATCGCCGAGCACGAATGAATGAACGCGAAATCGGAGTTCAGCGTTCGCGAGCGACAGCAGATTGTTCGGATCGAAATCCGAAGGCTGGTTGTATACGGCGTTGAGATAGCGGCCGAAGAGCGAATGTTTATCACTGATGTTGTAGTCGATCCTGCCGACGCTGAGGTACTCGTCGGAACCGGCCTTGCGGCCGACAGTGACTTTGCCGCAAGAATCGTTCGTTGTCGGGAACCCCGGTTGCTTCAAGATAGCCAGTGAGACCGGCGAGAACTGCGATGAATCGATGCGATTGTTCGCGTCGTACGGAGCCCGCAGCTGGATCCGCCCGCCGGTATTGCATTGTGCCGACGCGATCGTGCTGAAATCGCCGGCCAGCATCTGAGCTGTCGGAACAAATTGGATCGTCTGCGCCGGCGTCGATCGGATCACCGTGATCTGCTCTCCGCCGAAGAAGAAGAGCTTGTTCTTGATGAGCGCTCCCCCAATCGTGCCGCCAAATTGATTCCGTTTCAGATTGTCGCGCGCCGATGCGAACGTGTTGCGCGCGTTGAAAACGCCATTGCGGAGAAATTCGAAAACGTCACCATGAATATCGTTCGTTCCGGCCTTGGTCACACCGTTGATCGCGGCGGCCGAGTGATGGCCGTACTGCGCGGGCAATCCACTGGTCTCGACCTTGAACTCCTGAAGTGCATCGGGAAACGGGAGCGGCAGGTTGAGATTGTTGTATTGATCGTTGTGTGTACCACCGTCGAGCAAATAGGTCATCCCGTTCGACAGTCCGCCTGCGATGACAACTTCGGTTGTCGGGTAGTTTCGAACTTTCGAATTCAGGCCGGCGCCGAGACTCGGCGTCGCCATTCCGCTGAGGAAGATCAGCTCCGTTGCCTGTCTGCCGTTGAGCGGCAGTTCGAGAACGCGCTGATTGTCGATGACCTGACCCACGCCGGTGCTGCGTGTTTCAACGAGAGCAGCATCGGCGGAAACCTCGACCTGTTCGGAAACCTGTCCGACGGCGAGCACGACGGGAATTGTCGGATTGCTGCCGACCTGCAGCACGATGCCTGTTTGAACGTATGTGCGAAAACCCGGGAGCCCGACTTCCAACCGGTATGGACCGATCGGCAGGTTCGCCAATATGTAGGAACCCGTTTCGTCTGAGAGAGCGGTACGTTTGGCTCCCGTGTCTGTTTGTGTGACCGTGATTTCGGCGCCCGGCAGCACAGCGCCGGTCTGATCTTTGACCGTGCCGGTGATCTGCGATGTCGAGACCGCCTGGACGAGTAGTGCACCCAGTATAAAACTCAAAAAGCCGTTCATATCCCCACCTCCGTGGAACAGAATAAGACCATGGAGGTTTAGTGAAACGCAACGTCTCGTTCCCAGCCACCTGCGCGGGATGCAACACGCGGCTCAAGATCGAATTCATCACCGAACCCATACGTACCGGGGCGATGTACACCGTCGACTGTCCGGTCTGCGGCACAAGTAAGATGGTTCCCGACGAGCCGGTGAAGATTTATTACCAGAAAGATGGGAACTGGGTGGAAAGCAAACCGAAAACCCAGCACTTCAGCGCGGGGTGAACCTGGAAATCATATGCCAATGGGCCATTTCCCAATTCCCATTTCCCATATGGGAGATGGGAATTGGGAAATGGCCCATTGGCATATGGTCTTAAAAGTTGATCCGGCTGTTGATGATGAACCTGCGCGATCCCGTAGCGGTGGTGATACGGCCAAACGTATTAGCGCCGTTGATGTTCGTGATGGGATTGCCGAAGTTCGGATGGTTCAGGATATTGACTGCATCGACCCGGAATTCGAATTCCTTAGTCTCGTGGATCTTGAACCGCTTGATGAGGTTCATATCGAATCCAAGACTCCGTGGTCCCTTCAGCGTCGTCAGGCCGAGCGATCCAACTTCACCAGGCTGCGGATTTACGAGTACGACCTGGCCATCGGGAGCGACGATCGCTTTGTTGCTGTACGCGGTGTTCAGGCCATTTATCGTTGTGACACCTGCAATTCCGGGATCCGTGATTTGCGTGAATCCGTTGAAGTAAACGACACCGTTTGCAACCTTCGTGACATGGCCCATATCCTTTGGAAGCGCACCCACGACATTCGGTTGCGCCGCAATGTTGCTGATGGTCTGCGTACCGTTATTCGTAGCCGTAGTGGTAAGGGTGGTCGCGTACGTATTCAGTGTTAACGGCGCTCCGGTGTTGAAATTCATAATCCCGCCAAGCTGCCACTTGTTGACGATCTGCTGAACCCAGCCCGGAGCATTGCCAAGGAGAAAATGCCCCGTACCGAACGGCAGCTCGTATGTTCCGTTGCTCGTCAGCTGGTGCGCACGATCGAAACTCAGCAGTTGCTTTTCGATCGATCGCCGGCTGGGATCGCGAAAAACAGCACCTGCATCGGTGTCGCTTTCGCCGAAACCCTTGCTCCACGTCCATGTGGTGGTGTTTGTGAACCCGCGCGTCAGGCGCCGAGTGAACTGCATCTGCAGCGCGTGGTAAGTGGAGTTACCCTGATTATCCAGCATCGAAATGCCGTTGTATTGCGGATTCGGCACGATGTAGTTCTCCGGGAAGCCGGCTCTCCGCAGCACAGCGCCATTCGTTGAAACGCCGGTACCCGTCGCGAGGGTGTTCAACGTATTGAGGAATGCGCCGACGCTGCCGTTCGCCAGCTGGGTCCGCAATGTGGGATTCGCACGAAGTGCCATTGCCCCCGTCCATGTGGTGCCGTTGACGACCTGCGCTCCCGTACCGCCGAGATTGATACCCTGGAGCATCGCGTTGAGGAGCGGAGACTCCCCGCCGACGCGAACAGTATTGAAAGCATCGAACAGGTCTTTGTTGTGATGCAGCGCATCAATCTGGTTGAGATTGATTGTGCCCCACAGCTTCGTTCCCTTGGTTCCGAGGTAGCGGAATTCGACAGTGGTGTTCTCCGCGATCTGTCGTTGAATTTCCAGATTCCAGTTCTGGATATACGGGCTGACGCGGTTGTACGTACTCATCGTCAGCGTCCTGTCCGTCGTGGGAACCACAAACGGCACCGTCGTCGGCGTGCCTGCCGGAAGCGGAACCGGCAGGGTGACATTCGACAGGGACGTGTATGCAGCCGGTGTGTACGTCACTCCGTTTCCAGCCGAACCCACAAGGTTGATACCGGGGACGGTGCCGACGGTGTTGTCCACCGTGATGAAGTTACGCAACGCAGCGGGATAGTTGATGCCATATCCCGAGCGCAAAACGGTCTTGCCCTGGCCGAACCACGGCACATTCCAACTCAATCCGATTGCCGGAGCCCAATCATGAAGATCGTTGCCCTTCAAATTGACGCCGATGCCCGGATTCGGCGAATTCTTTCCGACGAACTGGACCTGCGTGAGGTTGGTGCATGTACTTGTAAAACCAATCGTGCCAGGACTCTGTGTGCAGGAAATGTTGGTCAAGGCGCTTTCATCATTGCCAATGAATCGGGCATCCAGCCCGCTTGCTTCCCACGGCTGCCCGTAATAATCCCAGTGCACGCCGAGGTTCAACGTCAGGTCGGGACGGAACTTCCAATCGTCCTTGAAATAGGCGCTGAGTTCGCGCTGGTGCTGCTCGTAATACTTGTACGGCATCACGGGAGAACTGGTTAAGTTGAGGTTCTTCGAGCTTGTGATACCGAAGGACTGATTGATGGTGTTAATCGAACCCGTCAGGTCCGTCAATAATCGCATCGCGTTGGTGGCATTATTTGCAGTAAGACCGGCAAAGTTTTGACCGTCGAGGTTGGCGACTGGACTGTTGCCGGCCCCAAATGTGGCATACGGAGTGAAGCCCGGATCGCCGAATCCTTTCGACATCGTATTGCGCCATTCGAAACCGCCTTTGAATGCGTGCTTGCCGTGCGTCCAGCTCAGATCGTCACCAAGCGCATACATCGGACTGACGTGCGATCTCCATCGTCCGAATCTTCCATATGTGATGAATCCCGTCCACAGTTGCGGCACGGGATGGAACGGAACGCCGTTGGAAAACGGAACGAACTTCAAAGCCTCCTGTCCTGCCTCATCGTTGCGGTTCGCGGGCGGGAACTGCTGGTCGATGGATCGACGGCGCCCCGCGCGGACTTCGTTCAGCAGCGAATTCGAGAGGGTCGATGTAAAGGTGATGATGTAAACATCCGGGCGCTTGATGGCAGTGCCATCGAAGCTGTCCGGCCATGAACGTTGAACCGCCTGGCTGGCACCGCCCCACGTCTTCTCCTTGGTACCAATGACGCTGAGTTTGTGCTTCGAGTTGAAGTTGTGATCGATGCGGACATTGAACTGATTGCGGTCCACGTCGGGGCCGTTTCCGTTCGTAAAGTCGAAACCTTCGACGCGGCGGTTGAACCGGATAAGCGCGGTATTCAAGCCATCGGTACCCGGCGCCGGTTCACCGGCTGTAGCGGCTCCGAACTCATTGGGCGAAGGCATGCGCCGCAGCGTTTCCTGCATGTAGTTGCTCGTGTTGATGCTCGAGCGCAAAGGATCACGAAACGTTCTGCAGTTCGCGACGGGAGCGCCTTTGAATGTGCAATTGCCGAAAAAGTCGATCGCCGACAGTGGACCCGCGCCATTGGGCGCTATCGGATTGCCGAACCGATCAACAGACGGATTGGCGCTGGCGTTGTTACCATTATCCACTCCCGGGAAGTAACGGAAAATTCCCTGTCGCGCCATGTCCGTCAACGTCGTGCCTGCGAAGTTCTCGCGTTTCAGATCGCGCTGGCCTTCGAACAGGACGAAGAAGAACGTTTTGTTTTTGATGATCGGGCCGCCGACGCGGGCGCCGTACTGATTGCGATTGTCGTAGTTCTTTGCGACGCCGTTGAGATTGTTGAACCAGCCGCTGGCATCGAGCGCGGAATTGTGATTCGCCCAGAACGCGCTTCCATGAAATTGATTGGTTCCCGAACGGGTGACCATGCTGACTTGCCCTGAACCGCGCGCGGTCTGCGCATCGACCGGCGCAACGACCACTTTCACCTCTTCGACCAGATCAGGACTGGTGTACGTAATGGACCAGGCGCCGTCTTCGAAACGTCCTGCGGATACGTTCATGCCGTCACGCACCGTGTTCGCTGCGCTCAGGCGGCCGCCGGCGAAGTTGCCGATAAACTGATTCGCATCGTTGCTGCCTTGAACACCGGCCGTTGCGGCCACTAGTCCGAACACATCGCGAGCTGCCAGCGGCAGGTCGCGGACCTTATATTCGGGAAGAATCGATCCGACAGAATTGGACGATGTCGCGAGCAGCGTGTCCGCCGTTACGGCAACATCGATTGTGGTACCCGCTGCGGCCGCGACCTGCAATGTGAAATTGAGTCGCGCCTGTTGCGCGCCGCCAAGCTGGAAAGTTTTCGCAATCTCGGTTCGAAAGCCGGGCAACTCGGCTTTGATGTCGTAGGTTCCCGGCTGAAGACTGGCGAACTGATAGGCGCCGGCCTCATTCGAAATGACTGTCGTGACGATACCCGTTCCCGTGTTCGTCGCCGTTATCATGACGCCCGGAATGAAAGCTCCCGTCGCGTCCTGCACGGTTCCACCTACCGTGGCATTTGTGGATTGAAAAAGAAACAGCAGTACTGCTGTAAGCAGGCTTGTCATGGAAAATCCCCTTCCCCCTTCAGAAACTTGCTGCGAATGATTGTTGAGCCTGCGCCGGTCCGTCAAGACAAAAACACCAAGAACCATATGCCAATGGGCCATTTCCCAATTCCCATCTCACATATAGGAAATGGGCATTGGGAAATGGCCCATTGGCATATGTTCTTGCTTCTGTGTCTATGGTGTTTACTTAGCCGAACACGGAAGCGGGTCCCAACCAGTCGCGTCCGCCTGCTTCTTGAATTGGGCGCTTCGCACGAAGGATTGGGTGAGGTACCTGGGATCAGAGAAATGACGATTGACCATTGACCATTGAGAATTGACAAAGCATGCTTTGTCATTGGTCAATGGTCAATCGTCAATGATCATTTTGCAGAGCAGGGAAAAGGCTCCCAACCCGTCGCGTCGGCTTGCTTCTTGAATTGCGCGCTTCGCACGAAGGATTGGGTGAGGTACCTGGGATCGTCGAGCATCAGCGTATCGACGAGATAGGTTAAGCCCCGATCCGAGACCACGTTGAAATACTCGGTCAGGACAGCGTTTTCGCTGAACGGCACGCCGTTCTTGTGAATGTAGCCGGGACGCATTTGGGTGGTCGTCACTTTCAACGTGCCGGTAGCGGGTTGTCCGCGCTGCCCGCCCCGGCCCCTTCCGCCGCCAGGAAGCTGCCACTCGGCGACTGACTGGCCTTGCCACGTTCGTTGACCGGCCGGCGTATCTGCTGCACCAAAACGAAGAAGGCGGGTCTGGGTGCCGGTATCGGTTTCGATCTTCAGTGTCTTGTCGTCCTGCCAGGTGATGTGCAGTCGCGTGGACATGCGCATCACACCGACCGGGCCGTACCCTTTGCACGCTTCGCCGGCAGCCTCGTCTTTCGCGGGATCCCACGTGTCGGCAACGCGCCGGGCTTCGGCGTTGAGCGGAAGGTAAAGATAGTCGCCTTTGGGCGGAGTCACGACGCGGTACGTCCAGTTGTCGGTGATCAACGAGACCCAGTATCCGGTCAGATCAATCGGAGCAGCTGCCTGCGGCGATGGAGCAGCCTGACCGGCCGCGCCGCCACGTCCGCCTCGGCCTTGAGCCGGCGCGCCAAAGGGCAACGCAAGGAACAAAACCGCAGCCAGCAATGAAGACTTCATCAATTCTCCTGCTAATTATTATGTAGTCGCGGGCTAAAGCCCGCGGCTACAGCGGCGCCTAATCGAAAGTCTGCCCCGGTTTGCCGCCCCAGCCAAAACCGTCAGAGGGACGCTTGATGCTGACCATGCGGATTCGGTGATCTTCCTCCGTGCGGCCCGGATTCCCGGTAATGACGACAACATCGCCAGGCTTCAGCGTTTCGCGCGTCACTCCCTGACCGCCGAGCTGTCCGGCCCCGCCCCACTCGACCGACCAGCGAATGCCTTTGTCATCGAGGATCTGAACGAACGAATGCGGGTTTCGGAACTGGAACTGGATCATCTTGCCTTCGATTTTGACAGTCTGGTCCTCGTGATACGTGGCAGTGAAGGAATGATGCGCGTAGACCTGTATGGCGCAGGCAAGCGTTCCGGCGACGAGTAAGGCGATGAAGAGATGGCGTTTCATGAACCTTCCTCCTGGAATTATTTTTTCGGGATGAGGCTCTGGTACACCGCCTCAATAAACATGTCCGTCGTCCACGCTCCGGTGGTCTTGCCGTAACGCGGATCATAATCTTTGGTGGGTTTCGCAGCCTTGATCTGCTGGAGGCTCATCCCCTTCTTGATCATATCCTGAACGCGATCGCGAATAATGGTGACCATGTCGCGGTAATACGCAACGTCGGCCGAATCGCAGAGCCGGCCGTGCCCCGGAATGACCATCGTTCCGCCTTCGGTTCTGAACTCCGCAATAGACATGTCGAGGATGCGATTTAAGCCGCTGATGACGCCCTGGATATTTCCCCCTCGCTCGACATCGATCACCGGATAACTGTCCACTCTGAAAAGATCGCCGGCCACGATCACGTCCGAGCCGCGGAAATACACGAGACTGTCGCCGTCCGTGTGCGCCGACGGTTGATGCCAGATGAGAATGCCCTCCCCATTGAAGAAATGGCTGAGCTTCATACTCTCCATGTGATATGTGTCGGTGGGCAACGAGCGGAACGGCGCCTGCGCCGTTGTCATGCGCAGCAGAACGTTTTCATGCGAGATGATCGATGCGCCCTGCGACGCATCGGAAATGTTACCGGCAACGTTCCCACCGGTGATGGTCGCGCCGGCCTGAGACAATTTTTCGTTGCCGCCCGTGTGATCCGGATCGAGCGACGTATTAATAATGTAGCGGATCGGTTTCGGCGGCGCGGGCGGACTGATCATTCGTGGGAGATTCGAACGGGTTTCCGCAGCGAAGTTCCACGCCTGCAAACCGTTCGTTGCGACTTTCTGCTGCAACTGTTGAACAGCGGCGACAAGCCTGTCGCTGTTCGCAAGTGTTCCCGTATCGACCATCAATACACCGTCGGGCCCGACCGAGAGCGCGATGTTTGCACCGTCTCCTGCCAACATATAGACGTTGTTACGAATGGGAATGATCTCGAATTGATTCGCGGGTTGTTGAGCCACCGCAGTTGCAAACGCGAGAGTAATAAGAACGCAGGCCCTCAAAAGATTTTTCATTTCAGCTTCTTCCTGATCTCCGGATACATGGTTTCGGCGCCGGCCCTGATGACAGCTTCCGGAACGTGGATCTTGTCTGCGAATTCTTTAATGAATGTGTTCGTTCCCGGCAGCTGGTGCGGCACGACGCCTTTCGGCCGATCGACTTCTTCGACAACGTCGCACGGGTACGGAGGAATCTGCAGATTCAAATTCAGTCGATATTCCTGGCTGCGAACCAGAGGTTCGGTGAGATAGACCGGATCATAAACAATGTTCAACCATGTCAGGATATCGCCGCGGCGCATCCAGTACGTGGTGATTTGAATCAGGTCGCTGTGCTGCACGCCGTTGCGCTTCAAATATTCTTCTTTCACGTGAGTGGTCGTGATCTTCAATGTATCGCCGATCCACTCGGCAGTGTTGAATCCTCCCCAGGTGTGCGGGGCGTTCTCGGAAGGATGCAGGCGGCCATCGAGGTAAATCGGAATATCGACGGAGCGCAGCCACTCGGTATGAAACGCCGTGATTTGCCGCGTCACCGGATCGACTTCCTTCGAAATGTGCAGCTGTGATGGCCCGCGGTAAATATAAGCGAAACCGTGCGGGCGGCACTGCCATTCCGGCAGCGTCTGAACCGAAGCCGCCCAGGCTTCGGATCGCGCGCGCGACGCATCGTTCATGGGAATGCCGAGCCAGTCACCAACATACGGATTGCCGATGCTGTCTTCGTTTCCATTGGGTGTCCATTCACCCGAAAAATCGATTTGCGCGAACGCTGGAGCACTCGCCAGCAGGATCGCTATACATAAAAGGATGAGGCTGCGCATGTCACCTCCCGAGAATCTTCGCAAACCACGCAAGCTACTATACGCCCGTGCCTGCGTCAAGGTTGCGCCCGGCAGGGGACCAAATGCCAATGGGTCACTGGTCAAATGCCAAATGTCATATGTAAAACGCGATCGATATGACATATGGCATTTGGCATTTGACCCATTGGCATTTGGTCCCCTCTGTCCCCACCCGTTGACATTCGATGTCACCACGTCCCGTTATCAACGCCACGCTCGAAGTCGGCCAGGTCAGCGAACAGATTGAAGTCCAGGCGAACGCTGCGCTGGTGGAAACGAGAACCACGAGCGTCGGCCAGGTCATCGAGAACCAGCGGATTCTGGAACTGCCTCTCAACGGCCGCAACACTGCGGATCTGATCGTGTACAGCGGAGCAGCGGTTCCGCTTGGCACGGCGGCACGCAAAGCTATGAAGGAGGACTCGCCTCCATTCAGAAGCGATTCAGCCATAACCTGACGATGAACGCGAACTACACGTTCTCACACTGCATCGGGGACAACACGCAGGGTGGATCAACGCCGAATATCAATACCGGCATCACCAACCCGAACGATCGCCGATTCGATCGCGGCAACTGCACGCAGGATCGCCGTCATGTATTCAATCTCACGGGTGTGGCCGGAATGCCGAAGTTTGCAAACTCGGTGTTGAACAAATTCGCGTCGGATTGGAGACTCTCGGGCATTCTCGCAAAACGGTCGGGCCAGTTCCTCTCGGTAACGACGGGAACGGATGTGGCATTGACCGGCATCTCGAATCAGCGGACCGTTCAGCTGCTCGGTGATCCGTACGCTTCGAACGCGTACGCGCCAACCGGCTCCAATGGATTCCTCGCATACTTGAACAAAGCAGCGTTCACGACTCCCATTCCGGGAACCCTCGGGAATATGGGCCGCAATACCATTCTCGGCCCCGGCTACTGGAATCTTGACGTGGCCGTGTCCCGCGAATTCCGGATTCGGGAGAGCCAGCGTTTGGAACTCCGGGCGGAAGCCTTCAATGTGACCAACAGCTTCAGGCCGGGAAATCCGCAGCTCGCATTGAATAATTCGAATTTCGGGTTGATCAACCAGTCTCAAGGCGATCCGCGAATCATGCAGTTCGCGTTCAAGTACCTGTTCTAAAAAAATTCAGGGAGGGACGTGAATTTGGAAATTGGAGACTGGAAATTTCAAATTTGAATTTTCCAATCTCCAATTTCCAATTTCACGTCCCTCCCTGAATTTTTTGGAACCAACTCCGGTTCGCGAGAGAATGAACAATATGAGCCTTCCAAAAGCATTGTTGTTTATTGCTCTGTTCTTTCAGCAGCCGGCGGGAACCAAACCTTCTTTCGAAGTTGCAACAATCAAGCCCAGCACATCGGGCGATAATCGCATCGCGATCCTCACACAGCCGGGCGGCCGCTTCGTGGCGACGAATGCCACATTGAAGATGCTGATGGGCACAGCCTGGCGCGTTCGAGACTTCCAGATCTCGGGCGGGCCGAACTGGGCCGGGACCGATCGATGGAACATCGAGGCGAAGGCCGAGGCAGGCAGCATTCCCCCGCCGACCTTTCCGCCCGAGCCAACAGTCATTCCTCCGCTGATGTTGATGGTGCAATCGCTCATCGAAGATCGGTTTCAACTGAAACTGCACCGCGAGACGAAAGAACTTCCGGTGTATGAACTCGTCGTGGCCAGGGGCGGACCCAAAATAAAGCCATCCGAGGATCAAAGTCCTCCGTCGCTGGTTCAGCCACAGCGCGGTGGGCCCATACCGCGTGGCAACATGAGAATGGGAAGAGGCGACCTCGAGGCCAACGGAGTACCGGTCTCCAATTTCATATTAGGCCTGTCCCAACAATTGGGGCGGACGATCATCGATAAGACGGGCCTGAAGGGTTTCTACGATTTCAAGCTGCAATGGACCCCGGAATTCGCGCAAGGTCCCGTCGTGCCCGGTGGTCCCGAACCACCGCCGCCACCGGCCGACGGCCCGTCGATCTTCACGGCCATTCAGGAACAACTCGGGCTCCGGCTGGAATCGACGAAGGGTCCCGTTGACGTGCTCGTGATCGACAGCGTGCAGAAGCCGTCCGAAAATTAGGACGGAGCTGAAGGCCACGCGAACACTCCATATCAGAAAACGTATTTCAACGCGAACTGCAGGATTCGCGAATCAAGAGCCGTACGGATCTGTCCGAAGGTGTTGCTGTTCAGGGCGGTCGAATTACCGATCGTGATGCCTCCACCCACGGAGGGAGTCCCGGAGATGCCGGCCGGCGAACAACCTGTTGCGCCCTGTACGCAGCCGGGCCTGAAGCTATTGGTCACATTAAATGCTTCGACTCGAATTTCAAACCTCTGGCCCTCGCGAACGTTGAACGTTCTCGACAGCGCCATATCGAAGGACCACGTGCCGGGGCCGACCAGACTGTTCCAGCCGACGTTGCCATACGTACCCGGTGCCGGCATCGCGAAAGCCGCCGGATCCACCCATTGGGTCATTGGGCGACCTGATTTGTCCTTGTAGACATTCGGCGATATTTGACTGGGCCGTTGGAGATTGGTGCCGGTCAGCGCGACGTCTGTACCGATAACGATATTCAAGGGGGCGCCGCCGGACGCTCGATAGATTCCCGATACGGTCCAGCTCGATGCCAGCATTTCTATGGTGTGATTCGAAAATTTCGGCGTTTGCGCGACAGCCGTCGCATTGAAAATCTGCCGGCGGTCCGAAAGGCAATTGCCATTATCGAAGTTCCGGTCTCCAGGCTTCGTGTAGGTTTCGTTGGCAGGCGGACCGTTCTGGTTGATGTCCACATAGTTACCCTGGCAATGAGACCATGTGTAGTTTCCGCTGACGGTCACACCGCGAGTCACACGACGCTGAAGGGAAAGAAGCATGCCGTTATATTTCTGCACGCCTCCATCGTCGAATTCCGCCAGGTGTCCGATCTTGTCTCCGTCACGCGGCCTCTCGAGACTCAGCAGACGGCGCGCGTCGGTATTCGCCGCTGTGGAGCACGTGGCGTACTGCACTCCGTCGAGCATGCATTGTCCGAAACCGAGGAATACAGCGGGATTGATGGGGTACTGGCCCCATACGTGGAGCGTTCGAGTTCCGATATAGCTGGCCGATGCCAGCCAATTGACTCCAAACTGCCGCTGAAGCGAGAGATTCCACGAGTAAACGTTCAGTGTCTTCATGTTTGGCTTCTGCGTGAGAAACAATCCACGCGGCGCAAACGGCGCATTCTTGTCCAGGCTGTACGGGAAGGGACTCCCGCCGTTGTCTCGCCATGGAGCATCCAAACCTCCGCCGGGCTGGGTGAGTGTCGTGCGGCCGCCCCACGGATTCGAGCCGGATGTGTCTTCGCGCCATATACCGGTCATGAAAACGTATCCGTAGGAGTAAGAGGCCCGAAGAGATGTTTTGCCATCGCCTTTCACGTCCCACGCGAATCCCACGCGAGGCGTGAAATGCCACCACTGATTCTCGATGCCGGACTTGCCCGGAAAACCAGGATCCCCAGGAAAATAGAATCCGGCCGGCGCGTTCTTGAAGACGCTGCTATACACGCCATTGATGAATCGGTCGTGATTGAAGTTGTAAACGGCGCCGGGTGTACCGGCGACGATATCCGGAATGGTTTGGGGAAGGTAAGGATCCCACCGGACGCCCAGGTTCGCAGTCAGTCGTGGCGTCAACTTCCAGGTGTCCGTCGCATAGAGATTCACGTTGAGCTGGTTTGCCTGATGTTTGTTGGGTTGGCCCTGGAAAAGAGTAAATAGTCTTCCTGTCAGGAAGTCCGCCAGACCCAGACCGGTTACTGAACCGTTGAACGTGAGTTGGCCCCCATCCGCGAAACGGGCCTGCTCAATCATTCTGCCGTATAGAGCACCGCCGCCGAACGACAACTGATGCGCTCCTTTAACAATACTCACGTCATCGTTGATCTGGGCGGACCAGGGGTTCCAATATGGCCAATGGGCCTTGTCCGCCCCTCCGAATGAACTTCCGAAAGCGAACCCGCCGGTGATCGTGCTTCCTGAAATCCACGTCGGTGCATTGCCGCAGTAAAAGGAGGTGGCGCCCGCATCACACAAGGAGAAGAAACTGTTGCCGATTTGCCAGTTGCGAATCCGATTGACCGACAGACGAAAGGCTTGAACGGTGTGGGCGCCGATCAGGTAGGTATCCCCCAGGGCATAAGAAGTCGATAAAGCGTCCGTGCCGATAGCTCCCGATCTCAACAGATTCTTCGTGAGAGCCAGGCCATTAGGAAAGTACTGACTCGTCGCCAAAAAACGTCCGAAAAACGAGTGCTGGGCGCTTTTTTGATAGTCCACTTTGCCCACCAGTTGCCAGTTGTCCTGCTTGCTGATCGCGCCGGCGTAAGTAATCAGACCACATGCGTCGGGCTGCACAGGAATGCTCGCAAGAACTTTGTTGGTGATATACATGGCCACTTTGCTGTACTGGGCAGGATTGATCTGATTGTTGACGAATGGCGGCCTCAAGGCAATCTGCCGGGTCGCGTTACAGGCCGGTGAAGTAAACGCCGTCCAATCGCCCGCCAGCATTGCGGCAGTGGGAACGAAGGACTGTGTGTCGGCCGGGTCCGAGCGAAGTTTTGTTCCCTGGTATCCGCCAAAAAAGAACAACTTATTCTTCACGATCGGCCCGCCCACTGTTCCACCGTACTGGTTACGCTTCAGTGAACTCTTCGTGGTTGAAAAATATTGGCGCGCGTTGAACAAGTCATTGCGCAGAAACTCGAAAAGATCGCCGTGGAAATCGTTCGTGCCGGACTTCGTCACTGCCGTGACTGCGGACGAGCTCCCACGGTTGGCAGACAGGCCGCCGGTTTCCACTTTGAATTCCTGCGTCGCATCCGGGAAGGGCAGATCCAGGCCCACACCGGTCAGAAAATTGATGTGATTCGCGCCATCCAGACTGTAATCGGTACCAGTGGGGACACTACCGCCAATGGCGATCTGCGCTCCGCTGAACAATCGGCCTGTAACTGTCCCTGTCTGGACGGCCGCGCCGGCCAGCGTGATCAGGTCGCCGACGTTGCGTCCGTTGAGCGGCAGTTCGCTGATGCGCTGGCTTTCGATAACCAGGCCGACGCTCGACGTTCGCGTCTCGACCAATGCAGCATCGGCCTGAACCTCGACCTGTTCCGTCACCTGGCCGACTCCGAGCGCAATATTGATCACCGGACTCGCATTGACCTGCAGAACAATTCCAGTCTGCACGAAAGTTCTGAAACCCGGCAGCGCTGCTTCCAACCGATAGGGACCGACTGCCAGGTTCGACAGCACGTAGCCTCCGGTCTCGTTCGTGACCGTCATCCGAGCGACGCCCGTCTCGGTTTGCGTTGCCGTGATTTCCACACCGGGTAGAACGGCACCCGTTTGATCTCGGACCGCTCCGCTAATTTGAGCCGTGGCCTGCGCCCAGCTTGTTGAGGACGTCAGCCCGAAAAACAGCAACGCGCTCCACAGACCGATAACGATCCTTTTCATCGTTCCTCCTCTTCAAACACGCGCGGCAATTCGTGCACGCGCAATTCGTGCAATAGATGCTGCGCCGGCAATGATTCTCGGATAAGAGTGCCGCGATGATAATCCAAACAGGCCGCTACGCCGTAATTTTGCGTATTGTTTCCAACAATCCGAAACGCCGCCTGAATTCCCCTCCTCAGCCGAGGAGGGGTGGCTGCGCGGATCGAGAAAAAGCCGCGAAGCCACCTAAGCCCGCGCAGACGGAGTGGTGCTGATCAAGAAAATGATCTTGTTGACCAGCACCACCCCCAGCCGCCGCTACCGCGTCGGCTTTCCCCTCCTCGGCTGAGGAGGGGAGTCTGTGCAAAGTCCGTCGGTGTCGCCCTCTCAACATCGCTCCGGCCTCATCGATACCCGCTGCGACGCAATATCTCTCGCAAATGCAGGGGAAGCTGGCGATCTCCGTAATCACTCGCGCTGAAGTTCTCACTGGATTTGTGCGGCGACGAAATCACTGGAAGATACCAGATGCCCTGCAGGCCGCCCTTGCGAAGCATCACAAATTGAAGTTGGCAACGCGCGACATGGATGACTTCCCGCCAAAACGCCACCGCTTCGTTGTAGTCCCTTACTCTCTATAAGGATTCGTGCTTTGCGGCGCTGCGTATGTCGAGAGGTTGAACTGACTTCAAAACCCCAAAATTTAAAAAAAGGAACTAAAATTCCCCGAAATCGAAATTACTGATGTGCATCTGAAGCACTGGTATCAACGACTCTGGGTACAGCATACTATCTAACATATTTGTTCTTGTCGTTTCGTCTCGAGTGGCTGTAGCCCAATGCGAGCGGTTGGATCGACATCGTTATGAGTACTTGCTACATATGATTGGTCTCGCTCTCAGTGTGGCACTCCTTCTGACGGCACAGCGCGGACAGGTTGTGTTCAACAGCGTCCCAGTTCCTGGGGCGGCGGTTACTGCGACGCAGGGCCAGAAAACGTTCGCTACCATAACAGACCTGCAAGGCTTTTACGTATTCCCGGAATTGTCGGAAGGTTCATTCACGATCCGGGTGGAGATGTCGGGTTTCGCTACCATCCAGCAGGAAGTGAATTCCGCGAACGCCGTATTCGAATTGAAGATGCTTCCGATCGCGGAGATTCATTCCGAGATTGTGCACGCCGTAAACACAGCGCCGGCGCGAACCGAAGTGAATGCGT
>Ga0070707_100002216_pt1 | contig 18540 bp, 17 predicted proteins | sample KBSK5502metaG_FD_65468 | JGI IMG/M metagenome (GOLD analysis project Ga0070707, IMG submission 65468) | Corn, switchgrass and miscanthus rhizosphere microbial communities from Kellogg Biological Station, Michigan, USA - KBS K5-50-2 metaG | ecosystem: Host-associated > Plants > Roots >... | reverse complement strand
TCGCCGGCGTCACCGTCTCCCACCTGGTCCGCTCGTTTTCGCGCACAGTCGGGCTCCCACCCAAGAGCTACCACGCGCAGGTGCGCCTGGCGCGGGCGCGGCGGCTGCTGGCGCAGGGGAAGTCGGCGACCTGGGTCGCTTACGAGTGCGGGTTCGCCGACCAATCGCACTTGAGCCGGCGGTTCAAAGAGTGTTACGGACTCACGCCGGGGGCGTTCCAGGACCAGTACCACAGCCCGAGCCGCTCGCCGGCGCGACTCGCCGGGGTCGCTTCGAACGCGGCATGACCGATCCCGCACTGCCGGGTGGAGACGCTGGCGCGGTCGTGACACCATCGCAGCCTTCGACGGAACTCCCCGCGGGGTTCCGGTCCGGCCTGTCGGACCGCGGGATTGACCTGGGGGACGAGGTGGGTCGCGGAGCGATGTCGGTGGTGTACCGCGCCACCGACCGGCGGCATTCGCGAACTGTCGCGGTCAAGGTGCTCCGGCCCGATCCGGACGCGGGCTACGACGCGAAGCGCTTCCTCCGTGAGATTCAGCTCGCGGCGGGCTTGCAGCATCCCCACATCCTGCCGGTGTACGGCTCCGGGGCGGTCGACGGCACGCTGTTCTACGTGATGCCGTACGTCGCGGGCGAGTCCCTGCGGCGCCGGTTGAATCGGGCCGGCCGGCTCCCACTCCACGAGGCGTTGCGGCTCGCGCGGGAAGTCGCGGATGCGCTGGACTATGCGCATGCGCACGGCGTGGTCCATCGCGACATCAAGCCCGAGAACATCCTGCTCCCGTCGGGGCACGCTGTGGTCGCGGATTTCGGCGTAGCGCTCGTTGTAAGCCGGGCTGCGGACCACTCCGCCGAGCCCGCCTCACTCGACCGGCGCCTCACCACCCTGGGCATGGTCGTCGGAACGCCACCGTACATGAGCCCGGAGCAGGCGAGCGGCGACGGGGCGCTCGACGGTCGGAGCGACATCTACGCGCTGGGCTGCGTTCTCTACGAGATGCTCACCGGCGAGCCCCCGTTCTCCGGGCCGACAGCCCGGGCCACCATCGCGCGGCGGTTCCAGGGTCCTCCCGTGCCGCTGCGCCAGCGCCGGCCCGACGTCCCGGCCGCGGTCGCCACCGTGGTCGACAAGGCACTGGCGATCGAGCCCGTGGATCGCTTTGCCACCGGGGCCGAGTTCGCGTCGGCGCTCGCCGCGGTGGAACCCCGGAACGGGATCGCCGGGCTCGCGGCCCGAGCCACGGGCTGGCGCGCGCTCGCGGTCGTGGCCGGCTCGCTCGCCGTTCTCGCGCTCGCGCTGGCCGCGGCTGGGACGCCGCACCGGCTCGGGCCCAGGAGCCGGCTCGATCCGCGGCGAGTCGCCGTCGCTGCGCTCAGCAACGAGACCGGGGACACGACCCTGAGCCCGTTCGGCGAATTGGTCGGCCGATGGATCACCGACCGGCTGAGCAGCGCGCCGGGGGTGGCCGTCGTGACGTCGGCCATAGTGGTACCGGCGCAGCACGACCTGCATCTCGCCGAAAGCGACGCTGACGATCCCGAACGCTTGCATCGGCTCGCGGTGGAGACCCGGGCCGGGACCCTGGTTTCCGGCTCGTACTACCGGAGTGGGCACGACGAGGTGGAGTTTCACGTAGAGATCACGGACGCAAACTCGGGCCGGCTGTTGCGCGCCATCGGACCGGTGATGGCGGGCGCCGACCACGAGCCTCTCGCGTCTCAGCTGAGCGCCGCTGTAGCCGCGACCGTCGACACGCTGGTGGGCAAGCCCGGCACGCCGACGCGATGACTGGCCGGGCATGGGGCGAAAAGACTGTTCGGTTGGTCCCTATCGCTTACTATAGGTTGCGGCTCACCTGGCCTACCGATGTCACCTGTTCCCGATTGGAGCGACGGTCGTATGACGATGACACTGCGGTTGCCCGCGCTCGCCTTGCTGTTGAGCACCCTGACCGCTGCCGACACGGGGCCGGGCTATCGTGTCCTCAGGAGCTACGTTCTCGGAGGCACGGACGGTTGGGATTACGTCGCGCTGGACTCGGTGCACCACCGCCTGTTCGTCGCGCGCCAGACGCGGGTGATCGTCCTAGATCCGGCGTCCGGCAAATTGCTCGGCGAGGTCGCCGGCCTCAACGGAGCCCACGGGACTGCGTTCGCCTACGACGTCAATCGCGGCTTCGCGACGTCCGGTCGGGACAGTACGGTGACGATGTTCAATCTCGAGACCTACGAAGTGCTCGGCAAATTGAAGGCGGACGAGGACGCGGACGCAGTGCTGTACGACCCGGCCACGAAACGGATTTACACTATGAACGGCGACGCTGAGACCTCCACCGTCATTGACCCGGCGGCCGGGAAGGTGGTGGGGACGATTCGCCTGGGTGGAAAACCGGAGTTCGCCGTGTCCGCTGGCGACGGGATGCTGTACGCCAACCTCGAGGACAAGGCGAGCATTGCCGAGATCGACGCCAAGGCACTGAAAGTAGTGCGCGAATGGCCGATGGCTCCCTGCACGTCGCCGACCGGACTTGCGATCGACCGACGGCATCACCGGCTCTTCACCGGATGTCGCAACCGCGTCATGGCGATCTCGGATGCCAGCCAAGGACGCCTCTTAGCGACCGTGCCGATCGGTGCCGGTGTGGACGCAAACGCCTACGATCCAGGGACCGGCTTTGCCTTCAGCTCTAATGGGGACGGCACGCTGACCGTGGTCTCGGAGGAGGCGCCGGGCAAGTTCGGTGTTGCAGAGACGGTTCCTACGATGACCGGTGCGCGGACGATGGCGTTGGACGCGACCACGCACATGCTGTACTTGGTCGGCGCGAAGTTCGGCCCCCTGCCGGACTCTGCGCCCGGGACCGGCCGGCGTCGGCCACCCGTGCTGCCCAACTCCTTCTCGCTCCTCGTCGTGGGACGCTAGCGGCAGCGGCCGACTGATGGGCGTCTGGCTTCGCCCTCGCGTCCTCCGGAGGCTGGGCGCGCCGGTGCGAGTGGTCGCGTTGGTCGCACTCCTCGGAGCCGCGGCCGCGCCGCTTCGCGGCCAGACGCCGCGCGATTCGGTCGATCCCGACCCCGGCAGCCCTTCTCGATTCGTCACCGCCACGGCCGGTCCCCGCTACGGTGCAGGATGGTTGCATCGGCTGCTGTTCGGCGGGGACCACCGCCCCCTGTGGACCGCGCCCATCGAAGTCGAGGTGCTCGACCTGCGCACGTATGCCGGCGGACTTGAGCCCGTACGCCGCGGCGGACACTCCGAAACCACGTCGTTGCATCTGACCGCCGCCGATGGGCGGAAGTTCGCGTTCCGGTCGGTGGACAAGGATCCGTCGCAGGTTCTGCGACCCGAGCTGCGCGGGACGGTCCTGGGGTGGATCGCCCGGGACCAGGTCAGCGCAGAGTATCCGGCGGGGGCGCTCGTCGTCGCGCCGCTGCTCGACGCCGTGGGTGTGCCGAACGCCACGCCCCGGCTCTTCGTAATGCCCGACGATTCCGCCCTGGGCGAATTTCGAGAGGCGTTCGCCGGAATGCTTGGCTTGCTGGAAGAACGCCCCACCGACGAGTCGGACGAGCATCCGGGTTTCGCCGGCGCGCATAAGGTGGCCGAGACCGAGGAGCTGTTCGAGCGGCTGGACCGGGACCCCGAGCATCGGGTGAATACCCGCGCGTTTCTCGCGGCCCGCCTCATGGATGACTTTCTCGGCGACTGGGACCGGCACGCAGGACAATGGAGGTGGATCAAGCCGGAGAAGGGGAAGCAGGTCCAGTGGGAGCCGATCCCCTACGATCGCGACCAGGCCTTCTCGACCTATGGCGGCTTCCTGGCCGGTCTCGGGCGCCTCGAGGAGCCCGATGTCGTGTTCCTCAACTTCGGCGAGCGTTACCCCAACCCGGTCAATCTCAACCGGAACGCGCGGTCCCTCGACGGGAGGCTGCTGGACGACCTGGACTGGCCGACCTGGGATTCGGTCGCCCAGGCGCTTCAGGCACGGCTTACGGACTCGGTGATCGATGGCGCGGTTGGGCAGTTACCCACCGCGTACTACGCGCAGGATGGCGCGCGACTAGCGCGCGCGCTCAAAGCGCGCCGCGACCAGCTCCCGGAGGCGGCCCGCCGCTTTTACCGGGTGCTCGCGTTCGCTGCCGAGGTTCATGCAACCGATGCGAGTGAAACGGTAACCGCGACGCGCGGCCCAGGCGGGATTCTCGACCTGACGATCCGGGCGAGGGAAGGGGAGCTGGGGGACGTCGAGTATTTCCACCGCCGGTTCGACCCGCAGGACACGAAGGAGGTACGGCTCCTGCTTCGTGGCGGCGGCGACACCGTGCGGGTCATGGGAACGGGCGACGGTCCCACGCTTCGGGTGATCGGCGGGACCGGGGTGAAGGTGGTCGTGGATGATGCCGCGGGCGGCCGGACGCGCGTCTACGCCGACTCGTCCGCTGTGACCGTCGGCGGTTCGCACCCCCCGTCGCTCACCAGCCGACCCTACTCGCCACCGGATTCGACCAGCCTGATCCGCGCCGCGCCGCGCGACTTTGGCCACGCATGGAGCGTGAGCCCCCAGGGCGGCGCAGGGTCCGACATCGGGGTGTTCCTCGGTGTCCAGACCACGTTGTTCGACTATGGCTTCCGCCGAAACCCCTACGCGTTCCGGCTCGACATGCGGGGCGGGTATTCGACCGGGTTCGCCGCGTTTACGAGCGAGGTGCTGGGGGACCTGTGGCGGGAGAACTCGGGGACCCACTTCCTGTTTCGCGCCCGCGCGTCAGGCACCGACGTCCTGCGGTTCTACGGGTTTGGCAACGAGACACCGGATACGGGCGCGACCGCGTTCTACCGCGCTTACGAGCATCAGTACCTGCTGTCGGTCGCTGTCGGGCTCTCCGCAGGACGGCATACGATGCTCAGAGTCGGGCCGGTATTCAAGTACTCCACGACTGATCTCACCCGCGCGACGCTCGTCAGTGAGCTGCGTCCCTACGGCTCGGGGAACATCGGCCGGGTGGGTGCCGAGGCGGCGGTCACGTTCGATTCGCGCGACGCCGCCGCAGCGCCTACGCGGGGGGTGCACCTGAACCTCGGTGGCAGCGTGTACCCGGCCGTCTGGAACGTGGCGTCGACCTTCGGCGAGCTGCACGGGGACGTGGCCACCTACCTGACGGCACGGCTGCCGCTGGAGCCGACGCTCGCCTTTCGGGTCGGCGGCAAACGCGTCTGGGGCACCTACCCGTTTCAGGAGGGAGCGTTCCTCGGCGGCAGCGCGACGGTGCGCGGCCTCTACCGGGATCGCTTCCTCGGCGACGCTGCGGCCTACGCCAATGCGGAGCTGCGGGTCCATCTCACCCGTGTCGGCGTCCTTGTGCCCGGGGAGCTGGGGCTGTTCGGCCTGACGGATGTCGGCCGGGTCTGGCTCGCGGGGGAGTCGTCGAGCCTCTGGCACAAGACCTTCGGAGGCGGGCTTTGGTTTGCCTACCTGAACAGCCGAAACACGATGACCCTCTCATTGGCGCGTGGGGAGGGCCGTACCGCGTTCTATCTCCGGAGCGGATTCATGTTCTGACGGGAGATCCCCTCGCTGCCCAGCCTCGAGCGGCTGAAATGGGCTCGGCAATAAGTGAAAGCGGATCGGGTGGGGCGCTGTCGTTTGGTGCCCGCCACTCAAGATTCACGCCGAGCGTGTGGCACGCCGGCCGGGTCAGGGCTTGCCCTGCCCCTGCTGTCCCGGATTCTGCGGTCGGCTGCCCTTGCCGTCGTTCGCCGGCACCCACGCGGGCCGGCCCGCTTCGGCGGAGCGACGGGTCTCCGCCATGTCCAGCCCCGTGAGCTTGGGTGCCTGATCGGCGCGTCCCGGGGCCTGGGCGAGCCGTTCCAGCTGCTGGTCCGACGCGCGGGCCTCGAGTCGCACGAGCACGCGTTGTAGCGCCTCGTCGGAGGGAAGCCCACGGTCCACCAGGCTCGAGATCACGAACAGGGGTACGGCGAGCGATCGCCCGGAGGGTGCGGCCTTCGCGAGGTTGCTGACCTGAGGTCCGGAGACGCCTCTCCGCATCGCCGTCGCCGTCGCATCGACCTCGTCGTCCGCGGCGTCGCGGCGCTCTCCCGCCGCCAGCGCCCCGCGCGCGGCCTCGAGCTCGGCGGCTTCGTCCGCCACCGCCGTCTCGACGCGGGCTGGCGCGACACCCTTGGAGGAGAGCTCGAGCGCCCGGCGCGCGAGCACGTCCGCCGGAACGCCACGCGCCCGTGCATCCCCGATGCGGGCCAGGACCCGGCGGGCGACGTCCGGCGGCAGTGCGCTGCTGATCGCCTGAGCCGGGTCTGCGACCTGGGCCGCAAGCGGCCCCGGACGCGAGCACGGGACGGCGGCGACCAGAACGACGAACGCGAAGGCTGCCTTCAAGCTACGTCTCCACAGGGGGTTCGCCGCTACAGACCCCCTCCCGCCCGAGCCGAGTCACTCGACCAGGAGAACGCCGACCACGCCGCCGAAGTCGTCGTTGAGCGGCGTGACCCCCGGAGGCACGCCCCAGTCACCACCGTCCACGCGCAAATTCATGCGGTGCGTTCCCTTGGGGATCGCTACGACGACGGTCCAGTCGCCGCCGGTGCCCTTCACGAGCGGGACCGGGCGCCACTCGCTGAAATCCCCCATGATCTCGACCGACGACGCGGCCGGCGCGTGGACGCGGATGAGCCGATCGAGTCCGCTCGCGGTCGTAATCTGGAAGGCGGGCACGAGCGGGCGTGCAAGGGGCTGCAGCAGCTGGTATTCATGCGATTCGATCCGGCTCGGCGCGGGCGGGCGTCGCGTGGCCACCCGGATCGTGAGCGCGACATAGCTGCCGCCGGGAAAACCCTGACCCAAATCCGCGGGATACGATCCTCCCGCCGCCACGATCGCGAGGTGGTCGGTCAGCCAGTAGGCCGCGCTGGCGCCGCCCCAGGCGGTACCGCCGGCGTCGGCGGGTTCGAACCACGTTCGAAAGCCACCGTACGCGCCCAGCTCGACCCGGCCGCGGACCAGGCGAATCGTCGCCTCCGTGTCGAGCAGTCTCAGACTGTCACCGATCCAGGTGGGGGTCGTGCTCGCGACCACCGTCGCGTCGCCGACGCGGGCCCAGCCTGCGGCTTCCACGAGCGCGGTGGTCCGCCAGGAAACGCCGTCCCAGGTCCGGCCGACCCCGCCGCCGGCCCAGAGACCGTGCCGGGCATCCGCGAGGTGGAGCCGGCCCCGGCCCAGAAGGGCTGCCGTGCCCGCACCGCTGTCGGGCGCGCTTCCGGAGAGCGCGCCACCGAGCTCAACCTGGAGGTGCGACCCGCTCGGGATGAAGACGGAGCCCGTGGCGCTGCCCTGGAGGTTCCACCCGCCGCCCTGAAACTCGGAGAACACTCCGCTCGCCACCAGCGACGCGTTCGGGCGGAACAACTGGAGCGCGGGGGACAGACTGTACGCGGTTACGCTGGGGACATCGCTGTATCCGACACGCGTGAGCCCGGCGTCGAGCGAGCCTGCGGTCTGCGCCGCGGCGCGGGACCCGGGGCAAAGTGGAGAGAGGAGGAGAACGAGGGGCCAGAGTCGGATCCGCACGAGCCTAAGAATACTCTCGGCGGGTTACGGGCGTCCGGAAGGCGGTCCTTAAGGCTTGTTGTGCCCCTTCTTGGGGGGATTGGCAGGCACGCCCGCTGGCGGGCCTCCGCCCTGACCCTGGCCGCCGGCGCCGTGCGAGCGCACGGCCGCGGCGACGCCGGGCGAGGCGCCGGCGCCGATGTCCTGCGCTACGCCGCGCTCCAGGCTGGTGAAGTCGCCGTCATTGGCCCCGTGTCGGGCGAGGTTGAGCACGACCGAGGCGGCGGTGTCCACCGGCACCCCGCGGGCCACGAGGTCGGCGAGCACGGCGAGCGGCACGGCGAGCCCGTTCTTCCCCCGCACCTGCCCCAGGTGGTCGAGCAGATCCGGGCGCGCACCGGCCCGGATCGCGGTGGCGCCGGCGATCACGTCGGCATCGGGCGCGTTGGACCCGAGGGCGGTGCGTGCCGTACGCAGATCCGAGGTGAGGTTGCGTAGCGCGGCGACGATGCGCTCCCCGCTGGCGCGTTTGGTGGCGCCTTCCAGCGCCTTGTCCACGAGCGGCTCGGTCGGGAGGCCCGCGGCACGGGCGGAGTCGACGAGGGCGGCGACCGCGGCCCCCGTCGCCGGATCAAGCCGACCTTCGAGCCGGGCGTCCTGCGCCGAGAGGGCCGCGGGCGCGCCGGCGAGGACGAGGAGCAGGGGGAAGTATCTCACGAGCTCTTCCCGCCGACGGTGATCACGGAGTTGGGGGAGCCGAAGTCGTCGGCGACCGCTTTGGGCGCGGCGGGATCCGGTTGCCAGTCCCGGCCGTCCACTACGAAGGCGTACTGATGCTGCCCCCGCTCGAGGGGAACATTGACCGACCACACGCCGGTTGCCGCGGGGCGGAGCGGCGTGCGGCTCGGGTCCCAGTCGTTGAATTCGCCCACCAGCGCCACGCTCGCGGCGCGCGGGGCCACGAGCACGAACTGGACGACCTGGGTGCCGGGCTCCGTGGCGAGGCCGCTGTCGCCAGCCGCCTCGAGCCGGGCCTGCGGACCCCCCAGGGCATGGGCGCCCAGGAGCACCACGCCCGCGAGTGCGGCTGCGCAGGCGAGGCCGACCAGCGGCGACAGGCGGAGCCGGGGCTCCGTCCACCACCGCGCCGCGGTCCGCCAGCGATTGTCGCGGCGGCGGACCTCGGTCATCACCCGGGCGTCGAAGCCGGTGTCGAGCATCACCGGGGCGCGGAGCTCGTCCGCGACCCGCGCGATCAGCTCGTCCCGCTCGCCGTCATGCATGCTGCTCCTCCCCGAGGAACACCCGCAGGCGCTCGCACGCGCGCTTCACGCGCATCTTGAGGGCCGAAACCCCCGCGCCGGTGAGCGCGGCCATCTCCTCGTAGCTCAGGTCTTCCACGTGCTTCAGCAGAAATGCCTCCCGCTGCTCCGGCTCCAGCCGGCCGAGTGCGCGCTGGATCTCCTCGCGCCACTCGCGGCGCTCCGCCGGGTGGTCCGCCGACGCCTCGCCCAAGGCCACCTCGTCACGGATAAACGTGCGGGCCCGTCGGGCTCGGCGCGCTCCGGCCGTGCGGCACCGGTTCGCCAGGATGCGGAAGAGCCAGGCGTCGAACCGCGCCGGGTCGGCGCACTGGCCCAGCGAGCGATAGGCGCGGACGAACGCGTCCTGCAGCGCCTCTTCGGCATCCTCCCGCTCGCCGAGCATGTGGACGGCGAACCGGGCGTAGCGCTCGCGATAGCGCGCGACGAGCGCCCCGTAGGCCTCCACGTCCCCATCGAGTACCTGGCTGATGATGGCAGCGTCGGACCGATTCGTCACCGGCGTACAGACTCCATGAAACGACGGGGGGTCACGGGGCGCAACGGTGCTGCCCGAAAGGAATATGGCGGCGGTGCAACGATTTGCGCTGGTATCCGGGGTCGCCACCCCTGTGACCCGCTCCCAGCCGCCGGAGTCTGTAGCCCGGAGTTCGGCAGGACCTATCTCGAACGTACCAGCCCAAGGAGCTTCTCGATGCTTCGTACCCGCATCGTCGCATACGCGCTCGCCGCTGCCGCCGTCGTGGGCTGTGGCGACTCGCAGGGACCCGGAACCGCCCTCTATTCGGTCAAGCTGAAGGACGCCGCCGGGCCCTTCACCGCCGCCGTCGTGACGATTTCCGAGGTATCCCTCATGGGCAGCGGCGGGAAGGTGGTGCTGAGCAGCACGCCGACCACGGTGAACCTGCTGACCCTCCAGAACGGCACACTACTCGACCTCGTGAAAGACGCGGAAGTGCCCACCGGCACCTACCAAGAGATGCGGCTGGTCATCACCGGTGGCTACGTCCAGCTCAGCGACGGAACGATCTTCGCTTCGTCGCCCACCTACGCCGGCCTGCCCCAGGGCGCCACGGTAACGGGCAACCTGCAGATGCCCAGCTTCGGCCAAAGCGGACTCAAGGTGACGTTGCCCGGGAGCGCGCTCGCGGTGACCGGGCCGCAGAAGATCGTGGTCCTCGACTTCAACGTCGAGCAGAGCTACGGCCAGGACGCCGGCAACTCGGGGCAATGGGTGATGCACCCCGTGATCACGGGCGCCGACATCCAAACGACGGGAACGGTCAATGTGTCGCTCGTGCTCGGCAACGGTGTGACGCTGCCCGTCGTCGGCGGCCACCAGGTGACCCTTGCCGACTTCTCGGCGACGCTCGGGGGCACGACCCTGGCGCTCGACGGCACCGGCAAGGCGACGTTCCAGTTCGTCGCGCCCGATACCTATCCCCTGAGCTTCAGCGGTCCGGCCGGGGTCACCTTCACGACTGATCCCGTCGCCACGGTTGCGACCCCGATTCAGGTCACAGTACCGTCGGGCCAGGCTGTCAGCGCGTCGGCCACGATCACCAGCGCCACGACGCCGTAGCGTCGGGAGACGAGCCATGACCACGACCGTTCGGGAGCTGAAGCTTCTGCCCGAGTTCGCCCACCTCTATCCGGGCCTCACGGCGAATGTCTGGATCCGGGGCGCGGTGCTGGCGCAGTGGCTGTCCGCCCGCCCGCCCGCGGAGGAGGTGGTGAGCGATCGCCACTTCGTGTTCCGCCAGGGGGTCGTTCCGGAGTTCGCTGCGTGACCCGCTCGCGTCCCAGGGTGCAGCGTCCGGGTCAGGCCGCCTTGAGCGCCGCCGCGTCGTAGAAGAACCGCTCCGCGACGATCCGGTCGCCTCGCCAGGTCTGGTGGGCGAGCTGGTCGAAGCGGTAGCGCGCGCCGTCGGTACCGGTGTACTCGAAGATCCAGTGGATCACCACGTGGTCGCCCTCGATCACGACCGACGGCGCGCGGCACTCGTGCACCTGGGCGATCGTGGCGCCGAAGGCGCGCTCGCGCTCCAGGTTCGCGGCGAGGCCCACGGTGGGCAGGTTGGCGTTGTCTTGCATGACGACGTCGTCGGCGTAGAAGTCGCGCAGGGCGTCGAGGATGGCGCCGCGCTGGACGCGGGCGATGAGGTCCTCGACGCGGACTCGACTGGGCATGGGTCCCTCCTGACGAATTGTGGTGGTCGGGTCCTGTGGGTCAGTTCACATGTGAACTATTCCCGTCCATGACAACGCCTACCGGGCCGCCCGGGTTCCGGCTCAGCGCCCGGCGCGCCGCTTCGGCCGCGCCGGCTCGGTCGGCCCCGCGTGGCGGGCGCGCACCCGGTCCAGCAAGGTCATGAGCTGCCGGAGCTCGCCCGGGGTCAGCGCCGCCAGCGCCTCCTCGTCCGCCCGGTCCATAGCGGAGTCCAGCCGGCGAAGCAGGTCGAGCCCCAGAGCTGTGGCGTGCACACGCACCTCGCGGCGGTTGGCTGCGGGCCGCTCCCGCCGCACGTGGCCCGCCGCCTCGAGCTTGTCGAGAAGCCGGGTGATGCCCGCCGCCGGCTCCAGCATCCGGTCCCGGATGTCCATGGTCGGGAGGCCGGCCGCACCGGCGCCGCGCAGGATCCGCAGCACGTTGTACTGGGCGAAGCTGAGATCCTCGGCCCGGACCACACGCTCGAACTCCCGGCTCACGACGCCGGCCGTGCGGAGCAGGCCCGCGACCGCCGCCTGGCGCAGCGACCGGAACGGGCGGGTCTGGCCGATCTCGGCCTCGAGTGAGCGGCGGGGCATGCCTCAGGGTAGCGGCTATAGTTCACGTGTCAAGTATTTTGGGCGCCCCGCGGCCCGGTTATCGTTGGCAACCCGCTCACCCGGCCGCCGGCCCGCCGATGCTTACCGTCGCCACATACAACGTCAACTCGATCCGCGCCCGCCTCGACCGCGTGCTCGCCTGGCTCGGCCGTGCAGCGTGCGACATCGTGTGCCTCCAGGAGCTCAAAGTGGCCGACGACGAGTTTCCCCGCGACGCGTTCAAGGCGGGCGGTTGGCATTGCGCCGTGCACGGCCAGCGGACATACAACGGGGTCGCGATCCTGAGCCGCGCGCCGCTCACGCGGGTGAGCGCAGGCCTGGGCGACGGGGTCGCAGACCCGGAGGCACGGCTGCTCAGCGCGCATACGGCCGGTGTCAGGGTCGTGTCCGCTTACGTCCCCAACGGCCAGACCGTCGGCTCGGCGAAGTGGGTCTACAAGCTCGCGTGGCTGGCGCGGCTTCGGGCGTGGCTCGAGCGCACGGCGTCGCCGGGCGAGCCGGTCGTGCTCGCCGGCGATTTCAACGTAGCCCCCGAGGATCGCGACGTGGCCCGTCCCGACGAGTGGCGTGACTCCGTGCTCTGCCACGCCGAGGCGCGGACCGCGTTCCGCACAGTCCTCGAATGGGGGCTGATCGACGCAATCAGGCTGCACCATCACGCCGACGGCCCCTACACCTGGTGGGACTACCGGATGCTCGGCTTTCCCAAGAACAACGGGCTTCGGATCGACCATATCCTGGTGACGCGGAAGCTTGGCCAGCACTGCCGGGAGGCCTACGTAGTGCGGGATGAGCGCAAGGGCAAGCAGCCGTCGGACCACGCGCCGGTGGTCGCGGTGCTGGCCGCCGACTGAGCCCAAGGAGGATGACCGTGGCCCTCGAGATGCGGCCGGCCTGCGAACGCTGCGCAGCTTCGCTCCCGCCCGGCGCAGCGGCGTTCATCTGCAGCTACGAGTGCACCTTCTGCCCCGACTGCACGGGCGCCATGGGACAGCGCTGCCCCAACTGTGGCGGCGAGCTGGTCCCGCGGCCCCGTCGGGGTTGAGCCCGGTCCGGACCCATCGTGACGCAGAAACGGCGGATCGCGCTCGCCACGGGCGCCCGGTGGCCCGAGCTTCCCACCGACGAACGGCTCGTCATCCCCGCGCTCGCACGCCTCGACGTGGATGCGGCACCGATTGTCTGGGACGACGCGGCGGCGCCTTGGATCACGTTTGACGCCGTGGTGGTCCGGTCGTGCTGGGACTACCATCTCAAGGTCGAGGCGTTCCTCGCCTGGCTCGACCGGCTGAGCCGGCTCGGCCTCCCGGTCTTGAACCCGCCCGCGCTCATCCGCTGGAACGCCGACAAGCGGTACCTCCTCGAGCTCGCCGCTCGGGGTGTGCTCATCGTCCCGACGCAGGTAGTGCCCAAGGGCGCGGATGACGCAGGACGGAGCCTGCTCCAAACCCTGGACGCGCTGGGCGCGGATCAGGCGGTCGTGAAGCCGGCCGTTTCCGCGTCGGCCCACCGCACCTGGCGCACGTCGCGGGCCTCCGCGGCCGGGGATGCCGCGTCTTTCGGCGCGCTGGTCGCCGCGGGCGACGTTCTGGTCCAGCCGTTCGTGCCGGCAGTGACGGACGGCGAGTGGTCGGTGATCTGCTTCGGTGGTATACCAAGCCATGCCGTGCTCAAGCGGCCGGCGCCGGGTGACTGGCGGGTGCAGGGCGAGTTGGGCGGCACGGCGGAGCGGCGAGCCGCCCCGGCAGTGGTGATGGACGGAGCCCCCCGGGTTCTGGCGGCCGCGGGCGTGGAGCGCGCGGCGTACGCCCGGGTGGACGGATGCGAGATTGACGGCGTCTTTGTGCTGATGGAGCTGGAGCTGATCGAGCCGCAGCTTTACCTCGCACTGGAGCCGGCGGCCCCGTCGCGATTCGCGGCGGCCATCGCCGCTGCCCTGGACTAGGGCGGCGCACCCGCGTCCGAGCTCCGGCGCGCATTTAGCTTCCCCCATGCCTCCGCCCGCGGTGCTCGACTGGTACGCGATCACCCGCCGGGGGAGACCATCGCCGCCGCCGCCCGCCGCGTGACCCACGCACGACGGGCTCTCGCGCTTGGCGGTCTGCTCTCCGCTGTCGGCGGCGCCGGTCGCGGGCCAGGCCTGCCGGCCGGCACCCACGGCACTCGTGCTGTCCGGGGGCGGGGCCAAGGGGTTCGCGCACATCGGCGTCATCGAGGTGCTCGACAGCCTCGGGATCCGCCCCGACCTGGTCGTCGGCACCAGCATGGGAGCGATCGTCGGCGCGTTGTACGCGAGCGGCTACAGCGGCCGTGAGATCGACTCGCTCACCCGCGCGCTGCCACTCGGCGCTCTATTCCGCGGCTACGAGCCGCGCCTTCCGGAGTCGCTTCGTCCGCTCCCCCCGCTCGCGGTCCTGGAGGAGGGCCGCCACCGGCTGGTGCTCGAGACCAGCGCGGTGCGGGAGGAGCGGGTCAGCGCGCTCATAAATGCCCTCATGCTGCGCGGCAACCTCGCCGCGCGCGGCGATTTCGACTCGCTTCCCATCCCCTTCCGCGCCATCGCGACCGACCTCAATACGCGGGAGGAGGTCGTGCTCGGAAGCGGCGACCTGGCCCAGGCGGTGCGCGCGTCGTTCTCGCTTCCGCTGGTCTTCCGGCCCGTCGTGCTGGACGGCCGGACGCTCACCGACGGAGGCATGGCCGAGAACGTCCCGGTGGCCGCGGCGCGGCGGCTCGGCGCCCGCCGCATGATCGTCTCGCTCCTCGAGGCGTCCGATGCCCCGGATCCGGACTACGGCGACCCGGCCACGATGCTCGGCAAGCTGCTCGATTTTCTCGTCGTCGGTGCGCCGCAGGCGCAGCCGGGCGACGTGGTGGTGCAGAGCGACGTCCGGCCCTACACGACGCTCGACTTCGGGGCGAATGCGCTCGATGCCCTGGTGGTGCGGGGCCGCGACGCTGCGCGGCTGGCCTTCGCGAGCGCACGGTGTCTCAGCCCGGCCCCGCTCGCGCCGCGCCCGTCGCGATCGGACCGCCTCGCGGGCGCGGCCGTTGCCGGCGTCGCCCCCAGCGAGCAGACCGTGATCCTCCGCGCACTCCGGCTCTCCACCGCGGACACCGTGGACGAGGCCGATCTCCGCCGCCGGCTGCTGGGATTTGCCCGGTTCGAGCAGTACCGCGCGCTCTGGCTCCGGCCCGCCGGGCGCGATGACGCTTTGGCGTTCGACCTGGCCGTGTCGAAAGCGCCCCGGCGGGCGGCGGCCTTCGGCGTCTCGTACGACAACACCATGGGCGGGCGCCTTTGGTTCGGCGCGGCGGATCGCCGGTTCCTCGACTCGCCGCTGGAGCTTGGCGCGCGACTCGCGCTCGGACAGTATCGCCAGGACCTCGGGGTCTCGCTGCTCTACGCGTTCCCGATCAACTACCGGTACTCGCCGCTCGTCTTCTCCGCTGACGGCGCCATCGAGAACATCCGCGAGTTCGTTGGTGAAACCGAGCTGCCGTCCATCACCACGCGCGAGCTCCGCCTCTTTGCCGGCACCGGCAGGAACCCCGAGCGGGGGTGGCGCTTCCGGCTCGGCCCCGAGTTGCTGATCTGGCACGAGGACGTGCGAGGCGACCGGACCGCCTTCGGCGGCCATGGCTCGCTCGGGCTCGACCGCGGGCCCGGCCTTCTGCTCCGCCTGGACGGCGCGGTGACGACCGACTACCAGCGCGCGGCGGCCGAGGCGGCGGTCGGGCTCAGGATCGGCAGCGTGGTCCTGCACCCGCGTGTGCGGTTCGGGTGGGGCTCGGACGGTACGCCGCTCCAGGCGACTTTCCCGCTTGGCGGGGATGAGGGCTTCCCCGGGCTCCGGCTGACCGAGCGCCGCGGACTTCAGGAGCTGCTGTTTGGCCTCTCGGCGCGGCGGCAGGTGGTCGGGCTGGTCGCGCTGCGGGCGGAGGCCATGGTGGGCGCTGTCGGCAGCGGGTCGGGATTTCTTTCCCGGGGCGGCGTATACGACGGCGAATGGCTTGAGGGGATCCGCGGCGGGGTGGAGATCCGGACGCTGCTCGGCCCCATCCGGCTCGAAGAGGGCGTCAATTCGCGCGGTGACTGGGCCGCCTTCGTGCGCACCGGGACCTGGTTCTAGAGTCCGGGCGTGCCGGTCCACGCACGCGTCCGTGTGCTTGAGGGACGCTCCCGCCTACCAGTCCTTGCCTTCGCTCGTCGCCCGGCTCGCTCTGCGACCAAGATGGCTCGCGAGCTGCTCGCGCTGGACGGCATCCAGCAATTGCCGGGCCTCGGTCGGGTCCAGCTCTTTGACCGACTCCCCGTCGCCGCCCGAGCCGAAGCCGCCGCCCGCCATCGCGCCGACCGCGGCCTCCTGATTGCCTTGGAAGCCGGGGACGTTCTGATTGCCCTGGCCGTAGTCGCCGCGGCGTGAGTGTCCCGAGGAGCTGCCGCCGGGCTGGTCGCCGCGGCGGCGGAGCGCGATCTCCAGATTCCATTTCGCGTCCCGGTCGGAAGGATCGAGCCGGAGCGCGTCCTCATAGGCTGCCACTGCGGCGTCCAGGAGCGAGTCCTTCGCGGGCCCACCCGCGTCCTCCGCCGACCGGAGGGCCGCGTTGCCGAGGTTGTACGCGCCGCGCTGCCGGAAGTGCCGGTCCGCGAGCGTTCCCCGCCAGCGGCCGGCCGCCTCGCCGTAGTGCTTCTGCCGATAGAGCGCGTTGCCGGCGCCGAAGGCGAAAGCGGGGCTGCCGCCGGCGGCCAGCGCTCTCTCGAAAGCTTGGTACGCGCCCGCCCAATCGCCCGCGTCGTAGCGCCGTTCGGCGCGGCGGGCATCCCAGGCCGCGGGACCACAGCTCCCAAGGAGCACGGTGAGAAATAGCAGCGCGGCCGCCGTCCGTTTCCGGACGGCGAGCGGCACCGAGCCTTCTACCAGGAACAGCGCAACTGCAAGCGCGAGCGGCCACTGGAACCGCTCGGCCGGCCTTCGCGCGTTGCGCACGCCGACGGTCCGGGTCTCAATCCGGCCGAGACTCTCACCCAACGCATGCAAGGCCCCCGCATCGTCCCAGCGGGCATAGGCGCCGCCCGTGCGCTCTGCCGCGCGGCGGAGGTCTCCCTCCTCGAGCCGGGAGACGACCACCCGGCCGATGTGGTCCCGGTGATACGGCTCGGGAGCCTCCGAACTGTCGGCCGGCACGGGACCCCCCTGGGTGGTGCCGACGCCGATGGCGAAGACCGGCACGCCCTCCCGGCCCAGGCGGCCGAGCGCGGCATTCATGTCGCCCTCGCCGCTCTCGCCGTCGGACACGAGCAGTGCCGCCCGCGCGCCGGGCTCGCCCTCGTGCTCGAAGGCCTTGGCCGCGGCAACCAGCGGCGCGGACAGGTCCGTGGACGGGTCGCCGATGTCGTCGGTGCTGCCGGCGGCGAGGAAGCGCCGGAACGCGTCATGGTCGCCGGTGAGCGGCAGCTGGAGGAACGCGCTTCCACCGAACACGATCAGCCCGAGCCGGTCGCCGGGCGAGCCTGCGGCAAGCGAGTCCACGAGCCGCTTCGCCGCGGCGAGGCGGCTGCCGCCCGCGTCCGCGACGTTCATGGACCGTGAGAGATCGAGCAGCACCAGGACATCTCGCCCCGCGCGGGCTACCAGGGCCGGCCGCTGGCCGAGCTGGGGCCGGGCGAGCGCGAGGAGCAGGGCGCCCAGCGCGGCCAGCCGGAACGCGTGACGCGTCAGCCGCCGCCGCGTGTCGGGAATCGCCGAGAGCGCTTCCAGGAGCGCCGGGTCGCCGAATCGCTTCAGCGCCGCCCCGCGCCGGCGCTCGGCACGGATGGCCCAGGCCGCCCCCGCGGGCAGCAGCAGGAGGAGCAGCAGCAGGGCCGGGTGGGCGAACGTCACGGACAGCTCACGGAACGGTGCGCAGGCGGCCGAGGCCCAACAGGAGCTCCGCGCAAAGGAGCAACAGGCCCGGGGCGAGGAGGAACGGGAAGAGCTCGCCCCAGTCGCGGGTCTCGCCGATGCGCACGTCCACCCGCTCGAGCGGGTCGATCACGTCCATGATCCGGGTCAGCGTCTCGGGGTCGGTCGCGCGGAAATAGCGACCGCCCGTGCGCTCGGCGATTCTTTGAAGGATGGCCTCGTCCGCGCCGGTGAGACGGTCGGCTTGACGGCCGCCCCAGCGCCAGATGAGCGAGCGGTCGCGCGCGGTGGTGTCGGCGCTGCTCATGCCGATCGTGTGGATGCGGACGCCGAGCGCGCGCGCGGCCTCCGCCGCCACGAAGGGCGACGGCTTGCCGGTGTTGTTGGCGCCGTCGGTCACGAGGACGATCGCGCTGGCGGCGGGCGGCAGGTCCTTCACCTGCGCGAGCGCGAGGGCGAGCGCCGTGCCGATCGCGGTGCCGTCCGGCAGCTGGCCGATGTCAGCCCGGGCGAGCATCCCCTCGACGAGGCCGGCGTCGGGCGTGAGCGGCGCCTGAAGAAACGCGCGTCCGGCGAAGATCACCAGACCCAGCAGGTCGCCCTCGCGCCGGTGGGCGAACTCGCCCAACACCCGCCGGGCCACCTCCAGCCGGTTGCCGGGCTGGAAGTCGCCGGCGCCCATGCTGCTCGAGATGTCCAGCACCAGCACGAGGTTCCGCGACTTGATCCGGATATCCTCGACGTGCCGGGCCCGCTGCGGCCGCGCGAGGGCCACGATCAGCAGCGAGAGCCCCAGCGGCAGCAGCCACGGCAGGACGCGCTGCCACCGGGCGCGCGAGGTGACGGGAGCCCCCGCCAAGAGGCCGAGCGAGGAAAAGCCGAGATGGGCTGGCGGCTCGCGGCGGCGGCGCC
>Ga0070707_100002215_pt1 | contig 18546 bp, 21 predicted proteins | sample KBSK5502metaG_FD_65468 | JGI IMG/M metagenome (GOLD analysis project Ga0070707, IMG submission 65468) | Corn, switchgrass and miscanthus rhizosphere microbial communities from Kellogg Biological Station, Michigan, USA - KBS K5-50-2 metaG | ecosystem: Host-associated > Plants > Roots >... | reverse complement strand
TCGATCTGCATGTGCGTTCCTTCCGTGGTGCCGGCCATAGCGTGCGGCGCAGGCTCGCTATATCACGCGCCCAGAGCAGCGATCACGTCAGCCTTACGGGGCTGCCCGCTCGCGCGATGAGTGATCTGCCCGTCCGGGCCGAGGACGAGCGTGGTGGGAGTCCGCTTGACATCGAGCCTGCGGATCAGGTCGAGCCGGGACTCGGCATCGATTTCCACATGCGCCACGCCTTCGACGATCCCGGCGACTTCGCCAAGAACCTGCCTGGTCGCGCGGCACGGAGCGCAGAAAGCCGAGGAGAACTGCACCAGCGTCGCGCGGCTGCCGAGGGCCGCGCCAAGGTCTGCTTGCGTCAGCCAGGACACCGGCTGGGCGCCATCAGCCGCGGCCGTCCTGACCCTGCCATTGCGCGCCTTCCAGCCCAGTCCGACCGCTGTCGCCGCTACGAGCGCGCACGCGCTCGCGATCAATCCTCCGATCACGCCCGGTAAACATGGCGCCTGCGCGCGGCATTCCCGGCAATGCCTGTCACGCGGCCGGGATGTCGAGCCATACCCCGCGACCCGTGGTGATCTGGAACCCGGTCACGCTGGACTCGCGCACGTCGCTCTGCGCCGGATACCAGAGCCGGTCGCCGCCTGGCCCTACGCGCCAGGCCCCAGCCAGAACCCGCTGGCCGCTCTTCGTGAGCACCCAGAACTCGCACGACGTCCACTTCCGGAACCCGGACGCCCGCACCGACATGTCAGTGCCGCCCCAGCTGCTCCTGCCGTAGCGGACGGTAACAACGAGCCCTCCCTTGCTCGCGGTCGCCACCTCGATTTTGGGGTGGGGCTGATGCTGAGCAGTGGCCTCAGATACCGCGACCCCGCCGCCGACGGCGATGAGGACAGCGGCGGCCGCGGCGAACAGCGCGCGGAACCGCCTCGTCCGCCGCTTGGCCCCTACCTGGGCAAGCAGCGAATCCAGCATCTCGGCTGAAGGCTCGGCGGGGTCTGACCGCGGCGAGCTGGCCAGCAGAATCCGCTCGGCGTCCGCCGGGTTCACCCGGTGCAGCAGGGCAGGCAGCGGCGCGAGCGCCGCGAGTTCCTCTCGGCACTCGTAGCACTGACTCAGGTGCGCGTCGACGGCGGCGCGCTCCACGGGTTCGATCGCGCCTACGACGTAGACACCGAGCAGTTCCCGGAACGTCCGGCAGGACGGGTCGCTCATGGCGCAAGCCCCCGTTCCTCTAGCTCCAGCTTCAGCGCCTTGAGTGCGTAGAAGGTGCGCGATTTGACCGTGCCCGCGGGAATGCCGAGCACGGCTGCGGCCTCTGCTACCGAGCGGCCGCGGTAGTACGTCTCGAGCAGCACGGCGCGATGGTCGGGCCGTAGCGATCGCAGCGCGTCGGCGACCGCCCACGACTCAAGCGCGCGGTCGGCGGTGTCAGGCACGGCCGCCAGCCGCAGGGCGGCCTCACCGACCTCATGCGGTCTGGACTGCCTAGCGCGGTGCGCGTCGACCGCCAGGTTCCTCGCGACGGCAAACAGCCACGGCCGGGCCGGGCGGCTGACGATAGCATCGGGATGCCGCCACGCCCGGAGCAGCGTCTCCTGGACGATGTCTTCTGCCCGCTGCCGGTCGCCGCTGGTCAGATGCAGCGCATACCTGAGCAGCGGACCCGCGTGCTCATGGTAAAGAGCGCGAACGAGCTCGTCATCGCTGACCGCCTTGGGATGCTCCTGGCTCCCGGCGCCATCGCGGACCACCACACAACCGTAAACGGACGGCGCACGCGTCCGGTTCAGCGCGGGACAAGATTCACGTTATCTCCCGACACCGTGACCTCCAGCCCGATGTCGGTGACCTGGAGGGCCTCGATGCACAACTCGGGCGGGAGGCCAGGTAGCGCGACCACGAATCCGAGCAGGCTCGGAACGCCGAGCAGCCGCGGCACGACCGAGATCCGCTGCCCCTCGGCGGTCAGCGCCAGCGTTCCGGACACCGGCATGAGCCGCGCCCAGCCGGAGATCGCGAGGTCGGCGCCCTGCCTGCGCACTTCGAGGCCGCGTGGTAGCCGGTCGGCGATCACCGAGAGCGGGATCGTCATGATCGCGGTCACCTCGCCGACAACGAGGCCACGGCGGGCCAGCAGCCTCCGCACCGGCGCGTGCACTTGTGACAGCCGCGCGCTGAGCCCGCGGAACTCGATCCTGCCAATGGCGAAGAGCGCGGCGGTCACCTCGATTTCCCGGTAGCGGCCGACGGCAAGCTGGGTCAGGAACGGCGCGCTCGTGATCCGCACCGCGGCTCCAGACCCGCTGCCGAGGACGGCGGCGAGGCGGCGGCCAGCCTCGCGGCCAACGACGGCAGCGAGCAGCCGGTCGGCCCCGGCCAGCGCGACGGCCAGGCCCGTGCCGCTGATCAGGACGACGGCGAGCACGGCTCACCTTATCCGCCAGCATCTTCGGCGAACGTTATCCGCAGGCCTGCCGTCCAGCCCGTCCCGTTTCACCGGCTAGCCCCCGGCGAACGGCGGCAGCACCTCGATCACGGAGTCGGCTGGCAGCGGGATGGACTCCGGCGGCCTCGTCCCGGCCGGCTGACCATCGATCAGGAACGCGGACCGCGCCATGACCGGCTTCAGCCGCTCAGCGTTCCCGCCGAGCCGCTCACTGGCCGCCGCCAGGCCCGCCGCCAGCGCGGCCGCAAGGGTCCCCGCTTCGACCTTCTCCTCGGCAACGCCGGCCGCATCCTTTGCCGCGGCCCAGTAGCGCAAGGTCACGATCGCCATGTCAGCTATCCTCGCTCATATCGATCAGTGACCGGCACCGGCGCCGGGTCCTGCGACTATCCGGCATAAGTTCCCTGGCGGGGAGCTGCCGCGGACCGGAGGTGGCGGCTGTTGAGCAAGGTGCTCCTGCTCACCGCCGCGCGCGAGCCGGCCGCCGAGATCCTGCCCTCGCTGAGCCTGCTTGATCATGCGATCAGCCTGGCGCCGGGCAGCGCCGACGAGAGTCCCGACGCCATCCTGGTCGACGCCAGGCGCGACCTAGTCCGGGTCAAGGACCTGCTGCGGCAGGTCAGCGGTGCCGGGGTGCCAGTACTCGCGGTGATCAGCGAGGGCGCGTGGGCCGCGGTTTCGGCCGACTGGGGCGCCGACGACGTGATACTGAACACCGCAGGCCCAGGCGAGGTCGAGGCCAGGATCCGGCTGGCGATCGGCCGCGCTGCCGCGCCCGCAGGGCTGCCCGCCGAGGAGGTCAGGTCGGGCGAGCTGGTCATCGACGAGGCAACGTACTCGGCCAGGATCCGCGGCGTGGCCCTGGATCTGACCTTCAAGGAGTTCGAGCTGCTGAAGTTCCTCGCCCAGCATCCGCGGCGGGTGTTCACCAGATCGCAGCTGCTGCAGGAGGTATGGGGATATGACTACTACGGCGGTACGCGGACCGTCGACGTCCACGTCCGCAGGCTCAGGGCCAAGCTCGGCCCGGAGAACGAGGCACTGATCGGCACGGTCCGTAACGTCGGGTACAAGTTCGTGCCGGCCAGGCACGAGGGCCGCCGGACCGACCAGGGGCACTCGGGGCAGGCAACGCCCGACGGGGGCGGCGATGGGCACCCGGCCAGGCCGCGCGGCCGCACCGCCGCACCGACCGGCAACGGAGCAAGCAGATGACCGAGATCCGGATCGCCGAGCGCCTCACGAGCAAACAGGTGGCCGCCGTGCTCGAGCTGGTCAAGCTCGCCACCGACGAGGACGGGGTGGCGCCCCTGTCGGAGCATGTGATGCTGCATCTGCGCTATGGCGGCGACCGGCTGGCCCGCAATGTGCTGCTGATGGCCGGCAGCGAGATCGCGGGGTACGCGCACCTGGATCCCACGGACCCGGTCGAGGGCCCGAGCGGCGAGCTCGTCATCCATCCTGCCTACCGGCGGCGGCACTTCGGGCTGGCCCTGGTCCGGGCGCTGTCCGTGGAGGCGGGACTGCACCAGCTGCGGTTGTGGGCCCACGGCGACCTGCCCGCAGCCGGGAGGCTCGCGGCGGCCGCGGGGTTCGAGCGGGTCAGGGCGCTGTGGCAGATGCGCCGCTCGCTCCAGGCACAGCTGGACAAGCCGCGGCTGGCCGACGGCATCACGATCCGCACCTTCCGTGTCGGCGAGGACGAGGACGAATGGACGGCCCTCAACAGGCGCGCCTTCGCCAGTCACCCCGAGCAAGGCGCATGGACGCGCGCCGATCTCGACCTGCGGGAAATGGAGCCGTGGTTCAACCCGGAGGGCTTCTTTCTCGCTGAAAGGGACGGCAAGCTGGCCGGTTTTCACTGGACCAAGATTCATGGCCAGGATGGCGAGGAGACCGACCATGCGCACCAGGCCATCGGCGAGGTCTATGTCGTGGGAGTCGACCCTGCCGAGCGCGGCTCGGGACTGGGCCGCGCCCTCACCCTGGTCGGCCTTCGCTACCTGCGCTCGCGCGGACTGTTCCAGGCCATGCTTTACGTCGACGAAACCAACACGCCGGCGATCAGGCTGTACGAGTCACTCGGCTTCATGCACTGGGGTACCGACGTCATGTTCGCCAGGCCCGGCAGGCAGGCGATACAGGACGAAGGCGAACGGGACGTACTGGAAGATGCCGTTTGGCAGGCGACGGACGCGGTGACCACTCAGGAGACGTCAGCTCGGCTCGGAGGCGCAGCGGAAGCAGCGTCATCGAGCCCGAGAACCGCGTCGAGCTCATCGTCGGTGAGCGGGCGGTCGGCCGCGGCCACCGCGGTCAGCACGTCGGCATAAAGGTCGATCTCGTCAAGCGCCACGGCATCGGAGAGGCGATCGTCAAGGTCGTCTCGCATCGCTCCACCTCCAATCGCCGCAGCCCGCCCGACAGTGATGCCTGTCAGGCTACGGCGCGGCGCCATTGCCCCGCATGACCCATCAGGATCATTTCTCGCCGCGTGCCATGAGCCTGCTCACCTATACCGGGTGATACCGCCGGCTAGCTATGTGCTCCGCTCGCTCGCCGCGTCCTGAGGGCCGCCAGGTACCTGGCTAGCTCCCCGGCCCGGTGTCCCAGCGAACCGCCCGATGCCTGGCCGCCCGCTGCACGTAGCGCTCTGGCGTGCGGTCGAATCCCTTGTAGTCTTCCCCCGTCAGCTCTCGGATCACACGGCCTGGAACGCCCGCATAAAGGACTCCGGCAGGGACCGCCGCGCCTGGCCGGACCACCGTGCCGGCCGCGACCAGAGTTCTGGCACCGATCCTGGCGCTGCCGAGGACCACCGCGCCGATCCCGATCAGGGCACCGGACTCTACGTAAGCGCCGTGCACCGTCGCGTGATGCCCAACAGTGACCCGCTCCTCGAGGACAACGGGCTCACCAGGGTCCACGTGGATGCAGCACAGATCCTGGATGTTGCACTCTGCGCCGACCACTATCTCGTCCTCGTCCGCCCGGAGCACCGATCCGTACCAGACGCTCGAGAACGGCCCCATGCGCACCGCGCCGATGACCACGGCGCAGGGCGCGACCCACGCGTCCTTGTCGATCAAGGGAACGGCGCCGCCAAGCGAGCCGATCATGACCGATGCGCTCACCTGCCTGAGCCTCCTCGCCTCACCTGGAGTAGTTCCCCCGCCCACCAGGCCGTGATCATCCCAGATCCTTGCCGCGGCTGACCCGCGATGTCACCTTCTGGCCGGATCGCGGATTCTCGGTTGATGAAAGTCGAAGTCTCCTCAAATATGGATAATCCGATGTTTCGGTTGCGCGGCTGTGCCCCTCGGGACAAGAGTCATCACATCAACCGGCCGTACGAAGTCTGCGCGAAGGCCGCGCCGCCCGCAGACCGTCAGCCTTAGTCCACCTCGCAGGCCCGGGTCTGCCGTCGGCTCAGTTCCATTTGAGCCATCCGGGATCTGCCTGAAACACCTGACGGGTGAAACATGAGCGAGCACAGCGAGCTACTGTCCGAGGCCGGGATGGAGTGGGAGCGCGAAGTCCGCGGTTACAACCGCCAGCAGGTAGACAACTATGTTGCCTGGCGCGCCGGACAGGTGCGGGAGCTCGAGAGCAGGCTGTCGCAGGGCCTTGGCGAGATCGAGCACCTGCGGCGCGAGCTCGCCGAGGCGCGTGCTTCGGCCCGCCGCCCGCCGCACGAGGAGATCAGCGAGCGGGTCGGCCAGATACTCAAGCTCGCGGCCGACGAGGCCAAGGCGGAGCGCGAGCACGGCGTGGCAGATGCCAACGACCTGCGCGAGGCGGCCAAACAGGAGACAGACAAGCTCAGGGCCGACGTCAAGCAGGAGGTCGACCGGCTCAAGTCCGACGCCCAGGACCGCGCCGAGCGGATGCTGACGGCCGCCCAGGAGCAGGCGGACCGGGCGGTCGCGACCGCGACGGCCGAAGCGGAGAAGATGGTCTCCAGCGCTCACGCCGCCGCCGAGCAGACGGTCTCCGAGGCGAACGAGCACGCCGAGAGCACGGTCAGCGCCGCGATGGCGCGGGCCAAGCAGGAGCTGGACGATGCGACGGCACGCGCGACGGCGATTCATGACGGCGCCGAGCGCCGGCTCAACCTGCTGATCTCGCGGCACACCGAGACCGTCAGGCGACTGACGGAGATCCGCGACGTGGTCACCGGCCTGGTCTCAGGCGAGGTATCGCGCGGCTCACTCGAGGATGAAGTCAACAGGGCGCTCGGCGTTCAGCAGCCCGCCAACGGTGCCGCTGCTCCCGACGGGCTTGCGGGCGGGCATGAGCAGGCACAGCCAGGCACGCATCGCATGCCCCGCCAGGGCGGGCCCGCTGACCGAAGGCCGGCGGCCGCGCAGCCCCCGCCACGCGACGACGAGCCCGAGCAGGTGCCTGCCGTCCACGCAGCCGCGGCCAGCCGTCCGCCAGCGGCGGCGCCGTCGAGGGCCGGCACGCCGGCCTCCGCGCAGGACCAGGCTGATCCGTTGGCCGGGCCGGGCGAGCGTCGTGATGCAGGCCGGTATCAGGCTCAAGGCGGCGAGACCGGCAAGCATGTAACCGAAGCCGCATTGCAGGCGGCAGAAGAGATCCGCCAGGCTCGCAAGGCCGAGCGTGTGCTGCCCGAGACCGCGACTGGCAGCGCCGGCCGAGCTGGCGACGGCTGACGGCGCTACGCGCTGAGGCTGTCCATCCGCCGCAGGATCACGCCCTCGCGCAGCGCCCACGGGCAGATCTCGAGCTCGGGCACCTGAAACAGGTCCATTGCGGCGTCGGCAACGATGGCGCCCGCTGCCAGTTGAGGGGCCCTGAGCAGCGAGACGCCGGGAAGCTGACTCCTGGCCTCGACGCTCATTCTGGGAAGCCGGTCGGCCAGCTCGGTGACATCGGAGTGCCTGAGCACCCGCTTGACGTACGGCCCCTCGCTCGACGGAGCGGCGCCCGCGATCCTGCCGAGCTGCCGGAACGTCTTCGACGTTGCCACGTGACGGTCGGGCGTCCCGGCCGACCTGATCGCGCTTGCGGCCGCGGCGATCTCGACCCGCACGTGCTTGCGAAGGCTGCGGACCTGCTCCCGGTCGGGTGGGTCGCTGGTGAACCAGTCCCTGGTCAGCCGATTCGCGCCAAGCGGCAGCGACACCGCCACCGACGGGTCCTGGTCCTGGCCCGAAGCGATCTCCAGCGAGCCGCCGCCGATGTCAAGCAGCAGCAGTCGCCCGGCGGACCAGCCGAACCAGCGCCTGGCGGCCAGGAACGTCAGCCTGGACTCCTCAGTGCCGGGCAGCACCTGAATGCGCACATTGCTCTCGGCCTCGATCCAGGCCAGCAGCTCGTCGCCGTTCGCCGCGTCCCTGACGGCCGACGTGGCGAACGCCAGCACTTCTTGGACGCCTTTGTCCTCGGCGATCTGGAGAGCCTCGTTCACGAACTTCAGCAGCCGGCCGGCGCAGTCGGATGTCAGGCTGTTCTGCGCGTCGAGGCAGTCGGTGAGGTGCAGCTCCTCCTTGTGCGAGAACGCCGGCAGCGGCCTCGCGCCCTGGTGGGCGTCCACGACGAGCAGATGCACCGTATTGGAACCTACGTCCAGCACCCCGAGCCGCATACCATGACGCTACAGCCCAGTAGCCTGAGCTCCGAGCGCAAGGCGGCGCATGTCTGCGGGGGCAGCGGGCCAGCCTCATGCGCCTGCTACGTCCACCGAGTCCACCGCGTCGCGGAGCACGCGCAGGATGTTGCCGTTCGCGAGCTTCCCGCAGCCGGCCGCGGTCCAGCCCCGGTCGAGCAGCTCGGCGAAGAGCGCGGGATAGCACGACACGTCTTCAAGGCCGCGGGGAAGCTCGCTGGTCCCGTCGAAATCGCCGCCGATCCCGACATGGTCCGGGCCGGCGACCTCCCTGACATGATCGACATGGTCGGCGACGTCGGCGATGGTTGCCGCGGGCATCGGGTTGGCTCGCACCCAGTCCTGGAGCTCGGCTCGGGAGGCGATGTTCTGGTAGTCGATCCCGCGCCGCTCCGCCTCGGCTGCCGCCTCCCTGTCCCAGTCGCGGCAGGCCGTCGAGACGAACGCAGGCACGAAGGTCACCATCGCCACGCCCCCGTTGCGGGCCAGCCGCTCGAGTATGGTGTCGGGCACGTTCCGCGGGTGGTCGGTCAGTGCCCGCGCGGAGGAGTGCGAGAAGATCACCGGCGCCGTGGCCGCATCTAGTGCGTCGCCCATTGTCCCAGCCGAGACGTGGGACAGGTCGACGAGCATGCCGATCCGCTGCATCTCCGTGACTACTTTCCGGCCGAACTCGGTCAGTCCCCCGCAGGCCGGCTCGTCGGTCGCCGAGTCAGCCCACGGCAGGTTGCGGTTGTGGGTGAGCGTCAGGTACCTGACGCCGAGCGCGTGCAGCGCCCGCAGCACCCCGAGCGAGCAGCCGATCGAATGCCCGCCCTCAGCACCGATCAGCGATGCGACCTTGCCTGCCGCCATGATCTGCTCGGCGTCGGCAGCGCTCAACGCGAGCGCAAGCGACGCGGGATGCCTGGCAATCAGACGGCGCACCAGGTCGACCTGTTCCAGCGTTGTCGCGACAGCGGCGTCGCCGTCCAGCTCGGCGGGGACGTACACCGACCAGAACTGGGCACCTACGCCGCCCGCCCCGAGCCGCGGCAGGTCCGTGTGGCTGAACGGGAGGTGGGCGGCAATGTCGATGAGGCCAGGATCACCGTGGCCGGCCTGCCGCAGTGCCCACGGGAGATCGTTATGCCCATCGAAAACGGGGGTGGTGGCCAGGAGGGCTCGTGCCGCGGCGAGACTGGCCGGCTTCGGGGGCGCGGGGGCTGCTGGCTCGGTCATCGCTTCACCTTACGAACCCTCCGCCAGGGCGCGCCAGGCAGTGCCGCGAGGACGGCAGCTGGCGCCGCGGCCAGGATTCCAAGCGCCCAGCTCAGGCCGGCCTGCTGGGCGATGAAACCGACGGCCAGCGGCCCGGCGGCCCCGAGCAGCCCGGCCGCGCTGGACAGGAACACCGCGATGCCGCTGCGGCCTGGCAGGCTGGTGTACAGGCCGGCCTGGACCACCGGGTACCAGCACGCCGTCGCCATGCTCAGCACGGCCAGGATGACGAGCTTGGCCGGCAGCCATCCGATCAGCAGGAACGCCGGGTACAGGGCGCAGGCTGCGATGGCGCTGACCCGCAGCGCGGCCAGGCCGCTGACGCGCCCGGAGACGACGACGAACAGGGCGTCGCCGGCCAGGCCCGCGCCGAGTCTGACCGCAACCCCGACCGCAGCCTCGGCCGGGCTCGCACCCACCACGTCTACCAGGTAGATGCCGATGTATCCGGTGAGGACGTCCAGGAGGAGATCACTGATCTCCAGCAGGACGGCCCACCGGGCCACATCGCGCTGCCGAAGCGCACTCAGCGCCTCGCGGACCGACGTCCGACGGGCGCCATTGCCCTCGCTTTCAACGCCCGCGCTTTCAACGCCCGCGGCGGGCTCTGGATCGAGCGGGACTGGCTGGCGGGACGGGGCGGCGAGCGCCGCGACCGCCAATGCCGCGCCGACGGCGGCGGCCAGCAGCAGGTAGGCCGACCGCCAGCTTCCGCCGACCGCGAGCACCCCGGCCAGCAGCAGCGGCCCGCCGACTGCACCGGCTGAGCCAGCGAGGTTCCAGGCCGCCATCCGCTGTTGCTGCCGTCCGTGGGCTCGGTCCATGAGCGCGGCCTGGGTGAGGCTCACGAATGCACCGGATGCCGGGAAGAACGCGACGAACGCCACCAGCAGGACCGTCGCCGAGCGGGCGGCTGCGACCGCCGCCAGGGAAGCCATTACCACCGCTCCCCCGGCGAGCACTAGCCGGTGCCTGACTCTGCCGTCACCGGCGACCAGCCCGAGCGGCAGTTCGATCAGGCTGCCGACCAGCAGCGGGACGGCAATCAGCAGCCCGATCTGGGCGTAGCTCAGGCCGAGGTCGGCGCGGATGAGCGGGAGGGCGGCGCCCTTCGTCCCGTCAGCCAGCTCGTCGACGAACTCTATTGCGAGCGCGACGCCAACGGCGGCGGCGCCAAGATAGCGACGGTGCCGGGGGTAGCCGCAGTCTCGGCGGCCACCGAGCCGGCGCAGGCCGGTAGCGCGAGCGGTAACAGGTCAACATCGCATGCGTACATGCTACCGGTCTGACGTGGCTCCGCCCGCTTTGGATCCGTTTCCGTCATTCCTGTGGGCGAATTTCCTGAATCGCCCATTTCTTGCGCCAGGCAACGGATCCAGAGTGGGTAAGAGCGGCCGCGGATGGCCTTACTTCGTGTCGGGGATCTCGGTCATGAGGTCCTCGGACGTCGCCATGCCCTTACGCCACACCGAACGGGCGATGATCTTGGTCGGGTCGGCGCGGTGCTTGTATTTGTCGGCGATCTGGGTGACCTCGTCGAGCAGGCCGTTGCTGAGCGTGGTCGGGTTCAGGCCGAGGGCCAGGAACTGCTTGTTAAGCACGACCAGGTCGTTCTCGTCGGCCTCTCGGCGCGGGTTCGGCAAGTTGGCGATCTCCGCGCCGGTGATCTCGCTGACGATCTTCGCCAGGTCGGCGACCCGGTGCGTCTCGGTGATCTGGTTTAGGACCATCACCTGCGAGCCCACCTGCGGCGGGTTCGTGATCGCGATCTCGATGCACCGCGCCGTGTCACGGATGTGGATGAATGCACGGGTCTGTCCGCCGGAGCCGTGCACGGTCAGCGGATGCCCGATCGCGGCCTGCATCAGGAACCGGTTGAGCACAGTCCCGTAGTCGCCGTCATAATCGAACCGGTTGATCAGCCGCTCGTCCTTGATGGTCTGGTCCGTCTGGGTGCCCCAGACGATGCCCTGGTGCAGGTCAGTGATCCGCAGCCCGTCGTTCTTGGCGTAGAACGCGAACATCAGCTGGTCCAGGGTCTTGGTCATGTGGTACACCGACCCAGGGTTCGCCGGGTGCAGGATCTCCCGCTCCAGGTCGCCGTCCGGCGTCGGTACCTTGACGGTCAGGTAGCCCTCGGGGATCGGCGCGCTGCCGGACCACCCGTACCCGTAGACACCCATCGTTCCCAGGTGGGCGAGCGTGGCATGGCTGCCCGTGGCAACCAGGGCCACCAGCAGGTTGTGCGTGGCACGCACATTGTTGTCGACCGTGTATCGCTTCGCGCTCACCGACCGCATCGAGTACGGCGCCGCGCGCTGTTCGGCGAAGTGCACGATCGCGTCCGGCTGCACCTCCTCGATCAGCCGCACCAGCCGGTCGTACTCGGTCGCCATATTCATGTTGACGAACCCGATCTCCCGCCCGGAAACCTCCTGCCAGGCGCGCAGGCGCTCGCCGATCGGCCTGATCGGCGTCAGGGACTGGACCTCGAGTTCGTTGTCGATATTCCGACGGCTCAGGTTGTCCAGGATGGTCACGTCATGACCGCGGTCCGACAGGTACAACGCAGTGGGCCACCCACAGAACCCGTCGCCGCCAAGAACCAGAACGCGCATTCCCAACTCCCGTTACGTTGCGCTGGTGCGGTGAAGCCCAGCGGCCGAGCCGCTCGGCGGGGAGCCAGACTATGTCAAATCGGGTCATGGCGTCCCAGTGCCCGGATAGTTTACCCTCCAATTACCCCGCCGCGGCTGGTTCCACCCAGCCCGCGTCGATGATGCTTTCGCGGTGCAGCCAGCCGTGCAGGTCTGGTGGCGCCAGCCGGGCAACGCGCGCATAATAGCGCTCCAGCTCCGCCAAACTCAGCGTTTCCCGGCCGACGCCTGAGTAACCGCGGCGGAAGAACGCGGCCGGGTCCTTCAGTACGCCAGCCGGGTCTGGAGCCCGCGCCATGGCCCGTGCCCGCATCTCATCAAACGTCGCTGCCCGCACCAGGCTGGGCCAGCGATCCGGCGGAACCGAGATGCCGAGAAGGCTAGCGAGGCGGCGCATCTCGCCGTCGAGATCGGCGGACAGGTCGTCGTAATGCACCAGCAGCACGGCAGGGCCCGCGCCGGCGGGATCATCGGGACCAGCGGAACCTGTGCCAGCGGAGCCGGGGCTTGTCCGCCTCGACCAGGCGTCCGACATGTGCCACATCACCCCAGGCAGCGAGTCCAGGTCCGCGCTAGGCTCGGTTTGCGCTTCGATCCAGGAGACCAGCCAGTCATGCAACGGCGGCCTGGGCGGGTGCTGCCGGTCTTCCCCGGGCCCGTTCTGGCCGGTTAGTTCCCTGACCCGGTCCCTGTTGATGTTGCTGCCCTGGTGGTAGAGCGAGACCGCCATGTCGAGCGGATGCCGGCCGACCACGATGTAGGTGGCGCGCGGGTCGAGCGGCAGCCCGTCCAGCGGCGTATGAGTCTTGATGAACCGGCGGTGCGCCTGGGCCCCCAGGCTCGCGAGCACCCGGTCGCGCGGGGTGATCAGCCAATCAAGCCACGGCGACAGCTTCCCCAGCGGCGCGGGCAGGTCTGGCGTCTGGAAGATGAGCAGCGCGCAGATCATCTGCATCCACGTCGTCCCGCTCTTGGACCGCGTGCTGATCACGATGTCGCCCGGCCGGAACGCGAATCCCTCCCACCTGGCGCTGTCCTCCTCGTCGGACCGGTACCTGACGGGCTTATCAAGCATCCGGACAGCATAGTCGAATTCCCTGTCATGACTCGGCACTCGCATTCAGCAAACCCGGACGCGGCGATTAGACAATGCAATCGCAAAACAAAGTCGCGGGGCATTACCGTTCAGGCATCAAATACCATGCAACGCCGACGGTGCGACTATCTCGCTGGTTGGCTACCCCGACGCGATAGTGTCTTAAAGGTGGCAACTTTCCATGGTGCCGACGGCACGGGACTTGCATACCACCAGGTCGGCGACGGTGACCCGCTGCTCTGCCTTCCCGGCGGCCCCATGCAGGCCTCGGCCTACCTCGGGGACCTGGGCGGGTTGTCAGCGCATCGCTCGCTGGTGCTGCTTGACCTGCGCGGAACCGGGGAATCCGCAGCACCGGCGGACCCGACCAGTTACCGGTGTGATCGTATGGTCGACGATGTCGAGGCATTGCGCGCGCATCTCGGGCGGGACCGGATAGATCTCTTGGGCCACTCGGCTGGTTGCGCTCTCGCGGTGCTGCACGCCGCCCGCCACCCTGACCGCATCGGCCGTGTTGTGCTGGTCACTCCCAGCCCCCTGGCGGTAGGCCTGGAGATCACCGACTCGGATCGTCGCCAGGTCGCCGAGCTGCGCAGAGGGCAGGCCTGGTTCCCGGAGGCCTTTGCCGCATTCGAGCGGATCTGGTCCGGCGAGGCCACATCCGCTGACTGGGACGGGATCGCACCGTTTACTTACGGCCGATGGGACGCCATTAGCAAAGCCCACCACGCTAAGGAAGCGATCCAGAAGAACCCGGACGCAGCAGCCGTCTACTACTCGGCTGGCGCCCTCGACCCAGCCGCTACCCGATCGGCCCTTGCCCGCTTTCCGGCGCCGGTCCTTCTCGTCGCTGGAGAATTCGACGTAGCGCTCCCGCCGAAATGCGCCGCCGAGTATGCCGGCCTGTTCGGTCAGGCCGCGTTGGTCGTGCAGCCGGGCGGCGGACACTTTCCATGGCTCGACAATCCGGAGTGGTTCACGGCGACCCTGACAGACTTCTTGCACTGACTGACCGTGCACTGACTGACCGTGCACTGACTGACAGAACTGACAGATCAGCGTGAGGCAGGCGGCCCGACGTCGCGCCGGTCATCGGAGCACCGATGAGTTCCTGGCGTACGGGTCGTTTCATGTCTGAGAGCCTGCACCAGGCAGGATCGCACGAAAGGAGAATGTACCGATGGACTTCAAGCTCGAGCTCATCGTGCTTCCGGTCGCGGACGTGGACAAGATGAAGGCCTTCTACATCGACAACGCTGGCTTCCGCCTCGATGTCGATCACAGGGCCGGCGAGGATTTCCGGGTGGTCCAGCTGACGCCGCCGGGGTCGGCGTGCTCGATCACGCTGATGCGGAACGCGGCAGCCGCCGGGTCCATCCAGGGCTTGCACCTGGTCGTGACCAACATCGACGAGGCCAGATCCGAGCTGGCCGACCGCGGGGTTGACGTCAGCGAGGTGTTCCACTTCGGGGAGGGCGGCCAGCGGCCGGGGCCCGACCCGGCCCGCGCTAGCTACAACTCGTTCGCGTCGTTCAGCGACCCGGAAGGTAACGGTTGGCTGGTCCAGGAGGTCAAGGAGCCGGAGCCAAGGACGTGACTGCGGCGGGCCCGCGGCCGGACATCGCGGACGACCCGGGGAACGCGGACGCAGCGGCCGAAGCTGAGTTCGCCCGGCTCGCCGGGTTGCACCGGCGGGAGCTGCACCTGCACTGCTACCGAATGCTGGCCTCATTCGACGAGGCGGAGGACGCCGTGCAAGAGACGCTGCTGCGGGCCTGGCGGGCGAGGGAGAGCTTCGAAGGCGGCCCGATGGTCCGTGCCTGGCTCTACCGGATCGCAACGAACGTCTGCCTGGACCTGCTCAGGCGGCGAGCGCGGCACCTGACAGCCGCAGCTTCGCTGGCCGAGGTGCCCTGGCTGCAGCCGTACCCAGACCGGCTGCTGGACGAGATCGCACCGGCAGCCGAACGTCCCGACGAGGTCGTCGTCGAGCGCGAGACCGTCGAACTGGCCTTCATCGCCGCTCTGCAGGTACTGCCGCCCAGGCAGCGAGCGGCGCTGATCAGCCGCGACGTGCTCGGCTGGTCGGCGAACCAGACCGCCGATCTGCTCAGGACCAGCGTCGCGGCGGCGAACAGCGCGCTGCAGCGTGCCAGGGAGACGATGGCCGGCCACCTGCCCGCCAAGCGGGCGGACTGGTCAGCAAGGCGGCCGAGCCCGCGCGAGCGCGCGCTCCTCGATCAGTTCATCGACGCGCACGAGCGGGGCGATGCCGCGGCAGCCGCTGCCATCGCGGCCGAGGACATCACGATCACCATGCCGCCATACCCGATGCGCTTCGACGGGCTTGAGGGCCTGCGCCCGCTGCTGGAACGGGCGTTCGGGCCGGAGCGGGACGGCGACTGGCGGCTGCTGCCGACGCGCGCCAACCGGATGCCGGCCGCCGCCAGCTATCTGCGGCGGCCCGGTGACACCGAGTTCCGCGCCTTCAAGCTCGACGTCCTGCGGATCCGCGGCGGCGAAATCGCCGAGATCACGACGTTCGGCTACTCGCTGTTCAGCCAGTTCGGGCTGCCGCCGACGCTGTGACGCTGGATTGGGCGACCACGGCCGCAGCTCGCTGCGGGCACACAGGCCAGTGGCCCGGCGGCGGATCCCTCCGGGCAGAATCGCTACTATTCGTAGCCAGCCTGACTGACACCTCAGGCCGTGTGCCGGGCTGCCTTTGCAGGCACGTTGAGGGAGGGCCATGGTCGTGCCACTGACCGGTCGCGTCATCGCGGCTGTTGTCGGCGGGCTGCTTGTGATCCTGGCCGCCAGGAGCGTGATCGGGACTATCATCGTGCCCCGGCCAACCGGTAGCTGGCTTATCCGCTCGGTCGACAAGGCGGTGGACGCCGCGTACAAGATGGCGACCAAGCCGATCAAGGAATACCGCACCCGCGATCGCGTCCTGGCCAGCGAGGCAGCCGTGATCCTGCTAGTTCAGCTGATCGCCTGGCTCGGCCTCTTCTTCATCGGATTCGCGCTGCTCATGTGGCCATTCGTGCATGGCGGGATCACGATCGCGTTCACGACTGTCGGCCCGGCAGTGTGGTTCATCGGCGACTCGACGGCGAGCGGCGTCGGCGAGCGTGCGATCCAAGACTGCGCCGGGCTGACCGGCCTGGTCGTCGTCACCCTGCAGATCGCATACCTGCCGACCCTCTACTCGGCCTTCAACCGGCGCGAAACCGACATCGCGCTGCTGAACGCCCGAGCCGGCGTCCCGTCTTGGGGGCCGGAACTCCTCGCCAGGACCCACTACGCACTCGGATCGGGCTCGTCGACGATCGACACGCTCCCGGACCTGTTCGCTCAGTGGGAGCGGTTCGCCGCGGACGTTGCCGAGAGTCATACCACCTATCTGCCGCTGGTCAGGTTCCGCTCACCGCGGCCGCTGTCGTCCTGGGTCATTGCGATGCTGTCCGTCCTAGACGCGGCGGCGCTGTTCCTCGCGCTCTCGCCGAAGATTGCTCCCGAGGTACCGGCCAGGCTCTGCCTGCGCAGCGGCTTCATCTGCCTGACCGACATCGCCAGGGGGATGCGCCTGAAGGTTCCCGAGGCACCGGACCCGGACGAGGGCATCTCCCTGACCTACGAGGAATTCCTCGACGCCGTCGCCAGGATGGAGAAGGTGGATTTCCCGATCGAGCGCCCGCCCGAGCAGGCATGGCCGGAGTTCGTCGGCTGGCGGGTCAACTACGAGCAGGCTGCCTACGCGATCGCGTACGCGATCGACGCGGTGCCCGCCCTGTGGTCTGGTCCCAGGAAATGGCCCCACAAGCCGATCCCTCCGATCAGGCCGGCCGCAGGCCGCCCGCCGAAATGAGTGCGCCAGCTCCGACTTCGGATCCGTTGCGCGACCACGAACGCCACAAAATGACGGCGATCATGACCGTAACCGATCCGATGTGGCAGAGAGCCGCCCGCCTGCACGAGCGTCTCGCATTGCGTGGCAGTGGGCTTGGTTCAGGCGCTCAGGGCGCGCACGACATGGTGCTCGCAGCCAGCCAGCCGGGTCACGCCCTCATCAAGTTTCAACTTGCTGTATGTTGCGTTACCGCAAAGGTGACATTTCGGACCCAATAATGACTGCGGCGCACAGTGTGTCAGTGGCTCTGGCCCAAAATGTGGTGGGCTGTCGTCGAGCGCGAACCGCAGGTAGCGGTCGGCCGAGCGCCTGACCGCCGCCACGCCGTCGGCATGTACCACGCGCTGCCACCAGGCACCGTAGACCGCGTGGAAGCCAAACGGCTCCAGCAACTCAAGTGCGCGGCGGATCGCGCGCGGTCGCTCTGGGATGAGATTCGGGTAGCTGTACATGAAGCTGACCCAGCGCCGGTCGGGCACGACCGTCATGATGTCGCCGGAGAACAGGGCACCTCTGCCGTCCTCGCCGCCAGCCCAGTGCAGCACCTGCCCGCCATCGAAGTGCACGCCTGCATTGATCAGCGTCAGACCAGCACCGATCGAGTGCGTGTCGCCCTCCCAGAAAACGACGGCCTCGTCGGGCCTAGCGACCCACTCCCGGTCGGCCGCGTGGATGTAGACCGGTGCATTGAAGGCATGCGCCCACTCGATCATGCTGCCGTAGAAATGGGGATGGCTGATCGCGATCGCACTGACGCCTCCGAGCGCGTTCACGGCCGCGATCAGCTTGTCGTCAATGTAGGTGATCATGTCCCAGAGCACGTTCCCGCCCGGCGTGCGGACCAGCAGGGCGCGCTGACCGATCGCCGTCGCTGGGCTCGCACCGATGCCGGTGATTCCCTGGCCTTCCTCCTCGAGCCTGCCCTGGTGGCCGTCGCGGGCAAGTTCAGCCAGGCTCGTCCATTGCTGCCCGTCCCACCCGACGTACTGGCGCTCGTCCAGGCAGATCGGGCAGTCCTGACGCGGCGCTGAGTACTGGACACCGCAGGTTACGCAAATGGGAAGGTCGGTTCGCATCCACTCAGGTATACCCCTGCGGCGGAGCAGGCCGGGACCGCCCCCCGGGTATTGGTATCACCCTCGATAACGCGGCGAAGCCGTTCGCGGAATAGAGCAACGCATCACGTCGCCCGAACGTCACATGTTGGAGATCCCGGTTTACCCAAAACGAGGTTGGCGGATCTCTCAAATGACCGAGGAGAGTGGATGAAAAATTCGCGATGGGCCTTGGGATTCGCCGCCGCAACGGCCGCTGGACTCGCGGTAGCCGCAGGGCTGCCTGCCGGGCTGGCATCGGCGCAGGGCCAGAGCAGCGCCGGCGGGCCGATGGTGAAGCTGAGAACGTGCGGCGTGCGAACTACGCTCAGCCGCTGACCGTCACGCAAATCATTCACCTGCCGGGCGGCGCTATCGTCCGCCGGCCCATGCCCGGCTGGACCGCGGAGGGCTGGCAGGGACTGCACCGCTTCATCCGCATCACGGT
>Ga0070707_100002212_pt1 | contig 18548 bp, 16 predicted proteins | sample KBSK5502metaG_FD_65468 | JGI IMG/M metagenome (GOLD analysis project Ga0070707, IMG submission 65468) | Corn, switchgrass and miscanthus rhizosphere microbial communities from Kellogg Biological Station, Michigan, USA - KBS K5-50-2 metaG | ecosystem: Host-associated > Plants > Roots >... | reverse complement strand
GCCCTGGTCGATGGCGGCAGTTTTTTCTTGCTCTGCTTGCGGTTCTGCCGTGGTTTGCGGCAAGGCGTCTTGCGCCCTCGACGAGTCCGACGCATCCTGGTCGAATCCTTTTCCGCCTCCTTGACCCCATCCCTGGCTTGGGCCTGGATATTCAGGTAGGTGTGTGCGGCGGAGAGGACACTGTAGCCTTCTCTTTTAGAGCCAGGGTCAATGCCACAGGCCACGGGTTGCACCACCCGTGCTGACGGCTCTGCATTCAGCCGGACACAAAAGATCCCGCCTTTCCAGAAAGCCGTGGCCTTGCCGCTTGTGAGCCAGCGACGGGCGCGCGAGGGCGTTGTTGGCATCAATGGCTGGTGCTTGCGGTCGAATACCGGGACATACATGTGCGATAAGCCTCTTTCGAGTAAAATGTTCCCTTCGAGGCTTCCCACCGAAGCGGAGCGGGATTAGGGAGGCGTCCCGTTCGTTCTGTGAGCTGCCATGCCCAGGTGATTCAGCTTCCTTCAGCCGCCCTCTTGCGAGAGCTTGGATAAGCTAGTCTTGCAGTTACCCTCGTTGGCGCTCCGCTGGCAAGGCGGAGCGCTTCACAAGCCCCGGCATAGAATGCCGGGGTGCTTGACCTTCGACCTCATGGAAACTCATGACCCTGTTCTACTTAAACTCAATAATACGGGGACGCGCTGCGAAGACAACATCTACGAAAAGAGTCTTTCCTATGAGTTTGATATGGGTAACCTTCATGTATGAGGGGACGGCGTAGGTGACGTATTGGCAAGCCCACGATAGTTCTACAACGCGGTTCGTGACCTGAGAAGACTCTTTACATGGATACGCTAAAAACTCGTGTAATTTTGCCTCCTGCGTTGTCAGCAAAGTTCTTGCAGTGTCCATCGCAGTCTGCCTATCCTGCGCAGTGACAACCTTTACCGAATAGCTGTCTTTGCCGCCTGTAAATGCTTGGAGGTTGCGGATATACAGCGATGTGCCAAGAACGGCGTTAATGGAAAGAGAGGGAATATTCCCCGCAGTTCCGCTACCAACCCCTCTTCCCTCAACTGTCGCGAAACCGTATCCCTCCGCGCTGCCTGCTGGCACAAACACGCTGGATAGTGTCACCACTTCAATCCCCCCGCTTGTGGTAAAGATGAGTCCTTGAGGGAGTTCCTGCGAAACAACGGAGCCATTCGTTACGGTCAGAGTGCCGTGAGCCTTTGTCGCGGGATAGGTTATTATTCCTGTCGGAATAATTGGAACTGAGCTGGTAAATGATTTCGCAGGGAGGAAGACAGCCGGAATACGAATGGCAAGTCGTTCTTCCGGCTGCGCAGAGGGGGATAGTGTGCAAAGCACAAGGAGGATAGAGAGAGTCACCAAAGCGAGGAAAACGCGGAGTATTGAGGGACGAGCTACCTCCTCCCGAACAACATACAAATGGATTGTTTCAATCTCTTCTTCGTCCACTGTCTGCATATACCCTCCTTTGTAAGCTCCACGAATATACCTTACTGTTGCGGCTTGAACTGCGTCCCGTCGTTGAGATACGTAAACTGCTGATTGCCCACATGCACGATCATGTCAATCTTGCCGTCGCCGTTCACATCCTGAAAGTCGGCGGTGACCGGGATTTGCTCCGGGCTACTGCCAATGATGGCAGGGCCGTTATAGATGCGGGCCTGAGCCACATTGCCGCCGGGTTGCTCAATGATGACAACGCGGCCTTTCAGGTTGAGAAAGATAAAATGGGTGGGATGATCGGCACTGTCATCATGGCCTACCACTGCATCAACCTGGTAGGTTCGCGGCGACCCGTAAGTGGCGTCTAATTGGTGCTCACTCCACCACGAACCGAGCATCTGAAAGCCTACCCAGAGCGCCAGCATGGCGATCATCCCGACACTGACAAATACCATCCAGTGAGCCCGCTGCTTCGGCGGCGATTCAGGATGCACCACAATTCTTCGGTTGCCCTGTTGGTAGGTGTATGGCCTGCCTATAGGGTAGCGGATGGCACTCCGGGGCATACTGGTGGTATATTCGTCGTCTTCAGGTGCTTCGTCAGGGGGCGGCGTGTATGGTCGAGAAGCACGCTGGATTGTATGGTTGGCGATTTGTTCTCTCATCAGAATGTCCTTCCGTGAACAAATAAGGTCGCCTCGTCCGGGGTCAAGAGGCCGTCAACGACATACTGCTGGACTGCTAAGATGGCGTCCTGATCTTCGTGGCATTCGCAGGTGCTATTCCAGCAAAACGGATGGTCGGCGGTGTGTAAGAGTTCGTGTTCATCTACAAGAACGACGTAGGCAAAGTTATCAGGCGTTTGCATGACTGCCCTTTTCGCGGTCTAGGAGAATAAGACGTTTTATATAGTTTACCCTATTTACGCGATAATTTCAAGAGTATGACAGAGGTAATTTGACAATATCCTGTAAAATGCTTGTAAAGATAATTGGGGTGCGCTATGACCATAAACGGCGACGAGTGGCTAACCATTGATGATATTTATGAGCGATTAGACAAAAAAGTTCCGAGGGATACGATCAGGTCATGGATACGCAGTAAGCGGCTGCCGGCGTATAAACCGGCCAGGACGTATTTAGTTAAACGGGAAGACTTGGAGAAGTTTTTGCGGGAGAGCCGGACGAAGCCGGATGATAGTGAAGATTGACGCCTCATATTTCTTCCGGCGGTGAAATAGTCAGCCGCCCGGCTTTTAGTATGACATCTACCGTGTGGAATACTGTTGTTTGAATCAATTCCGTTCGCTTTTCCAACTCATATAATTTTTCGTGATTTGTCTGGAAGCGCTCTGGAGGAAAATTTACAGCGGTTTGCTGTTCAATAGCCCTGACGCATAAATATTCCAGGCAGCATTGGACCATTTTTCTCAACAAAATGCTGGCCAAGCAAAAGGAAAACGCATCGTTTTCTGACACATAACCATTCGCCGTGTCCGGTGAGCTGTCCATTTTGGAATGTGGATTGTCATTGGACATTGCCGAATCGTGCCATAAGTTTTGCCAGGGCAACGAATAGCCGTTGATTGGCTCTAATAGCCAGTTCACAGAAATTTGGATATGAGAAGCACTATCTGTGAACTTTGCTCAAAAAAGATGGCTCTTCTGTCTCTACAAGCGCCTTGATAGCTCCTTCCCGCTACATGGTAAAACTTATGGTACGATTCGGCAATATCCAATGGCAAAGGGCATGGAATGCTGTGAGCGAAAATTTGAGAAATCGGTGAGTGGTTCTTCCCTCAGAAAGAGGGGAAGTCGCTCACCGATTTCTCCTGATTCCTGCCACAGCATTCCAAAATGGACCCTCTGGGTCTGCGTCCTCCCTATTTCAGGCAAACTGTGCGGTGAAGATGCGCGCGGTCTGGTCGTCGCTGGCGGAGGCAATCAACGATCCATCTGGTGACCAGCGTAGCGCGTTGATTGGCGCGCTATGGCCCTGGTAGGTCTGGACCAGCTTGTCGCTCCGGGTATCCCAGATGGAGACGCGCATGTCTTTGCCACCTGTCGCAAGATATTTGCCGTCGGGCGACCAGTCCACTGCCTGGCTCTGTGGACTATAGGTGTGCTGCAGACGACCATTGGCCACGTCCCAGACCTGGTTATCGGCGGCGAGGTATTTGCTATCAGGAGACCAGGCCAGACTGTTGGGTCCGATGTGGAGCGTCGAGAGGACCTGGCCGCCGGGCAACGCCCGAATTTGAATTACATTGTTCCCGTTGCTGAGCGCAATGTGTTTGCCGTCAGGCGACCGGGCTATGAGCACGGGGGTCGGTGTGTAAGTCGTAGAAATTCCGATCATGCCGGTAAACTGAAGGTTGGTGAGACGGTTACCGCTTGCAATGTCCCAAAAAGCAACAGACAGCGCGTTTTGTGTATCTGCATAGACTGCGGCCAGTTGCGTGCCATCGGGCGACCAGGCAACACACGCGCCGAGAGTTGAGTAATCGCGCAAGACACAGCGATTTTGCTGGTTAGCACCCTCCCATACCAGAATTTTGCCTGGGTTGTCGCCGAGCGCGATGAGCTCTGTGCGAGGAGACCAGGCCAGGCCAGTTGCATCGCCAGTGTCATTAATTGTAACGGCGGGACTGATTGTGCGGGAAGTCAGCAGCTTTCCGCGAGCTGTCCTGCCTTCTGCTACAGCCTGCCAGACCTGGGCCGTGCCGCTCAGATCGATTGAAGCCAGACGCGTACTGTCTGGTGACCAGGAGAGGCCATAGACTTTATCCGTATGCCCGTGATAGGTATAGAGAGGCAGCAGGGCGCTCTGGCCGGGATTGGAAGATACTCTCCAGACCAAGCCTGCTGCGCCAAGGGCAGCTGCGCCTCCAGCGCCAACCAGACCCCCCAAAAGCGCGCGCCGCGAAAGTCCTCGCTTTGGTGCCTGGTTGATTGCTACTGGCGCGCTGTTCGCCTGCTCCAACGCGCTGGCGAACGCCCGGACGCTGGAGAAACGCTCGCGAGGATTCTTGGCCAGCGCGCGCGCGAGCACTTGCTCAACCTGTGGCGCGAGGTCGGGACGACGCTGGCGTAGCGAGGGAGGGTCGATCAGTGCGTGTTGCGTCGCTACCTCTGTATAGGTGCCGGCGAAGGGCGGCTCCCCACAGAGCCATTCGTAGACCAGAATGGCTAGCGCATACTGATCGCTGGCGGCTTCGAGTTGTCCTGCCAGCTGTTCTGGCGCCATATAGGTCACGGTTCCGGTGACTGGAGCTTGAGTCCTACCAGGCATGTTTTCGACCACTGGCGCGAGCCCAAAATCGCTCAGGAGCAGCTTATCCTGCTCTCCCAACAACAGATTTTCTGGCTTGATATCCCCGTGAATCTGTCCGGCCCGGTGAGCGGCATCCAGGGCTGGCGCGATCTGACGGAGATACATGAGCACTCCCTCCATCGGCAGCTGGCTCCCGCGGGGATGGCGCTGGCGCAATGTTCCACCGGTGGCATAGGGCAGAACGAGAAAAGGCGAGCCATCCCGCACATCGCAGCTGAGAATAGGGAGAATGTGTTCATGGTGCAGACGCGCAAGTTTGCGAACCTGCACGAGGAAGCGTTCCATCTGCTCATCGCCTGGACGAGTCCGAAAGATCTTCAACGCGACCCGCGTCTGAAGGTAGCTATGCTCGGCGAGATAGACATCAGCGAAACCGCCGCGACCAATGACGTGAAGCAGACGATAGTTGCTGATCTCCTGTTGTTGCGTCTGCTGCACCTGTTGTTGTTTTACTTTGCTGTCCATATATACACCATTCCGTCTGCGCTCCCAGAAACAATATAGCTCCCGTCAGCCGACCACGCCAGCGTGAGGACGTTTGCGTTATGTTCGCGGTAGGTCGCGATCAGTTTGCCAGTAGCTGCTTCCCAGATCTGAATAGTATCGTCTTCTCCTCCGCTCGCTATGCGGCTGCCATCAGGCGACCAGGCGACGGTTCTGACGGTTTGGGTGTGTCCTTGGTAGGTCAGGACATGCTCGCCAGTCAGAGCTGTGGAGATATGGACAGCAGAGCCCCAGCCGGAGGCAACGTGCTGCTCGTCAGGCGACCAGTCCAGCGCGAATTTCTGGGGGGCTGATCCGTCGCCGTGATAGCGTGAGATTAACTGCGTCTTCGATGTATCCCAGATATTGACGCTGCTGTTTAAAAACGAGGCCAGATAGCGGTTGCTCGGCGCCCAGACATCCAGATCTACCGCGCCGGGCGTCCAGAGAGCGGGCGGATCAATCGTGTTCATGGATACCACATCGTGATTGAGTATCAGCTGACCCGTGGTCGCGTCCAGGATGACAATGTGCCGGTCCTTAGCCTGGCTTGGAGGAGGGATAGTGTTCGGATCAGTATATCCACCAAGTAAGATGATCGATTTTCCATCAGGCGACCAGGCCTGGGCTATGCCACCGGCGGGCGTGGTGAGCAAGACATTGCCTGTCGCGGCGTCGAGAATGTGTACCCCGAAAGAGACGCTATTGCTGGTGACATCGGTTGTGGTTGTGGCCAGAATACGCGTGCCGTCAGGCGACCAGGTGGCCCCTTTCCTGTTGCCATAGGGATACGTCGGATTTCCTGCTCCTGCATAGGTGTCACCGGTGAGAATATGTTCGCCGGTAAAAGCGTGCCACTCGGTGAGTTTGCCAAAGATCGGAAACGCGCTTCCCCCTGTTACGCTGCCTGCTGAAAGGATCCGTGTGCCATCAGGTGACCAGGCCAGCGTATCTAGCTGGAAAGACTGAATGCCTGTGTTGCTGAGTCCACCGTAGATATAGACAGTTTTGCCAATCGTATCTGTTGTGCTGACTGGCGACGAGGCTCGCTGATGTTTTGAGCTCTGAGAGAGTGGACTGGCACCAGACAACGCCCGCCAGCCCAGATAACTGCCCCCGGCCGCCAGCGCACCAGCAGCGCCCAGCATGGCCAGCATGAAGCGGCGCGAGCGGCGGCGTTCCTCGCGAGGTTGTTCCGGGAGGGGATCCAGGCTCTGTTCGCTCTCTGCCTGTCTCGCGGGAGCTGGCTCAGGCATTGTGTTGCTGCGAGAAGCCCGTTCCAGCGTGTCTGCAAATGCCTGGATGCTTTCAAAGCGCTGATGATAATCTTTCGCCAGCGCCCTGTTCATCACTGCTTCGACAGCAGGCGAGATGTCGGGGGCTTTCTCGATCAAGGCTGGCACAGGAGCGCTCAGGTGCTTTTTGGCAATCTCAAGGTAGGTGGGACCGTCAAAGGGAGGAACTCCACACAACCATTCGTACGCCAACGTTGCCAGGGCATACTGGTCGCTGGCAGGCCGGGGCCGTCCTTTCAGCTGTTCTGGAGACATGTATGTTGCCGTTCCTACCACATCTTGCACGCTTTGTGAGTGAGAACTGCGCGCGACAATCGCGATGCCAAAGTCACTCAGCAATAACTCGCCATTCGCGTCCAGGAGCAAATTTTCTGGTTTCAGGTCTCGGTGAATGAGTTGCTGATCATGAGCATATTGTAAGGCTGCGGCAACCTGCTTGACGTAACGCAGAGCAGTCTCGCGGGGAACACGCGAGCCTTCAGGATGGCGTCGGCGCAGATTGCCCCCAGGGGCATAACTCATTACCAGAAAAGGGATACCATTTTCGATGCCAAAATCTTTCACCTGGATAATGTGTTGATGGTTTAAACGAGCAAGGATGCGAGCTTCATCAAGAAAGCGTTGTTGTTCTTCCTGGTCGAACAGATACATGTGCAGGACTTTAACTGCGTGCAACATCTTGAGATAGGTATGCTCGGCGAGGTAAACGTCAGCGAAGCCACCAGCATCAAGTAAATGGAGCAGGCGATAATTTCCAAGTTGTTGTTCGGTGATCGTGCGCACAGGAATCCCTCCATAGTTTGTACTGCTGGTAGTTATACGTTGCCTGGAAAGGATTTATCTCTTCCGAGGAGTATCCACCAGACAGTTCTGGAATTGATGGGTCATATGCCCTCTCTTTTCTCACTCTGGGGATACATTTGGAATGTTGTGAGCGACTTCCCCTCTTTCTGAGGGAAGAACCACTCACCGATTTCTCAAATTTTCGCTCACAGCATTCCAAAATGGACAGGTGAGCAGGCTTCTGGAGAAGCTTCATTTCTGCCAGATAAAATTTCGTCTCCAAGCGAAAATGACTGTTTATGCGATCCCGACATACGAGAAAATGGTCTGTTTGCTGCCAGGAAAAGAATTGTGTCAGATTAGACCAGAAATGCGCCGCTTTTGCATCTCGACTACCGAGATACGCGAACGGTTATGATTCAAAATGCGCATGGAATTAAGTCAAACGACAAATACTTGCTTTATAGATTTTTCCGGTGGCCGCTCACCTCTGAGCCACCCCTGTATATATGCCCGACTGATACTGGCTTGCTCTTCAGTCATCATTTGCAGTTCATTCATTACCAGGTGAGATGAGCCTTCGGCTTCAAACTCTTTGATGCCTCTGTGCCGCTCATACTCCGCTAGCTGATCTGGCAGTGTGTGCCCAAGCGCAATATGAGCAACTTCATGGATCGTCGTTTTCAGCGGAAACTTTGCGAACGGATTGATAGCGACATTGCGGTCATAGGCATAGCCCTGTATCGTCGAATCTGATCTTCTAAATGGCACCCGCATGATACCCAGCTTCTCTAGAGCTAGCTCAAGGTTCCACTCGGGTATGACAGGCGGTGGCAACTCGTCGCCCTTGGTCTGTGAGTAGGTGAAGATGCAACGTACCGGCTTATAGCCAATAATTTGCGGCTCAGCCTCTTCCTCGCCTTCCTTGGGTCTGGCGAATATCGGGCGCACGATTTCATAGACTTTGCTGCCATTCAATACGGTGCGGCCAAGCGCATTCCAGCGCTTAAGAGTTGCCACCAGCCCTTCAGCACCTTGCATCTGTAGGTACACCATGTTCAGATACGAGTACTGGTGCAAGCCCGGAACAGCAGAATACGTTGAACCCAGATCGCCCGGAGCAGTCAAAGCCGTTTCCATGACCTTGCCCCAACCGATATCGCGTTTGGCGGCGGCTTGCTCAGGGGCCATGTCACGCCCCCAAATAATCCACCACGCTTTGCAGCATCGCGATCAGCTCTTCCTGCTCGCCGATATGTTCCCAGCCTCTTGGCAGGTCAGTCCGGTACTTGGCGCTCAACCGACCATTGATGCGGCCCATGAGTTCTAGTAACTCACTTACACGCCCAAACATGGAAGCCCGGCTCAATATGGCCGAAATCGAGATCAGTATTTTTGCCCGAGGGTGTTTGTCCCGCCGCGTGGAAAGTATGCATGGCTTGCGCCAGCGCACCGCTACCCTGGAGACAGACCGCAATGCGCAGCGGTGCACCATTTCGTGGCGCTTTACTTCCACTGATGCTCGGGACAAGCTCCACCATCTCTATCCGGTCGTCACTCACAAAGCGGACTAATTGCCAGGTTCGCGCCTCAGAACATACTTTCTCGCTCTCCTTCGTTGGCTGTTTCCAGAGCACTGACAAGAGGTATGTTAAATTAGGCCAAAAAGCCTTGACAACTCAGCATTTCCTCCACATAATTAGATACATACATGTATGTATCTAATTATGTGGAAAGTGAGTCTTGTCTATGCGCAAAACGAAAGAGGAAGCGCAGCTGACACGCGAGCAGGTGTTGCGGGCTGCCTTGCAGGTGTTCCGGCGCAAAGGCTATGCTGCCACGACCCTCGAAGCCATTGCGAAGTCAGCTGGCTTCACACGGGGAGCCATCTACAATCACTTTGAGGGGAAGGCTCAGCTCTATCAGCTCTTGATCCAGCAAGGCTTTCTGCGCTTGAACGACGCGTTTGAAACAGCCTTTGAGGCTGGTGGCACCATCGAAGAGCGCCTGCGCCATCTGCTGATCAACCCATTGGTCTTGCTGGAAGAGGATGACCTGGCTCAGGGGGTGATTGAACTGACGCTTTTTAAGAACGAGGATGCGCTCTCCCTGTCGGATGGGCTGGCCCGCAAACAACCAGGAACGCAGGCTCTGATCGAACGCATCGTCCAGTTCTTGGATGAAGGCATTGCGGAGGCGGTGCTCCGGGCGGATATGGACAGAGCGGCAGAGGCGCTGGCCCTGTTGGCTACCCTCAATGGTGCGATCCTGCTCTGGTTCCAGAGCAGGCAGGCTTTTTCGCTCCAGGGATTGGCCGCGACGCTTGCCGAGACCTTCCTGCACGGCATCCTGTCTTCAGGATAAGAGCCAGTCCCCTGCTCTTTTTTTGATCGCTTTAGATACATCCATGTATCTAAACTGAGTTGGAAATGAAAACTACAAGGAGCAATCATGTCACCCTCAACCAATGAGATGCGTCTTCGCCGGTACTATGAGGCACTCAGTACTGGCAACCTGAATGATCTTGAGACCCTGGTGAGCGAGGAGTTTGTCGATCACGAGCAACTCCTGGGCATTCCAGCGACCCGCGCTGGACTCAAACAGAAGTATACCCTGCTGCGTGCTGGCTTCCCTGATCTCCACTTCGTGGTGGAGGACCTTATGGGCGTTGGGGAGCAAGTGGCCGTGCGGGTTAGCGTTTGCGGGACACATACCGCCGAGTTCATGGGGCGGCCACCGACGGGGCGCACGTTCGCGGTCACTTCTCTCGGCATCTTCCGTTTCGCTAGCGGACGCATCACCGAGCACTGGGGGGTCTTTGACCAGATGGGCATGCTGGCTCAACTCGGCGCTTTCTCCTCCTGACCGCATGGGTGTATGCGATCAGGGAGTACCATGACCACCAACCAGCAAAGGAGTTGACGATATGAAGACACACGGCTTGTCCTTAGCGCCTCAGGCAGCACCCGACCCGCCTGGCCGCATCGAACAGGGGGAGCGACGGCTGCTTTCGCGAGCGCGTCTTGGAAAAACACCCGCACTCTCCCTGTACCCATCTGCTGTAGCCTCGCGGTGGGGCGGAACTGCTCAAAGTTGGCTTGTCCGAGCCCCGAGGAAAAACAGGTCGCACGAGATCACGCTGCGGCTGGATCACCTCTCGCAGTTGTTTAGCTCCCCATCGGGCGACCCCTTTTCCGAGGAGCCCTTGCTGGTTTCGGGCATGGACTGGATTCTAGACGAACTCAGCACTCACGGATTGGGGAGGAGGGCCAGGACCAAGACGACGATTGTGCTGCCAAAGGGGAGCCTGGACCCCAGCCTTGCCACCAGGGTCAGGGGAGCGGTGAAGCGCTGCTGCCAAAGCAAAATCCAGCGCAATCAGCATGCGCTGGTTGCGCTGCGCTGGCAAGGGATCAAAGCCTTGCAAATGGGCATTGTCTTTCTAGCAGGGTGTCTCTTGCTGTCCGCCTTGCTCAGTGGGTCCGCACTCGTGCCGGGCTTTTTGGGCACCCTGCTCGGCAACGGGCTGGAGATTGCGGGCTGGGTCAGCCTCTGGCGCCCCATCGAGATTTTTCTGTACGAATGGTGGCCCTATTGGCGGGAGAATCAACTCTACACCCATGTGATGATCATGCAGATCGTCCTCGAAGAGGAAAAAGTAACCGAGCGTTGATCACTTTTCTGAAAGCAGAAGCGATCGTCGAGAAGCTGGTGGTGAACTGAGAACGTCAACTGACTTTCTTTTGTCAATATCTTTCTGGACTGACCACTAGGGTAAGAATGTAATGCTACAATTGTCCTACGGATTGCTACTTAGTCAGGAGAACGCCAGCATGGACAGCTTCATCTTCGACTTAATGGAAACTCACGACTACGAAAACATTTTCTTCTGCCAGGAGAAGGCCCTCGGACTCAAAGCCATTATCGCCATTCACGATACCACGCTCGGTCCTGCCGCCGGTGGCGTACGCATGTGGCCTTATGAAACGGAAGCAGACGCCATTAGAGACGTTCTGCGCCTCGCACGCGGCATGACCTACAAGTGCGCCGCAGCAGGCCTTTCCTATGGCGGAGGTAAGTGCGTAATCATCGGTGATCCCAAACGAGATAAAACCGAAGCGAAATTTCGCGCCCTCGGTCGTTTCATCCACCGTCTCAATGGCCTGTTCATAACCGGCATCGATGCCGGTACCAACCTGGATGACATGTTGATGATACGCATGGAAACACCATACGTCGTCACTGTGCCCGAAGCATGGGGTGGCCCTGGAGATACTTCGCAAGCCACCGCCTCTGGTGTCGTCCAGGGTATGCGTGCCTGCCTCAAAGAGGTCTATGGAAGCCCCAGCTTGCAAGGTCGCACCGTTGCCTTGCAAGGCATAGGTGCAGTGGGAAAACACACCTTAAAATACCTGGTAGATGCAGGCGCAATCGTAACACTTACCGACATCGACCAGCAGCGAGCTGAGCTTGCCGCCTCCGAATACAGGGCAAACATTGCCCGCCCCGAAGAGATTCACCGTCTCAACGTGGATGTATATTGCCCCTGCGCACTGGGCGATGTACTCAACGACCAGACGCTTCCAGGACTACACTGTAAAATCGTCTGCGGCTCCGCCAATAACCAGTTAGGCGAGGAACGCCACGGCGATGTACTGCAAGGGCTGGGTATCCTCTACGCGCCGGATTACATTGTCAACGCCGGAGGCTTGCTTGCCGGCCTGGATAGCCTCAACCCCGGTGGATTCAACCGTCCACGCGCCATGGAGAAAATCTCCCGCCTCTACGATGCGATGGAAAGCGTGATTGCGATCTCCAAAGAGCAGCACATCCCGACTTACCGCGCTGCAGATGTGCTGGCCGAACAGCGCATCGCATCTATTCGACAGGCCAAAAGCCTGGCAACTGGCAATGAGTGGAGGAGAGCATAGCAGCCAGGGAACGGCAGCAGCTTAACACTTCTCGCTTTATAACGTTGATATCCTCGCCCGAACGCTTTGCAACAGTTTGCAATTATGTCCAGCACTTTAAGGCTATGCCGTGTTACTCAGAGCGCGTTGAAGCGTTTTGTTGCTGGGGGGATAATCCGCAACGCGAAGGGGAAGTCAATGTCTATGCAAAAGAGGCTCCGTTTTCTTTCAGCAGGAAACAAGAAGAATAAAGTCATTTTTACTCTTGCCGTAATAGCGCTTATTTTCATCCTTTTGCTATCCGTACTACATAGCGGCAAAACTCAACTAACAACATCTGCAGATGCCTCTACTACAGGAAATGCGGCTGGCTCTGCCTCCTTACCACGCACAACCCCCTCGGGTGCAACATCCTCAGGCTCGCACAACGCTCAGCTATCGACAAACTCCTCTGCAAATATTACGGTCGACTTTGGCTCCAGGCAGAACTACGCACATCCGATACCATCCCAATTTCTTGGCATCGGAGGCATAGATATGGCTATTGCTATCCAGAATAATGGCGGGAAGTATGTGCCTCAAGCAGGCTTTCACTTTACAAAACTCGGCGATTATGACTATATGTCGGAAATTTTTTCTACTTCAGCAAGCATGACGAACTCCTCCCAGCAGAATTGGACACACCTCGACAATCAATTGACGCTCGCCATGCAATACAATTTGCAGCCTATGGTCACCCTGGCCTATACACCCGGCTGGCTGCAACCGCAGAACCAGAACCCTAAGCAGACTAACCCTTGCCTGACCTATAATCCGCCGGTTACTTCCGCCAACGTGAAGCCAATGTATCTTGTAAACGGGCAAGATAGCGGACCGCAGACATGGGGCAAATTGGCAGCCCTCATCGTCGCGCACGTGGATCAGAAATTTCCCCAGGCTCATGCCCTCTATGAAATCTGGAATCAGCCCGATGGGAACCAATTCCTCTGCATGCCCAAGGGAGATACAAACGCCGATGCGGATAGGGTTACGGCCTATAAAGCCATCTACGCCGCTGCGGCTCCCTTGATGCGCCAGCAAGCAAACAAAGATGGAGTACAGATCAAAATAGGAGGCCCGGCGTTGGTCTATGCCCTGCAAAATCACCTGCAGATGTGGCTCCCCGCCCTTCTAAATGATCCATCAATCTACCCTTATGTTGATTTCATCTCCTATCACCGCTACCTGTATGGAAGCACCTTTAACGGGGGAAGTGGTTCGCTTGTTGCTAACGCGCAAGACCCATTATTAGGCGTCAAGGCAGAATACGAACAGGTCGCCAAAGCCGTCCGCTCAGGCAAACAACCAAATGCTGCCAGCACACCCATTTACATAGACGAATACAACATGAATCCTTGTATCCCCAATGTGTGCCGGAACGACCCGATTTACTCCCCGCTTGACCAGGGGCTGTTTGTAGTCGATCACCTGAACGCCGTAATCGATACGAACTCCCCCTATGGAGCAGCAGGAGCTGTCCCCGCTGGCCTGGCCTACTATACATGGTTTACTCCGCTGGGTAACCTCTGCATGTTCGGGGTGATCGACGCCAATATGGACTGCGGTAAACAAGGCAGCATGTTACAACCATATCCCCAGTACTATGCCTACGAGCTACTCGGTGGGTCAAATTATCTCAATATAACCAACGGCGGGCACGTAGCAAATGCTGCCTCTTCCAATCTCTCGGGCGTGTACGTGGCAGGTTTCTTTACGCAGTCGCGGGACAGCCTGGTGATCGTCAATACTACTTCAACAAGCTACACCACTTTAAACATACTTGCCCAGCATCCGGGGAAGGTGACCGTTTCGCAGGCCAATGTCTATACGGTCAATGTTAATCTCAACAACCCTGCCGGTTCCATTACCACCCAGCAAGTAAATCTCGTGCAAGGGACAAATGGATATACTATGATCGTGCATCTCCCTGCCAAAACTATGATCGGCATTTCATTCGCGGCGCAATAAAAGATCACCACCTCTGTCTGGTTTGAACTTTTTCTCCCCTCATGATAGAGTAGTGGCTATGAGCAAAACGATGATGTGTCCAGGCTGTGGGCTCATGCTGCCTTCAGCAGAAGAACAACTCGATGATCGCTATTATGCTTCCGCTGCGTGCAGGCAACTGTATGATGAGCTCTCTGCCTATACCTTGTCCTTGCAAGATGCAGATTTTCTTCACCAATTCGCTGTTGATACGTATGCCGCACAGCATGCAGGAGCAGTCGTCAAACCAATTGGGATTGCGTTTGCTCTGGTAGGATTATACCTGGCATGTGAACATCACTATACTGGCAGACAAGTACAAAAAGCACATATGCTTCTTGCAAGAACACCAAAGCAGTGGCCACGATTTCGACTGCCAGAAGCAAAAGCCTCACTGACCGTTCTTGATGTGCTCAACACTCCAGAACATGAAAGAAACGACATGCTACGAGAATGGGCGAAGGCTGTTTGGAGTATTTGGGAATCAGAACATACAAGGGTTGCGGAGTTCGTACAGGAGCGTCTCCATGTTTAATACTCCCAGAAATGCAAACACACGTCGATATGATATGATGCACTACATAGCTTTGTGTTCTGTGGACTAAGAACGGGAAGGCATTGCATGGCAACATCATATCGTGGCGAAGTACGAGCGCCCGACTTTCCTAAAGGCCTTGACTGGATCAATAGCGATCATCCAATCAGCATCAAAGAATTGCGCGGTCACATTGTGATCCTGCACTTCTGGACGCTGTGCTGAATCAACTGCATGCATGCACTCGCGCAGTTGCGTGAGCTTGAAACTACATTCCCCGAGGAGCTCTCTATCGTGAGCATAGCCTGACAAACTTTACCTCTCCCAAGGGGGGATACTGCTGCAGTAGCTGGTAGTCTTGCAAGCAGAGGTGTATATCAAATGGCTTATTCCTGTCCTGTACGCGCCGCGCAATCATTAATTCATTGGCCCGTGTGAAGATCGCCTGTATTGACCTGTTCGGAAAATACTTGACCAGGGTTCTAAACGGGTTCGTCGGGTAACGCAATCGCAATTGCCAGTCCTCTTTGTCCGTCCACTGCGGTTGCGCGGGCCTATCACGCAAACAGAGCAACGTTTCTTCTCCCCAACGGGTATCACGCCAGGTAATATCCACTTTATAGATGCGAGGGGATAATGCCTCTATCGTGATAGCAGTGGTAAAGGTATCGACTACGAGCCGTAACTCTTCTATGGTTGCAAGCTCGTGCCGCCGCTCCTTGAACTCCTGTACGAGTTCCCTGTACGTCACCATTTTTTCGGCGTACAGATTGGCGGGGTCAACAAGTGTCTTGCGCCGCTCAACCTGTCGTATCCGCTCCATTTTCCACTTCTTAAAATCCTCATTGATATCTGAGATTAAATCAGGATCATCAACGACCTTGAGCTTCTTTTGAAGCTTCTCCATTGCTGATGCACAGGCAGCTATCTGTGCATCAATCTCCCGTAGCTCCCTCTCCCGCTCGGTTCTGGTTTGCTCTTCATCTTTCCCATACTCATCAAAATCGGTGCAGTGTTCCAAATTTTCGGCAAGGATCCGCCAGAAGATATCATCTAAGTCTTGCGTAGAAATCATATACTTATGCTCTTTTCTTGGCCCGTCCTTGTAGTACAAGGCATACCAATGTTCACCCTTATATGCGTCTCCTACATGTTTTGGCTGAAAGTTGATGTACCAATGAGGAAGCGCCGGCTTAATAATGTCTTTCAATAAGATATTTGGCTCAGGGTGCCCTCGCTGTGTATACCTGTCATACCGCCTGACATTCGGATTTGGTGTCCCATCGAGCAGATGGTGGGAACGTTGATTGAACACATACCAAAACAATTCTTCCTGCAATTCTGGGGGGATAAGAGGCTCATGATTTACTAAAGGATTCCCTAGTTCGTCGCACAGAAGCATGTTGTCATAGACCCAATACCCGACATTCACGACATTTGTCAGAAAGCCTGTTAAGCCTTTGATTGATTTGAATGTATATCCCCCAGGCGCTTTAGGCAAAATCCAATGTTCAGGATTCTCGACATCAGGGAATACAAACGGTTTTGAAGCCAGTTCAATAAAAAGCCTGTTTAAGTTATTGCCCATCTCTCTATAGCGTTCGTAGATTCTGATAGCGACAGGGATATGTTCAGGTACGGGAACGTACTTTCTATAGATCGGGCTTTTCTCATTGCGATCAACGCGAAAGCCGATAGGCACAAAATGACCGCGATATCTTCCAGTCTGTCCTAAAAATTCTCTCGCACCTAAAAGCTTGCCATATACCTGATACTCCATATAATCCCATGCTCGTTCACACGCATCACGAAACAGCTTGATGTCATTTGGATTAGAAAAATCGTAGATGTGTGACGGGGTGACAACCAATGTCTGGTATCTCTCGCATATCTCCATAAACTTTCCGTATTCCTGTCCCCATTTGTCGCGGAAGACTCTGTCAGGGTCAATGGCAAGCACAGCCCTGACTTGTCCCGTGATAATCAGATTCAACATTTTTCTAAAGGCTGGCCGCTCCTCCATTTTGAGCGTTGCGCTTATTGCCAAATCGTCATCAAGGACATGTATCTGATGCCTTTTCCAGCCACATCGTAACCCTAATGTCCAGAGTTTTCCGTCTTCTTCTTTCTGCATTTCTTCGCTGACATTGCCTCTTTGTTGTGGCGTTGACACTCTTGGATATAAAATAGCGTCATAGTCCAGAGGAAGCTGCGGCGTTTTGTTCCATGAGGGTTGCAGACTGTTCTGATTGTGTTGAAATCTCTGGTATCTGTTTGACATTGGATACTTCCCTTCTTTGCTGTTGCTTTCGTTTTTCTTCTTCGAGCCTTGCTGCTATAGTACGAAACAAGCGACAGGCGCGCTCATGGTAATATTGCGGTAACATCTCCTCTTACTCCTGCTCTAGTGAAAGACAGCTCATCCTGCTGATCACAATTATAGCAGAAGTGTAGGATTTATCTACTAGGTCGCGCTTATTCTATACATACTAAATACAAACGATCGTTGCGCTTGCCAGGCGGTGCGGGTGATATGGTACATAGAGCGTATGTACATTTGCGACCGTTTGACTTTGTTCGGCGTTACTGAAAATTGCTGCTCCCTTCGCGTCATAATGCTCCGATCTGCTGTTACATGATCTCTACAAAGATCAGGTGAATGCGCTGTATATCCGTTGGGATGACATTGCCATTCTTGGTACTGATCGACACGGTTTGTATCCCTGGGTTATGCAGCAACAGAGTGGTCGCTTCGTCCTTGCTCTTGCCCTGGATCGTCAGCTTGATTTGGTCTTGCTGTGCCTGGCTGAACTGATACATCCATGTACTAATGACTTTCACCTGAAGGGTTACCATCCCCTGGCGGGAGTTCATCGTTGCTTTCGTGATGCTCGGTTGGAAGTCTCCGACCAGGCCATAGCCTTCTCCTAACTGCTCGGCTGCTTGCTGGATCATGATCTGCATCAGCAGATTACGCAGGGCTCTGGTTTCGTAGACTTCGCCTGTGCAGGTGTCACTCACCGTGATCTGTACCTGGCTTGCTTCCTCTCCTACCTTGTGGTCCGGGGTCACAGTAGTGGTGCAAGCAACGGGGGTGACTAAGGTCTCATTGGATTGCACCTGCTGGCTCAAGGCAGCTTGGACGCCCTGATCTAAGCTTGCTTTGAGGCTCGATGCCACTGCGTTCATATCCTGCTGCGTCACCATCTGGTACAACCGGGCGTTCTGGCCCCCACGAAAAGGGCCATTGCTCACAAACACATTGTCACGGCAACATTTTCCGTACAGGTCATTGGCTGCAATGTTGCCTTGCGGTCCGACGTTGACTGCCTGCGCGGGTACGGTGACTTGTCCATTGGTTACCAACGTTCCGGCAGGGATCACCGCATCCTGAAGCGTCTCCACTGCTACCCCATCTGCTCCTGTCAACAATTCCCCTGCTGGGATGGTCTGAGGGGCGGGCAGGGCATTGTAGAAGGTGACCAGGCCGTGTGCCGCTTGCGCCTGTTGATGACCAACTCCTGTTGTTGGTACAGTCTTCGCCTGGCTCAGCGTGATGATCGCAAGCGGTCTACCTGGAATCTGCTGCTGTGCAGCGTTGGCGTTGGATGGAACCACTGTGATCGTCCTTGTCATCCTGAGCTGTGCTGAGGCCGGAATAATCGTCACCGTGGCCGAGGGTGCCAGGACGATAAGCAAGGTCGCAGCACAGAGCAACCCTACAAC
>Ga0070707_100002211_pt1 | contig 18553 bp, 13 predicted proteins | sample KBSK5502metaG_FD_65468 | JGI IMG/M metagenome (GOLD analysis project Ga0070707, IMG submission 65468) | Corn, switchgrass and miscanthus rhizosphere microbial communities from Kellogg Biological Station, Michigan, USA - KBS K5-50-2 metaG | ecosystem: Host-associated > Plants > Roots >... | reverse complement strand
GGGGTGCAGCTGATGAATTACCAGTCGAAGTGGTACTCGGTGCTAAACGTGCTGGAGTACTTCTTCTGGTTCAAGAGCCGGCTGCACTATCATGCGCGCCTGGGCATGACGCCGCTAGGAGGCAACACCGTCTTCTTCACGCGGGAGGTGCTCGAGCGTGTGAGCGGCTGGGATGAGCAGGATCTAACGGAGGACGCGGATATTGGCATCCGCATCAGTCTCCTGGGCGAGCGGATGCGCGTGATCTACGACGACCGCTACGTCACACGCGAGGAGACGCCTCCCACCCTTAGCCAGTTCATCAAGCAGCGCACGCGCTGGAGCCAGGGCTTCTTGCAGACGCTCTTGAAGGGGGAGTGGAGGAGGCTGCCCCGGCTGGGGCAGCGGCTGCTGGCGGTGTACACGCTGGGGTTTCCGGCCATACAGGCGGTGCTGGGGTTCTACATCCTGGCCTCGCTGATCATGATGTTCACGGTGAAAACCCCCGTGCTGATGGCCATCACGCTGGACCTGCCGTTCTACCTGCTGGCGGCTCACTTCATCCTGAATGTGATTGGGCTCTACGAATTCACCTCTGCCCACGGGCTGAAGCCGACCTGGAAGACGCCGCTGGTGATGGCGCTGGGCTACCTGCCCTATCAGTGGGTGCTGGCCTACGCCTCTGTACGTGCGACGCTGCGGCAGGTGCGCGGCATCAATAACTGGGAGAAGACCCAGCATATCGGTGCTCACCGGCAGGGACGTGCAGTGCCCCAGGCGGCCGGTGAGCAGGAGACGCGGGAGCTGGAAGCGACCTCGTCGCCAAGTTAAGGAGGAGAGATGCACGCTTTTCAAGATGATACACTATCCGTCCCCTCCCCAAGAGGGGTCGGCCAGAACGGGCGGGGCCCCCAGCAGCCAGCACCAAATGTGAGCACTCCTCAGACCGTGCTCACCCGGGTGCTGTTGGTGGGCTCGCTGCTCACGGGAGGCATCTCGCATGGCTACCACCTGTTCCTCTATCCCCTCTACATCACTGACGAGGGCATCTACATGGAGCGGGCGTGGTCGGTGCTGCGCGAGGGGATGTTCTCACCCTATACGTACTACTATGACCATGCGCCGGCAGGCTGGCTGGTCATCGCCAGCTGGGTGGCCCTGCTGCCCCACCAGTTCGAGGCCTTCGGCAACGCGATCAATACCGGGCGCGTGCTGATGCTGCTGGTGCACCTGGCAAGCGTCTACTTGCTTTTCCAGACCACCCGTCGCCTCTCGGGCAGCCTCATGGCGGCCGTGGTGGCCTGTTTCTTCTTCAACCTGTCGCCGCTGGCTGTGTACTACCAGCGCGAGGTGCTGCTGGACAACCTGATGGTCTTCTGGGTGCTACTGAGCCTCTACCTGGCCAGCAGTGATGACCGGCGCATTCTTACCCCGCTCTTCAGCGGCCTGGCCCTGGGGATGGGGGTACTGACGAAAGAGAACGCCATCTTCTTTATGCCTGTCATCGGCTACCTGCTCTACAGCAAGGTGCGCCCGCGGGGCAATTATCGCTTTGCCTTGAGCTTCTGGCTCTTCGGGGCGTTTTCGATCATTTCGCTGTACTTTTTATATGCTGTGCTCAAAAACGAGCTGCTGCCGTCGCATTTGAGCTTCAATCTCAATCAGCCACCGGCAGCGCACGTCTCCCTGCTCTACACCATCTGGCAGCAACTGCACCGCGCGCAGGGCGGCATTCTGGATACGCACAGCCTGTTTTGGACGTTTTCGCTGGACGCCTGGCTGCCCAAGGACACCTTCCTGCTGGCAGGCGGGGCGGGAGCCACACTCATCAACCTCTATCTTGGCCTGCGGGACCGCAAGGGCCATCAGGGCGAGCTTGTTGCCTCGCTGCTGGCTCTGAGCTACATCTTCTACCTGGTGCGCGGCAGCGTGATGCTGGAGTTCTACGTCGTGCCTTTGGTCCCTTTCCTGGCCATGAATATCGCGATACTGATGACTCGGCTCCCGCTGCTGGAGACCGGGCAGCTCGGGTGGATGTCCGGCGTCACGCGGACAGCCATACTGGCCGTGTTCTTCGCCGTGCTGCTGCTGCCGGCAGGAGGCTACTTCCTGGTGCATGACCAATTTGGGAAGGTGGTGCCGCACGACCTGTACAAGCTGCCGCTGACGACGCTGCAGGAGGAGCAACTGGCCTTCATCCGCCAGCACATCCCGCCCAGCGCGCACGTCATCATGGACGACGACCTGTGGTTACAGTTGCATGATGTGGCTCCCGTGTATCCGTGGGCGCACTCCCACTGGAACGCCTCGGGTGACCCCGCGGTGCGCGACAAGGTCTTCGGCGGGGACTGGCACAACATCGATTACATTGTGATGTCGAACAAGATGCTCATTGCCATGCAGCAAAACAATACGGATGGAGGCGAGAACTACATCTTACAAGCCCTCCAGAACGCCAAGCCGATCTGGCAACTGACGCACGGTGGGGTCAGCCTGGCAATTTATCAGGTTCAGAAGTAAATACCTGGACCAGAAAGGATGGAAACGTTATGGACTTGTCGCATACTCCGCGGAAGGCGAAAGAGCCGTGGGGTCAGCCGGACACCGAAGAAGAGGTGATCCTCGATCAGCCGGATATCGAAGAAGAGGTGATCCTCGATCAGCCGGATATCGAAGAAGAGGCGATCCTCGATCAGCCGGATATCGAAGAAGAGGCGATCCTCGATCAGCCGAGCACCGCCACGCCAAGCCGAAAACCGCAGGTACTGGGAGAACCGGGAAGGGGTCGGCCGGCACCTGGAGACTCGTCGCCCAAGCGACCCAAAGGCCGCAGGAACCGCAGGAAGCTGCTGGTGACCGTGCTCGGGGCACTGGTGGTCCTCGCGGTGGTGGTCAACGCGCTCAACCCATCGGCTGTCTCGGAACTGCTAAAGAAGATGGCGGGCCTAGGCCCCCAGCAGGCCACGCCGCTGCCGAGCACTACTCCGCTGCCGAGCAGCACGTCGCTGCCGACCAGCACCCCGAGCGTGAATGGGACGTCAACCGCCCTCGTGGGACCGCTCATCCTGCTCAACCCCGGCGTCGTGCGCCAGGGCACCAGCTTCAACGTGATGGGCAGCGGGTTTGACGCTAAAGCCACCATCGACCTGGTGCTCAAACGGCAGGCCACGGGCAGTACCCTCGCCTCTACCTTTGCGAAGGCCGACAAGAGTGGCACCTTCACCCAGGTCACGCTCACCGTGCCCAACAATCTGCCCTCGGGCAACTTCGTAGTGCTGGCCCAAGAGCGCAATAGCACAAAGGTAGCCCAGGCGGTCGGCACCATCGCGGGGGGTGTGCCCCAGGTGAAACTGGGCGCCCAGGTGGCCCAACCGGGGGACATGATCGTGTTTTCCCTCCACGGCTTTAGCCCGGGCGAATCGATCAACGTCTACTGGAATAGCATGGGCGGCCAGCCCGTGGCCACCGTGCAAGCCGATGGCGGGGGCGGGGTCGGCCAGAGCTCGGTGCAGGTGCCCTTCGGGGCCGTGGGGACCAACACCTTCCTGTTCGTGGGCCGCCAAAGCCAGGCGCTGGCGGCCGCCCCGATCCTGTTGCTCGCGCTGTATCCGACGGTGACCCTCTCCAGCTATGCCCTTAAGGCGGCCAACGCCATGAGCTTCACGGGAAAGGGCTTCGGGCCGGCGGAGCGCGTCTTCGTCTTCCTGAACAGTCTCAACGGCGCGCCGGCGGTGGTCCTCCAGAGCGACGCCCATGGAGCGTTCAAAAGGGCGGGCAGCTTCATGGTGCCCTATGTCTTGAAAGGGAAGCAGACGCTAATCTTCATGGGGGAGCAGAGCCGGACCCCGATCACCGTCGCCTTTACGGTGCTGCCCTACACGCCGACCGCCATGGCCAGCACCTACGGAGGCTTTCCTGGGACGACGGTGAGCTTCTACGCGAGCGGCTTTGCCGGCAACGAGGTCGTGCATGTGTACTTAGGACGCATGCAAGGTGCGAGTAACATGGTGAGCTGCTTCCGCACCGATGACAGGGGCAACGCCGGTGCTGCCGGGTCGTACGTCATTCCAGGCAACGCGCAGACGGGGAAGATGGTGTTCGCGCTGGTGGGGACCATGAGTGGTGGCGTCGGCCTCGCCACGATGACGATAGGAGCCCCGCCCACCCCGGTGCAGGTGCCGCCGCAGCCGCCGTTCACCTGCCCGTTGGACACGACGCCTGCGGCGCCTACAACGCCTACGACACCTACGACGCCTGCGGCGCCTACGACGCCTTGAGGCAGGGAAGTGGAAGCAACTGCCCATGATTGCAGGGCTACAGAAGAAAGGAGCTGATTGCTGATGAAGGGGAACACGCCTTCCAAGCGAGAGGAGATGGATGCCTTGCCGCAAGAGGCGCTGGTGAACAGTGGGAATGGCCACAAGAAGAGTGTGGTCATCGTTCCCACTTACAACGAGGCGGGGAATCTGCAACGCCTGGTGCCCAGCATCCTGCGGCAGGGGCCATTCGATATTCTGATTGTCGACGACAACTCGCCGGACGGGACAGGAGAGCTGGCGGAGGAGTTGGTGAGGCGATATCCAGGCCGGGTGAGTGTGCTGCACCGTCCGGGCAAGCTGGGCCTGGGGAGCGCCTACCTGGCGGGCTTCCGTTATGTGCTGGCGCTGGGTTACCAGCAGGTCTACACGATGGACGCGGACTTTTCGCACGACCCGAGCGTGCTGCCGGTTCTGCGAGCGGCCCTGGAGGAGGCCGATGTGGTGCTGGGTTCGCGCTACGTGGCGGGGGGAGGCACGCTGCGCTGGCCGCTGTGGCGCCGGTTGTTGAGCCGGGGCGGCTCAGCGTATGCCAGTTTGCTGCTTGGGCTGCCGATGCGCGATCTGACGGGGGGCTTCAAAGGGTTCCGCCGGCAGGTGTTGGAGGCGCTGCTGCCGGACCTGGAGACGATACAGGCGCAGGGCTACGCTTTTCAGATCGAGATGACGTACCGCTGCGCGCGGCAGGGCTTCCGCATTGTGGAAGTGCCGATCCGCTTCGAGGAGCGGCAGGTGGGGAAGTCGAAGATGAGCCGGGGTATCGTGACCGAGGCGCTGCGGGTGGTGTGGAACCTGCGCCTGAGCCAGGGGTCAGCTCGACCCCATAGCGACGCACGGCCGCGCACCCCGCACAGGGGCCGACGTATGCTGGTAGTGGCGCTGGCAGTGGTGATGGCGCTGGTCAGCCTCACCATCATCGTGGGGGCAGCCAATCTGGCTCCAAGATGGTTCGCTGCTCTGGCGCACGGGAGAGTTGTGCAACCGGCATCTCTCAGCCAAATGCATCCTCCGCCACCTGTCCAGAGGCGGTCGATACCCGCTCCCTCGGTGGCGCGCACACAGACCGCTTCTCTCGAACTCCATGGCGCAGACCTGACGCCCAATGTGCCGCTGCGCTTCGCGGGTTCGGGGTTCCTGCCAAGGGAAGTGCTGGTGGTGACCATCCAGGATCAACAGGGGCAGGCGGAGGCGCAGCTCGTCCCTCTGATTGCAGACCGGGCCGGGAAGATCGGTGCAGCGATGGAGAAGATCCCAGCGGGCCTGCCCCCCGGTATCCATACCCTGCTGGTGGAAGGACAGCGCAGTCACCGTATAGCACAGGCGGCCTTCCAGGTACATTGGATTCCGCCCATGGTGCATCTGGACGCCTATTCGGCAAAGCCCGGGCACGACATTGGCTTCGATGGCTCTGGTTTCATGACGAAAGAAACGGTGGAGGTGCGCCTGGGCATGTCGGATCAAGTATCGGCTCAAGTAGTAGCCGCGGTGACTGCGAACGTCGGGGGCAACATAGCGGGGCGTTTCATCGTTCCACCGCTGCCGGAGGGTAACTATACGCTCTTCTTCACCGGGCTCCAGAGCCAAACTCCGGTATCGGTCGGCTTTAGCGTCCAGGGATTCCACCCCTGGGTGGTCCTGGATAACTACGCGCCGTCGCCCCATACCCGCCTGGGGTTTGTAGGGCAGGACTTTGTTCCCAACGAGGAAGTGCTAGTGTATCTGAATCAGCGACAAGGGGCGCCCGTGGTACGCGTCCGGGCCGATTCCAGTGGCCGGTTCGCGGCGCCAGCAGCCCTGGAGGTAGGGGGACTCAGCGGGGAGAACACGCTAATCTTCGTGGGTCAGAAGAGTGGTGCTGCAGTGGTCACCATTGCCTTCATCGTGGTGCCCTAAGCGGTGAGGGTAGCGGTGCCCCGGTTGATCGTAGCAGTAGGAGGGACACAAGATGATCCGCAGGACAGCGATACTGGAGTCGAACGGAACGATGAGAGACTGTTCTATGGCAGCTATAAACTCAAGGGAGGGAAGAAAGAACCAATGAGTGTATCTAACTTCAACGATGCGCATGGGAGTTTTAGTGCAGGCAAGCCTGCGAGTGGGAATGCATTCCCACCTGCTCTGTATTCGGTGGGCGATGAACCGATAGTAGAGCTGCCGCCAGGCAAGCCAGGGAACGGGCGGGCGGAAGTGGAGAGGAGCTTATCTTATTCCAGGGAGCGACGGCTCAAAGGTCGCAATCTGAGCCTGAAAGTGGGAGCACTCTCGCATCCTGGGATCGTGCGCCGGCATAAACCGAACGAGGATAGCCTCTTTGCCGCCCAGGGAATGCGAACGCACCTGGCGGGGACAGAACCCTTTGGGTTGTTTCTCGTGGCAGATGGCATGGGCGGGCATGCCTATGGACAGGAGGCCAGCCGGCTGGCCATACAAACGATGGTCGATTACGTGTTGTCGAGGGTGTCTGCGGGCAGCGAGCTGGCGGATGCAGGTCCCAGGCAGCTCCTGGTTGAGGGAGTGCAAGCGGCGAATCGGGCCATTTATCGACGTAACATGGAGCAGCACACTGAGATGGGGACAACCGTCACCGCCGCGTTGATCGTAGACTGGACCGCCTTTGTGGTGAACGTTGGGGATAGTCGCACCTACCTGTATCGAGAATCAGACGGACTGCGCAGGGTAACGCGGGATCATTCGGTGGTCGCGTATCTGGTGGAGGCCGGCATCATCACACCGGATGACAGCTACACGCATCCCAGGCGCAACGTGATCTCTCGCAGCCTGGGTACGGAACCCGTGATACAAGTCGATGCGTTCGTAGAGCCACTCCAGCCAGGTGATACCGTCATGCTCTGTTCTGATGGTTTGTGGGCGATGTTACGTGACCCGTTCATTCAGCGGCTCTTGCGCCCTGTCAACGACGCGCCATTGACAGGCCGTGCACTGCTCGAAGCTGCCTTGCAAGGCGGCGGCGAAGACAATGCGAGCGTGATTGTGGTCCAGGTCAGCGAGGCCCTGGAGGTAGGAACGTGATGGAATCGCTTAGCAAGCCGGAGGCTGTGGCAGATCGTGTGTTAGTGCTCCACAGCCTGGCGGGCGACGAGGGCGCCTTTGAGACTCTGGTGCGCCGCTATCATGTGCCGGTCTTCCAGTTCATTCGCCGGCAGGTCGGTGACGAGGACCAGGCCTGGGACGTGTTTCAGCAGGTTTTGCTCAAACTGTTTGTGTCGCTGCCCACGCTGAGCGCGGGCCAGGCCCGGCTGGGGCCGTGGCTCTTCCGCGTTGCCCGCAACTGCTGCATCGATGAATACCGCAGGCGGCGCCTGGTGCGCTTTGCCGACCTGGGGTGGGAAGCGGAGGAGGAGGGGGAGGAGCTGTGCCCGCCGGCCTGCCTGGTCGACCCGGGACCGTCGCCCGAGGAAGTGGCTGAGCAGCACGAAGTACAGCGCAGGCTCCTGGATGCGATTGCGGGGTTACCGCCTCGGTGGCGGCAGGTGGTGCTGTTGCGTTACCGGCAGCAACTGAGCTTCTCGGAGATTGGGCAGCGGCTGCAGATGCCAGCCAGCACCGCCAAAGTCTACTTTTGTCGTGCGCGCCCGCTGCTGCGCGCCACGCTCAGCGGGCACGGGCAGGCAGAGGAATGCCTGCCCAGCAAGTGAGCAGGGGAGGAGGGAGAAGCTATGCCAGCACAACAGTTCCGCTACTTCAGGTTACCAGGGGTGTTGCCGGAAGGGCATGTACTTGTGTTGAATACGCATCCGTATAGCCTGTCCACCTTTGTGCTGACGCAGCTGTCGGCCGAGGTGCATGGGCTGGTGGCGCAAGAGGTGGTGACAGAACTAGAGATGTATGTGCTGGTCGCCCTGCTGGAGGCCTATCCCCATTACTGCCCGTATGGGGTGCTGCGGGCGGCGATCACCGATGAGGTGCTCAGTGCCGCGCGCAGCAGCGTGCAAGAAGCGGTGGAGCACAGGACGCTGGATCGCTCGATGAAGCCGATCCGCAATATCCTGTCACGGTGCAGGGCCAAGCTGCATACCTTCGGCATCGATATTCGCTCGATCCATGCAGAGGGGTATCTCCTCACCGCCTTGAGGGCAGAAGATATTTTCCGGGCAGGCTAGGCGTACAACCATGCCGTGCCTCAAATGGAAGAAGTTCATCGCAAGTAATGTGTCTACTGTGTTGAGTTACCCGGCCCGTTGCTTGCGTTGCGCTGCGATAAAGGCAGCATACCAGCGGCCGCTATCTTTGACGATGCGACGCTGCGTGGGGTAGTCGACGTAGACGATGCCGAAGCGCTTGCTGTAGCCTTGCGCCCACTCAAAGTTATCCAGTAGCGACCAGACGAAGTAGCCCTGTAACGGTACTCCTTGTGCTCGTGCCCGCCTGAGGGCTAGAAGATGTTCACGTAGATAATGTACTCGCTGCGGGTCACCGATGTGATTGCTGCCGTCCCAGTGATCAGCAAAGGCTGCACCATTCTCTGTCACCGCTATGGCACGAGGAGCATAGTCACGGTGTACTCGTACCAGCACATCGGTTAACGCTCGTGGATAGACCTCCCACCCCATCTCTGTATATGCTGAATCCGCTGGGACATGTTCATAGCGCTTGCTTGTATCGCCACTAGCTCCGTTGTGCTCTAGAGGGGCACGAATGAGCGACCGCGAGTAGTTGTTGACACCCAAAAGATCAATGGGTGTGGCAATAATGTCCAGGTCGCCATCGAGTAGCGGCGGAGGAGCTACCCCTGCATCAGCGAAGAGACCTTCGGGATAGTTGCCACGAAAGATCGGTTCGAGAAACCAGCGATTGTTCATTTTATCTGCCCACTCTACCGCACGCAGCGTCTCGGGAAGGTCATTTGCCGCATAGACGGGTGTAAGATTCAACGTGATCCCCAGCTGCGCGTGCTGACGGGTGTGCGCACGTAGGCGGGGGAGTGCCAGCCCGTGTGCGAGCAACAGGTGATGAGCTGCGATGTAGGCCGACTGCATATCGCGTATACCAGGGGCATGTTCGCCGGTACCGTATCCAAGGTAGGCAGAGCACCACGGCTCGTTCAGCGTGACCCACCGGTCGACGCGGTCTCCTAGCCGTCGCGCGGCTACCTCAGCGTAGTCTGCAAAAGCGAATGCTGTCTCTCGATTGAGCCAGCCACCTTTCTCGTGCAGCGCCAATGGGAGGTCCCAATGATACAGGGTCACGAAGGGAGTAATACCTTGTGCCAAGAGAGCATCCACTAAACGATCATAAAAATCCAGGCCTCGCTCGTTGACGCTTCCCTTTCCCTGGGGAAGAACGCGCGGCCACGCGATGGAGAAGCGATATGCATTCAGGCCTAGTTCGACCATCAGCGCTATATCCTCCGGCACACGGTGGTAGTGGTCGGCTGCAACGTCTCCGTTCTGTCCTTGATGTACCTTGCCAGGAATGGACGCGAACTGATCCCAGATGGATGGGCCGCGCCCGTCCTCGTGTGCTGCACCCTCAATTTGATAGGATGCAGTTGCCGCGCCCCACAGAAAATCTGTGGGGTAGACCTGAGAGTCAACCATTGTGCTTGATTTCGCGTCATCGATTATGCTCATTTATCCTCCTTAGACGGACGCCGGTTTGTTATGGTACTCCTTGTGTTCTCCAGGCTCGCTTTCCCCCTGGGGGAGAAAGCATGAGCCGTTTCCGCCTGATCAGTTTTGTTTTCTGCTCCGTAGAGGAAGCAGTTGACCCAGTGTCCTCCACCCAGTTCCGTACGTGGCGGAAACTGCTGGCTGCATACAGGCATAGCATGTGGGCAACGGGGATGAAAGCGACAGCCGCCGGGCGGGTTGATCAAACTTGGTAGCTCCACACTCCCGCTCGTGGGCAGTGCTGGTTGTATCCATCCCTTGCCATTGCCCTGCTGGTCGGATGATCCGAAGCGATCGGGGTCTGGTGCTGCGGAGAGCAAGAGTTGGGTATAGGGATGTTTTGATCGCTGGATCACCTCTTCACTGGGGCCGCCCTCAACCATCTGACCAGCATACATCACCAGCGTCTCCTCGGCAAAGTAGCGGGCGCTGGCGAGGTCGTGCGTAATGAACAGCAGCGCCAGGTCCTCTTCCTCTTTGAGACGCGATAACAGGTTCAGCACATCCAGTCGGATTGATACATCCAGCATGGAGACAGGCTCGTCAGCCAGGAGGACAGAAGGCTTTGCCGCCAGTGCCCGGGCAATTGCGACCCGCTGACGTTGACCGCCACTGAGCTGGTGAGGAAACTTGTGTATGAACTGCTCAGCCGGAGTCAGGTTCACTCGTTCGAGCAGCGATGTGATGAGCCGCGTCTCCTCAGCAGCACTGTGGGCATGCCCGTGAATGCGCAAAGGGCGGCTGAGATGATGGCGCACAGTATGTGTTGGATTCAGGGACGAGAAAGGGTCCTGGAAGACCATTTGTACGTGGCGGCGGTAGGCTCGCAGGGCAGTTCCTCCCCTGGCTTTGACCGTTTCCTCACGATAGCGAATGGTGCCTGCTGTGGGTGTGTAGAGCCTTGCCAATAAACGCGCTACCGTTGTCTTGCCGCTCCCGCTCTCTCCTACTAAGGCTGTAGCGCGACCGGGGCGCAGAGCCAGCGAAGCATCTTCGACGGCATGCACCACTTGCGGAGGGCTAAAGGGCTTGACTTTGTGTAAAGGAAACACCTTACGCAGGTGCACTGCTTCCAGGACGGGTTCTGTAGCGGTTGACGTGGCGGTGTTAGTTGACATGTTCAGACTCCAGTCTCTTGGGTGGACCTTCGGGATTCAGTTCGGCGTCATAGAGGTGGCAAGCAACGCAGGTTACTTGTTCCCCAACAGACAAAGGGTCCACCAGGGGCACCCCTCTATACACCTTTTCACGCGTCACAGGAAGCAGGGCCGGCACGATGGTATGACAGGCTGTGAAAGCGAATGCACAGCGCGGATGAAACGCACAGCCTGGTGGTACTGATCGTAGATCGGGTGGTGAACCTGGAATGCCCGTCAGTCTGCTCTGCGGACCGCGCAGGCTTGGAAATGAGTTCAACAGCCCATAGGTGTATGGGTGCCGAGGGTGACGCAACAGATCTTTGCTGGTCCCTATCTCGGCGATACGGCCCGCGTACATGATAGCAATCGTATCTGCGATTTCTAGCAGAAGCGAAAGATCATGGGTAATGAAAATCACAGAGAAGCCGAAATCGTTGCGTAATCTCATAATCTGCGCGAGGATATCGCGCTGCACCACCACATCGAGCGCGGTGGTCGGCTCATCCATGATAATGATCTCCGGGTCAAGCGCGAGCGCGATGGCGATAATCGCCCGCTGGCGCATGCCGCCAGAGAGTTCATGCGGGTAGCTATGCAGCCGATCTGACGCAATACCGACCAACTGCAACAATTCCACCGCGCGCGAACGTGCTCTCGCGGCGGTCATAAGCGGGTTATGAGCGTGCAGCACATCGGTGATTTGCGTTCCGATATCCAGGACTGGGTTCAGCGCGTTCATCGCGCTTTGGAAGACAATAGAGAGATCGCGCCAGCGGAAAGCTCGTAACTGGTCCGGGTTTAGGGCAAGGACATCCACCACCGCATCATCTTTGGAGCCGCCAGGGCTCCCGAGCTTCGCCTGCCGATTGACAGGTAATGTCCCTGCGCTGGGGGCGGCTCTATGGGGGTGGTACAGCACTTGCCCCTGGGTTACGACTGCGGGCGGCTGGAGCAAGCGCGCGATGGCATAGGCGAGGGTTGATTTCCCGCTGCCGCTCTCGCCGGCCAGCCCGAAGATTTGGCCCCGTTCGATGGTGAAGCTCACATCATTGACAGCATGCACTGTGCCTCTTGTTGAATCATAGTCCACGCTGAGATGGTTGATCTCTAGCAGCGTGTTGGTGCGTACCTCTGTGACCATCATGCCACCACCTTTTTCGTCCTGGTTGCCTTACGTTCCCGGCGCAAACGCGGGTTTGCCAACTCGTCGATGCCAAAGTTGATGAACGCCAATCCCGCTCCCAGCAGCGCCACGCAGCAACCAGGGGCCAGGAACCACCACCACGCTCCCAGGAGCAGCGCCTCATTGTTTTGTGCCCAGTAGAATATGGTCCCCCAACTGACGGAGGTGACGTCACCTAGACCCAAGAATTCCAGTCCTACCTGGGCCAGGATCGCGTAGATCACGGTGCCGACGAGGCCCGCTGCCACAATCGCAATCTCGTTGGGGAGAATCTCAACGAAGATGATGCGCAAGGGGGTCTCCCCAGTGGCACGGGCCGCTTCCACAAACTCACGCCGGCGCATCGAGAGGGTCTGGGCACGCAGCACGCGTGCGCCCCACGCCCAGCCTGTGAAGGTAACAATGATGGCGATAGGCAGTGGTCCCCGGAAGGGCAAGTAGGCCGCCAGGATAATGGCCAAAGGCATCGCAGGGATGACGAGAAAGACGTTGATGATGAGCGAGATCACATCATCGATCCAGCCGCCAAAGTAGCCAGCGATCAGGCCGACGATGACCGAGATGGTCGTCGCCAGAAGCCCCGTACAAAAGCCGAGCAACAGCGAGATGCGCGTGCCAACGACTACCTGGGCAAAGACATCTTGCCCGGTCTGGGTGGTACCGAGCCAATGGCTGGCCGAAGGAGCTTGAAGCACGTCAGAGCTGAAAGCAGTAGGGTCCTGGCGGAAGATGAAGGGTCCCAGGATTGCCACCAGGGCGAAGAAAGCAACTATACCCAGGCCGAAGGCAACTTTGGGGTTAGCAGCAAGCCAGCTCCATCCTATACGCCAGCGGCTTTCCCCTTGTAACACCTGTTGGGTGTTGCCAGCTAGAGTGCTTGCGGAGATGTCATCCTTTGAGAGTATCAATTGCGGTGTTACCTGTGCGGCACCCGCGCTTGGTTTCCTTTGATTCAGTTGCATATGTTAGCTCCTTTCCTGTCGCACGCGAGGATCTAGAGCGACGTAGATCAGGTCGGCCAGGAAATTGGCTCCCAGCACCGCCACAGCAATTATCAGGAAGAGGCCTTGCAGCAGGGCGTAGTCGGAGTTCTGGACTGCTTGCATCAAGGCAAAGCCAATGCCTGGATAGGAGAAGACAATCTCGGTGAGCAATGCGCCTCCGACGATGAAGCCCAGAGAGAGTGCAAAGCCAGTAATATTAGGTAGGATGGCGTTGCGCGCTGCGTAGGCGAGCATCACCCGTCGCTCAGAAAGCCCCTTGGCCTGGGCCATCAGCACGTAGTCTTCGCTGAGGGTGGTCATCATCGCATTACGCATGCCGAGCAGCCACCCGGCGATAGAGCTGACGACGATGGTAAAGGCGGGCAAGAGAGCATGCTGGATAGTACTCAACAGGAAAGCAGGAGTCAAGCCTGGCTCGAGCGCCAAGTCGTACCCGCCACTCAGTGGGAACCAGTTGAGGACAAAGCCAAAGAGATAGAGCATGATGAGTGCGAGCCAAAAGTACGGGATGGCGGAGAGGAAGGTAAGGGCTGGTGGCAGCAAAGCATCCAGTCGCGAACCGCGTCTCCAGGCAACGATGATTCCCAACAATGTACCGCACACAAAACTGATAACGACGGCAGTTCCCATGAGCGCGAGCGTCCAGGGTAAGTCTTGCCCGATGACGGTCGCGACAGGGGTGGGAAAATAGGTGATTGAGATGCCCAGGTTTCCGTGAGCAAGGTTACCGAGGTACTCGATGTACTGCCTCCACATGCTTGCGTGGCTGATGCCGAAAGCAATCTCCATCGCGTGCTCTGCCCGTGGGTCGATGCGCCCCTGAAGTCGAGCTATAAGCACCTGGGCAGGGTTGCCAGGGATAAGCCGCGGGATGAGAAAATTGAGGGTGATCGAGGCCCATAGCGCGACCAGGTAAAAGCCAATACGGCGTAGCAGGTGGCGCATGCAATCCTCCTTCTCTTTTGTGTTGATGGTCTGCTGTATGGGTGACCGTGTATGAAGATCACCCATACGTACTACGTGTTTTCCGACTGACTGTGCCGAATAGGCAGCGACTCGTATGCGGGGAGGGGCGATGCAAGCATCCCCACCACCCGTCCGCACCTCCCCCGCCCCTACGCGGCTCGGCGGGGCTGTTATGCCTGATGCAGGTTCAGAACGACGATCTCTTCGTCTGGCGCCGCGTACGGCGCGGGCACCGCATACGGATGCTGCTCATCGGGCCAGCCAACGAAGCGGGCCGTGCTGTATTCGTACCAGGTGGCGCCGTAGATGAGGGGGATGGTAGGCAGTTGCTGAACCATGATCTTCTGGATGCCAGCAAGTGCTTCTTGCTGTATCGACGGGTCAGGTGAGCTTGCATACTGCTGAAGGAGCCTATCGGTCGTAGGATCGCTCCAGCGCTCCCAATTCGACGTTGCCTGTTGGCCGATGGGCGCGGTGTTGGTGCTGCCAAGCATCGAGTAGTACAGGTAGTAGGGTGTTGGGCCGGTACTTGTCCAGGAGATGGCCGTATCAAAGGAGCCCATCTGCAAGGAGCTGTAGTAAGAATTGTAGGAAATGACGTTCACCTTTACATCCATACCAATCGCCCGCAAATTGCTCGCCATGATCTGACTGTCGGTCACCCAGTCGGTCCAGCCTGATACGACATTGATGTTGAAGGCCAGTCGATTGCCATTTTTGTCGATGTAGATACCGTCGCTGCCTTTCTTGAAGCCTGCACCCTCCAGCAGTGAGGTGGCCCTGGCGGTATCGAGCGAGAAGGAGGCATTAGCAAGGTTGGATGACAGGAAGCTCTGGTTCGCCGGCAAGACTAAAGCTGTGGGGTGAGACGGCGGTTCGTACCCGTTTTCCCCAATACGGTAGAGCTTGCCACGGTCAACGGCTGCGCTGATGGCTTGACGCACCGCGAGCAGGTTAAAGGGGCGCTTCGCAAGGTTCAGATAGAGTGTTACAACGTTGTTTGGCGGGAACCAGTAATGATTATGCGCCGGGTCACGGTTCGCAAACGTTTTATTGACGTCTGGGGTAAACAGACCGGTCCAGTCTACCGAGCCTTGTGAGAGCAGCAGGTCAGCGCTCGTATTTGAGTTGAAGGCGGGGTAACGTATTTCGTTAATAGACGGCTTACCGGGCTGCCAGAAATGAGGATTGCGTCCAAAAACGTAGAGCTGTGGCGTGAAAGACTTGAACACAAAGGGTCCTGTGCCGACGGGGTTAGGGTTCGTGTACGTGACCGGGTTGCTCACGCTGGACCACAGATGCTGCGGAAGGATGTACGTCTGCCCGCCCAGGTACCACAGGATCGGCACCGATGGCTGCTTCAGTGTCACGACGACCGTGTGATCATCGGGGGCCGACACACCTGTGATCACAGTCCAGAGGGCACTGTAATCAACGGCAGGGTGCTGGTGAACCATCTGCAGTGTGAAGACAACATCAGCGCTGGTGAAGGGCTTGCCATCAGACCACTGAACGCCCTGACGCAGCTTGAAGGTGATGCTGGTGGCATCGTTTGAGAACTGGTAGCTCGACGCGAGCCAGGGTTTCACACTCCCATCTTCGCGGTTGAAGAAGAGCAAGGTCTCATAGATCAAGCCTTGTGTGCCGCTCAAGACGGAACCGTTGGCAAAGACGTTAAAGTTGCGGGTGAATTCTCCATTAGGGCCAGGTACAATTGTGAGTGTCCCTCCCTGATTGGGGGTACTGCTGTTCGAGGTGCTGCCACAGGCAGCCAGAAGCGTGACAAGGACGAGGAGTAGTGAGAGCAGAGCAAAAACTCTGCCACGGCCATATCGATCTCCAGGAGAGGACGTTGAGCGCGGTGTCATAGGAAACCTCCTAGCAATGAACTGAACGAAACGTGCGGTGCTCCACGAGAGCAGCCAGCATGCAACAAAACGCTGTAAATATGAAACTACAAGCTTCTATCTTCGACACAAATATTGCAGTCAATAGAACAACACTACAACCTGATATCAGTACTATTACCTATGAGCAGCGAGGGCGATGCAAGCATCCCCACCACCCATCCGCACCGCTCCCGCCCCTACGGGTCGCAAATCCGTATAAGACAGGATGCCCACAGGAAACCTACCGTTCCGCCAATGTTGGGACTGGGAGAGGAGCGCTACAAGATGCACGCATTACGAGATTGGTTGCCAATTGAAGGCGCATAGGCTCATTCGATGCGGGGGAAACAGACGTTTGAGCAGAACCCGGATACCGCCAATGATTCACCGGATGAGGCGACTCCAGCAAGGACAAGAGCATTTCGATGGCACGCTGCCCCATTCCATAGAATGGCTGTCGAACGGTGCTGAGGGTTGGCCGCGTATGGGCAGACAGAGGAATATCATCGAATCCAATGAGAGAGAGATCCTCTGGCATCCGTAAACCGTACTCCTCGGCAATATCCATCACACCATAGGCCATCAAGTCGTTGGCTGCGAAAATGGCAGTGGGTCGATCTTCCAAAGCGAGGAGCTTGCTGGCGCAGCAACGCCCCCCCGAAGGCATAAAGTCCCCTTCTATTACGAGTCCTGGATCAGGGGTTATGCCGGCCTCGCGCAGTGCTTCACAGTAGCCCTGATAGCGTTCAGACGAGACAAGAAACTTCGGCGGTCCTTGAATGTGCGCAATGCGCCGGTGGCCCAGTTTAAGTAGATAGCGCGTGGCAGCGTAGCCACCCATACGGTTGTTGGCACCCACCCACGGAATGCTCGTCGGCTTAGCCTGGTCGTCGATCATCACGATGGGAATCCCCTGCTCATGCAACCTTGTGAGATGCTGGGCCGATTGGCCGGGAAACACCGCGAGCAAGCCCGCAGCGAACCTGGTAGCCAGGATGCGGTCAATGACATCACGCTGTTCCTTTTCGGTACGATCTTGCTCGCGCGTGATGCTATAGAGAAGAAGCTCATAAGAGGATTGTTCTACAACTTCAGAAATACCACGCATAATCTCTGGGATCAAGGGCCATGTCAACGAGGGAATCAGGATACCGATCACCCGGCTGCGCCCACCAGCCAGCCTGGACGCGGTGATGCTGGGCACGAATGCCTGCTCTTCCATGAGGCGCAAGATGCGCTCACGTGTGGCAGGGCCCACGTCTGGCTTCTGGTTCAATACTCGCGAGACCGTGGCTTTGGAGACACCGGCTAATCGAGCGATGTCTCGTATCGTAATTTTCTCAACCATGACTATTCCTTCTTGCTTGTGATCTTGGCCGTGATGTGTGTTACCACATGGGCAAGTTGCGAGAATGGTTGCGTAATCGTTATCGGTACCGGTTACAATAACTGTTCCTAGCATACCAGCTTTTTGTTCAAGTTTACCTGGAAAGCGCCTACCAGGTAGAAGACAAGCGTCTCATGGCTGTGAGGATAAGTCCTTCTATAGAGGTCGAGCGGACTTCTCTGTTGCTTGAGCGCACCTCTGTCCTGCAACGAGAGAGAAGGTTGCTGATGGGGGTCCCGCCCTTCACTTTCCGTTTATGACGATGCGTATGACGTTTTCATGACGCACCCTGGTCATACTATCATCAACAGGGAACCAGTGAAACACAAGTGAGGCATGCCATGCAAACAGCAAGAAACACTGAACAATTGATGCATTTTCTCGTTACTGGAGTCATCGCAGGCATAACCGGTGGGGTCCTGATGATGATATTTAACATGCTCAGCGCCACAACCTACCTGCATTTGGGCTTCTTCACTCCGATGTACGCCATCGCGGTACCGCTCATCGGAGAGCAACCGTTGATGACCTCCGTGAAGGATGGCGCCTTCTATTTAGCCCTCGGCCCGGCACTGCTGGGGCTGGCGGTCCACCTGTTTTGGTCGGCGTTGTGGGGCCTGATCTTTGGCCTGCTCGCACGCGGGCTGCATCTGAGTGGCGGCACGGCTATCCTCAGTGGGTTGTTTTATGGCGTGCTGGTCATGCTGGTTATGATCTTCGTCGTGCTACCCATTTTCGGTGCTACCCAAGCCTTTCAGCTACTAGGCCCATTCTCGTTATTGTTAACCGCCGCGAATGCTCTATTCTATGGCATGCCCCTGGGGCTGTGGCCGGTGCTACAACCCCAGTTCTTCGCTGGCCCCACCCGTTCGCAAGCGGTCTAGGGAGCGGCCTGGTACGCCTACGAGAGACGGCTTGAAAACAGTTGTAGCCATTTCACAAGGATCTTATTCCGACCGGAAACGCACGGCGTGCTAGTGACCCTACCCAACCACCTGTTCTGCAACGCTTCGCTACTGCAAGCAGTCAGCAGAACCCTCCCGCGCACTCATCCGGTCGG
>Ga0070707_100002208_pt1 | contig 18571 bp, 14 predicted proteins | sample KBSK5502metaG_FD_65468 | JGI IMG/M metagenome (GOLD analysis project Ga0070707, IMG submission 65468) | Corn, switchgrass and miscanthus rhizosphere microbial communities from Kellogg Biological Station, Michigan, USA - KBS K5-50-2 metaG | ecosystem: Host-associated > Plants > Roots >... | reverse complement strand
TAGCTCGTCGTAGAGACCGGCGTAGACGTTCGGTTGGAATTGCCAGCCCAGGTCGTCCGTTTTGACTTGCGATGCCAGTTGCTCTTTCGTCGCTCCGCCTTTGATCGCATCCGATGCGCGCTTCACGAAAGTTTCGAATTTCGCCCGGTACGCCTGCACGTCGGCTCTTGATTTGGGATCGCCCCGGCCCGGGATCGCCTGTTCGAAATCGAGGCCAAGGACGCCATCAAGTTCTTTGTTCCATCCGACGGCGCTGCCACCGTTGGCGAAATCGATGACCGGCGTACCGTCGGTGATCTGATCGCTGACCATGACGATCTTCGCATCCGGGAAGTACACCATCGTGTCACCACCAGAGTGGCCGCGGCCGAAGCTGTAGAGACGGACTTCCGCGTCCGCCAGCTTCAACGTGTAATCCTTCGCGAATGTCTGCGTTGGCCGGCCGGGAATGTCTTTGGTGCGTGGATCATCACCCATCCACTTTTTCAGCGCTTCGAGTGCGACGACCTGCGCGCCCGCATCGATGAACTTCTGGTTATTGCCGACATGATCGGGATGATGTTGTGTATTGATCACAAACTTGACCGGCTGATTCGTGACCGATTTGATCTCTTCCATCATGCGGTTGAAGTTCTCGTCGCCAGGATTCTTCGTATCCACGACGATCAAACCCTGATTCGTCACACGAACCAGAGTATTCGCGCCGCCGCCTGTGATCTCATAAAGATTCGGCTTCAGCATTTTGATTTTTTCGACCGTCTGGCCTGCAGCCGGTCCGCGCCCGCCACCTCGCTGCCCGAAAGCAGAAAGCGACACGACGGCAAGGATTCCCGCGAGAGCAACACTGAAGAATGTTCGACGTAACATGATTCCTCCCTTTAGACGCCGCCTATATTAACATCACGGTTACATCCTCTTGACACCAGTCAGGGTCGAGAATAGCCTCCGTAGTTTGAAAGGAGATCAACTTGAGAATTCGTTGGAATGCGATCATAGCTTTCGCGGCGTTTGCCGCCTTCTTATTCTTGAACCTTGGACTTACCGCCCGCCAGGCGCCACAAGGCCAGGCCGGTACGGCGGGCCAGGCCGGCCAGCAAGTACAGGGCGGACGCGGTGGTGGCGGACGAGGCGGACAACGCGGCGCCAATCTCCCGCCGGCGGGACCGACTCCCCGTTTGCCGAACGGCAAACCCGATCTCAGCGGTCACTGGAACAATCCATACACGCCCAACATGGCCGGCGTTCGCGGCGCCAGTGCGCTGGATCCGGCGACGCGCATGCCATTCGACTGGCCGCACAAAGGCGAAGCGCTGCCTGATGCCAACGGCCAGCCAAAGACCTACGATCTTCCCTACACGGAATGGGGATTGAAACAGTGGAAGGCATACGATCCGGAAAAGAACGGCGATTACGCCGGGAGCTGCCTCCCGTTCGGTATGGCGCGCAGCATCAACTCTCCTCACGGCGTTCAGATCATTCACAGCGAGAACGCGCTCGCGTTCCTGTTCGAGCAGAACACGTGGTTCCACTGGATCTCACTCGATCCGAACTTCAAATGGCCTGCGGACCTGCCGCCGAGCTGGACGGGAGTTTCCACGGCCCACTGGGATGGAGACACGCTCGTGGTCGAGACAACCGGTTTCAACGGGTACACGAAGCTCGATACGAACGGACATCCTCACAGTAAAGACGTGAGGATGATCAACACGTTTCTCCGAACGGATTCGCGAACGATTCAGCACACATTCACGGTCCACGATCCAAAGGCTTATACGAAGGATTGGATGAACGTGCGGACGTGGAACCTGAAGCCGGCGAATGACGTGATCATGGAGTACTCCTGCGAAGAGAACAACATCAGCTTGCAGGACGGCACGATCACGAAGTGGAAGTATCCCGAGACCGTAGACTAGACGAAGAGGAATAGCCACAAAAAGGCACAAAAGGCACAAAATTGAAAAAACTTTTGTGACTTTTGTGCTTTTTTGTGGCTAATTTTTCCCGTCCGTCATTGATTCGCCGCTGCAGGACCGCCGAATACTCGCGATCCATCCGCTTTGGTGATTGTCGCGTTACCAACCCGCATCGAGTTCTCGCTCTTCGCACGGCTGCCGGTAACACTGACGGTCTCTCCGGGCTTCAACGTGTCGGCTCTCCATCCGTTGCGAAACAGCGCGTTGGGCGCGCCGCCTTCAACTTCATAGACCATCGTTTTGCCGCTCGCATCTTTCGCTTCGATATGCGTATAGATGTGGGGATTCATCCACTCGACCTTCTTGACCGTTCCCGTGAATGAAACCGGTTTGTTTCGGTCGAACTCCGCCGACACCGCATGGTGTGGCAGCACCGGCGTTTCGAGAGCAACTACAAGTAGAGCCAGGATAAAAAGAGCAACCAGATTTCGTGCCATGGAAACCTCCGATTGAGCTGAATTATTGCGGAAGCGTTGCCTTACCATCAAGCGTAAACACCAGCAGTTTTGGTGTCACCGGAGGCGGCCCCGGGGGAACAGCGGGAGGACCACCCGGTGCAGCCCCTGCCGCTGGACCCGCGCCGCGCGCGTCCGCGATGTCTGGAGGAGGAGCATTGCCTCCCGCACCTCCGCCACCACCAGCGCCCCGATTGCCGAATGGACCGGTCCCGCCCATCAACGCAACGTACTGCTTGCCGTCAAGAACGTAAGTGATCGGCGGTCCCATGCCGCCGCGAAGTCCTGTTTGAACGTCCAGAAGTTTTTCGCCTTTGTCTGCGCTGTAAGCCAGAAGCCGGCCATCGGGAATAACCTGCAACACAAGATTGCCGGCCGTCGTCACTGTTCCACCGCCGATACCGCCGCCGCCTGGAGTGCGCCACCGTTCTTTTTGCGTGACCGGATCCCATGCGATAAGCATTCCGCGCTGTCCTTCCGGAGGAGTGGGACCAACTGCAGGCAATGTCTTCGCATTCGAGGGGGGTGCAGGCGGACCCGGAGGCGCATCTGGTGCAGCCGCTGCCGCCGCGCCTGCCCCGGCGCCCGCGCCGCGCACGCCGGCTGGGCCGGCTGGGCCGCCCGCGCCTGCTCCACCGCGAGGTCCGAATACGATTCCCATGTTCTGCCGGCCCGGCTGGTACGTGAAGTCCTTCAGTTCGGTGTATGTGAAATTGCTCGTCGTTGAGGTCGGGACGTAGACGAGACCTGTTGCCGGGTTGAACGACATCGGCGACCAGTTATGCGCGCCACCGGGCCCCGGCGAAATGACTACCGTTTCGTTGTTGTGATCATAGTGGGCTTCCGGATTGATGATGGGACGGCCGGTTTCCGGATCGATGCCTTTGGCCCACGTCACCTGGGCAAAAGGCTGTGCGGAGATGAATGCGCCGGAGATGCGGTCCAGGACGTAATAGAAGCCGTTCTTGTTCGCCTGCATCAGAACCTTGCGCTGCCGCCCATTAATCGTCACATCGGCGAGGAGCAGTTGCTGCACGCTGTCGAAATCCCACGAATCGCCGGGCACCGGCTGGTAGTACCACTTCAACTCACCGGTATCCGGTTTGACGGCGAGAATCGAGCATGCATAAAGGTTGTCCTTGCCCTTCGACTTCCGAAGTTCTTCAGGCCACGGTCCACCGTTTCCGGTGCCGACGTAGATGAGATCGGCATCCGGATCGTACGCCATGCCGTCCCAGACGGTTCCGCCGCCACCAAGTTTCCACCAGTCGCCGGACCACGTTTCCGCAGCTTTCTTTAGTGCAGGATTTTCGAAAGGCTTGGACGGATCGCCGGGGATCGTGTAGAACCGCCACGCGAACTGTCCGCTGTTCGCGTCGTAGGCAGCGAAGAATCCGCGCACTGGATATTCCGCGCCGCTGACGCCGATGATCACTTTGCCTTTTGCGATCCGCGGCGCCATCGTGATGGTGTAGTTGTCCTGCGGATACGCGACGCGGGCTTCCCAGGTAACCTTTCCGGTTTCGGCGTCAAGCGCCTCGAGGCGTCCGTCAATGACGGGCGCAATGATCTTCCCTTGATACATGGCAAGTCCGCGATTCACGATGCCGCAGCAGACTTTTGGCTGGACGGCCGTGCGGTTGACCTCAGGGTCCCAGCGCCATTTTTCTTTGCCCGTGCGCGCATCGACGGCAAAGACGATGCTCCAGTTTGTAATTCCGAAGATCGTGCCGTTGGAATAAAGCGGAGTCGCTTCCTGTGAACCGCCTCCCGGGCCGACGTTATATGACCACGCGAGTCCAAGCCGGCTGACGTTCGAGACACCGATCTGTTTCAGCGGACTGTATCGGGTCTCGCCCGGTGTGAGCCCGTAGGTCAACCATTCTTCGCCGGTCTTGCCGGCATTTTTCAATGCAAGATCATCAACGCGCCGGGCCTGCTGGGCCGGCTGGGCCGGCTGACCGAAGACGATCCACGTTGCCAGAATGAATCCAGTGGCCGATAAAATCAGCCATCGCTTATTGCGTACACCCATGCCGGTCACCTCAAAGGACAGCCATAGTACCAGAATTCAGCGGCAACCTCAGTGGCATCGTTGGTCGGCTTCTTCCATCTCATTGAACAGGCGGGCCGAGCCAGGGCCGGCAAGCGTGCGCATGACGTGGCCCTCGTTTTTCTCGACGGTGAAAACGACCTTATATCCCTTCGCGCGGAACATGGACGCCTGCTGCTGCACCTCGCCCACCCAGCCGGAATCCAATTCGCCGACGTGCATATGGATGCACATTCCGGCCAGTGAGGCGACGCGCTCCGGTGTCGGGTCCGGGAGCAGGCCGGGAAGGCCCGTCACCGACAGGAAATATTTCGGATACATCGCGGCAATGTGAAACGCGCTCCGCCCGCCGTTGGACATTCCCGCAACGTGGAATTTGTTGTCGCGGATCTTGTACTCGTGGAGGAGCTGCTCGAGGAACTCCGGGAAAATCTTTGCGCCCTCACGGACAAAGGGACGGCCGAATGGCGCGGCAGGGATCACGACGATGTAGCCCCGCTTGTCATATTCCGGCAGCCAGTTCTGGACGAGCGTCGTAAGCACCATGTCCATGTCCTGCGAGCCCGGCGGAAACGCGAGGATTGCCGGATATGTCTTCGCGGGGTCGTAGGTGCTCGGCAACGCGATTTTGTAGTGCACGGTCATGCCGGCGATTTCTGCAGTTTTGTCGGAGACTTTCGCCAGGGCAGACGTGGCGGTGAGCAGCAATACGGTGAGCGAAATGACGAGTGATTTCATGCCCCGTATTGTAACGCCACCGGCGGCTTACGTCAGAAGGCGGGACATTGTCTCTTCACAGCAGGGTTGAAGGTCGACGATGCGACGGTCGTAGTCGATGAATAATTTGAAGCGGTGGAGAAAATCGCTGCCAAGCAGCCCGTCGATGTTGAGCATTTTCATTACGGACAGGTTTGCAGAGGAGATCTCGATGTTTTCCAGCCTGGTACCTCCCACCTCCAGAATCCTGAGCGGACGAATCGTGACAGGCGAATTTCCCGCGGTGGAGAAAAGCATTTCGACCCGCCCCTTGGGAAGGCCAAGTTTGTCGGCGACCTGTGCCGACAAAATCGTCCTGGTGGTGCCCGTGTCGAGGAGCAGCTTATACGGACCGCGTTTGTTGATCATTACGGGAACAACGATCAGCGAGCTGTTGGGAACATAGTCGAATGGGACGCCACCGCCCTTTCTTTCTTTTGTTGTCGCAGCTTCAAGTAAACCCAACGAGAACGTCAGTAGCAGAGTCGCAGCGATTCCACACCGCACCTTCATCGTCTTATTCCCCTCGAATCGAATTTCGTCCATCAGACGCGCGATTTCGAAAAAAGGTGGCAACACACCAAAGGGTTTTTAAAAATAAGACAAATTGCAGACATGTTGAGTTGAGTTAATCTGTAAGGCTTATGCGAAAGACTGCATCCTTGTTAATAGCTATTGCGGGATTTCTCCTGGCGACGTGGACTCTCGTCGCCGTACAGACACGAAAAGTCGACGACAAGGCTTTGAAGAACGCCGGCAAGACCGGTGAAGAATGGCTGACCGTCGGGATGAACTATGCCGAACAGCGCTACAGTCCGTTGAAACAGATCAATAGCGCTAATGTTGGACAACTGGCGCCGGCGTGGTCGTACGAAATGGGCGATGGAGGCGGCCAGCAGGAGGCAACACCTCTGGTGATCAACGGCGTCATCTACGGCATTACGAACTGGAGCGTGGCGTTCGCGCTCGACGCGCGCACTGGGAAGGAACTCTGGCGATACGATCCCGAGATCGATCAGAAGATCGACCAGCCCGGAAACGATCGCCTTTGCTGCGGGGTCTTGAATCGTGGTGTCGCGGCTTACGAAGGAAAAGTGTTCGTTCCCACGAACGATGGGCGCCTCATCGCGCTGGATACGCGAACCGGCCGCGTCCTGTGGTCCGTGCAGGCAACGCCGGCAGGCGACGCGGCTTATTCGCTCACCATGGCGCCGCGCGTCATCAAGGGAAAAGTCATCATCGGGAATGCCGGCGCCGAGTTTCCGCCGTATCGCGGATATTTCTCGGCATTCGATGCCAATACAGGCAAGGAGCTTTGGCGCTTCTATACAGTGCCGGGCGATCCATCGATGAGCGGAGCGAATGCAAGCCCGATAGGGCGCAGCCATCAAGAGAAGAAGTTCGAAAATCCCGCGCTCGAAAAGGCCGCGAAGACATGGACGGGCGATTGGTGGAAGTTCGGCGGCGGCGGTTCGGTCTGGGACGGCATGGCGTACGATGCGGACGCGAACCTTCTGTACGTCGGCACTGGAAATGGAACGCCATGGGCATACGAAGTGCGTCAGGGCAAGGGGCCGGAGCATCTGGACAATCTTTACATCTGCTCGGTCCTCGCGTTGAACCCCGATAACGGCGAGCTGAAATGGCATTATCAATTCACTCCGGCCGATGAGTGGGACTACGACGCGACGCAGCATCTGCTTCTCGCGGACCTTCGCATCAATGGACGCGATCGCAAAGTCATCATGCAGGCGAACAAGAATGGATTCTTTTACGTGCTCGATCGAATCACCGGAGAATTGATCTCGGCCGAGCCGTTCGTACCGGTGAGCTGGGCCAAAGGCATCGATCTGAAAACAGGACGGCCGATCGTGAATCCCGAATCGTGGTACACATCCGAGAAAGGTGTCACCGTCGCGCCTGTCCAGGGACACGGCGCATCGCCGATGGCATTCAATCCGATCACCGGTCTCGTCTACATTCCCGCCAACGCCAGCGGAACATTCAATTTCGCCGCCACGAGCAATTTCCAGTTCACGCCCGGGAATCAGACTTTCGGATTGAAAGGGCGAGGCGAGCCTCCTGCCCCCTTAGCGGTTCCTCCCGTTACCGGTTTCGTCCGCCGAACACCAAACGGCGACCCACAGCGGGGCGGAATTCTGTCGGCATGGGATCCCGTTGCTCAGAAAGAACGATGGTTCGTTCCGGGTGGCGGCTCGAACGGAGGCGGGGCACTGACGACCGCCGGCAATCTCGTCTTCCAGGTTTTGAATGACGGCCGTCTCATGGCATACAGCGCCGACAAAGGCGAGAAGTTGCTCGAACTGGCGACAGGGCAACGCGCCGGTATGGGTCCGCCGATCACTTATCAGGTGGACGGAAAACAATATGTCGCGCTAATGGGCGGAACCGGCGTGATTAAATTCGGATTCTTCGGGCCCAATCCCACTTCTTCAACGCCTCCTCCGAAGCCCCGGCTCTACGTGTACGCGCTGCCGTAGCTTGGAGTCACTATGGAAAAGAACTTTCACGATCAACTTGTCGCAACGCGGGACAGTAAACACAGCAAGGACCATCTGTTTTTTGAGCTTTGGTCGCAGGGAAAGCTGACGAAGCAGCAAACGACAATCTATTGCGCGCAGCATTATCACTATGTGAGCGAGTATTTGAACTGGCTGGCTTACGAGGCCTCTCAAATTCCGTTCCGCGACGTGAAGACTTATCTTTTTGAGAATTTAGGAGACGAAGAGAATCCCGACGACCGCCATCTCGACATGTTGAAAGATTATGTCGCTGCTGCCGGATCCGGTCGCGACAGTGTCGAGGATTCGGTGGTGCTTGCTGGAACCGAAGGCCTGCAAAACTGGGGCTGGCGCCTTGTCTATCAAACCGCGTGGCAGGCTGCGGTCGCAGGCATGTTTGTCGGCCTCGAGTCCCAGTTCCTGGATATCTGCAAAAAAATCGTTCCCGCTCTCCATAAGCACTATGGTTTCGCTCCAGGCGACCGGCGGATTCGTTTTTTTGAAGAGCACGTTCGCGCTGACGAAATTCATGGCGCGAAGGGTTTCGCTATTGTCGAGAAGTATTGCAACACCCCGGAGCTGCAGTCCCTCGCTCTCAGAGCCGTGGAAGCGGCGACCATTCACCGCTGGCGGTACATGAATGGCATCTACTGGTACGCGCTGTACGGCAAAGACGACGATACGCCTTCATCACTCGCATAACGCTAACTAGTATTGCAATGTTCTGAAGCTGAGGACCTTTAGCGGGTGAACGCTGGGCGGCGGGGTCCAGGGTATCGTTCCCATCAAATTTGTCGACCAGCAGTGATCGTACTGAATTCCGTTACCGCCGCCTCCATTCCAGCTCACGTTGGGCGATCCCAGACTCGATAGCAATGTGGAATGGTCCGAAGGACTGGCATAGATCTTCGCGATGAGAGCTGTACCCACGATCTGGCCGTTGCCGCCGCCGCCCAGGCTTGCTACACCATCACCGACCACGAGCACAACTCCGTACCATGTGAAATTTCCGCTCATCGTCAGCGTGCCGGTGACGACGAGAATGCCATAACCGTTGTTATTGCCGCTCAGTGTTAAATCACCATCCACGTAATCGACGACGGAGGTGGCGCCCACAGGATTCGGAATCGTCACTCCGTAGCCCAGGGGATCGGTGTAACTGGTGGTGGCGCATGACGAACAACTGCCCATCGCAATACTTCCCGGGTTGCTGCCGTACAGATGTCCTTGAGAGGCAGCCTGAGCGCGAAGCGCATCGGTGAGCGACTTCAGTCCCGTAGGAGAACCCAGGGTCTCACCAAGTGCCAGATACCCGTTTTGAACCGACGGAGCGCCGCCGGTGCCAGTGTAGTGATCAGGTCTGGGAAGAGCGCTGGTGATGGTCTGGACCGAATGAGTCGGTGGATTGGCCCCGGGATCGTCGTAACCATCGATGGCCGGATGGACCAGATCCGCGGATTCTCCACAGCTATTCGCGTCATTGCCGTCGATGACGAAGTTGTCCGAATTAGGCATTGTGCCTATCGTCGGATTGGGACCGTCGAGTGTCAGGGCACCAGTCGAATTCCAACCAACCACCGGACTGGCTACCTCCATCTGTGCCATTGTACGGGCGCCCGTTCGAGTTTGCGCCAGCGAAGTGAGCAGATAAACCTTTCCGTAATTGGTGCCGCGCCCGACCGATGCCGTGGCGGTTGCTGTTATGCCGCCGCCGGGAGGAGGGTCAATGGTGACGGTTGGATCGGCGAGGTAGCCGCTGCCTGGATTGTCGATAACAATGCCGGATATTGTGCTGACGGTCTCCAATGTGGCCGTTGCTGTCGCGATAGTGCTGGCCGTGCCGATAATCGTTATTACCGGCACCCCCGTATACCCCGTTCCCTGGTTCGTGACAGTAATTGCCGTTATCTGACCTGCGTTAGTGGACGGCGGACCGATGGTTGCCGTAGCGCTGGGCGGAGCTGCCGCTGTGCCGGTGCCGGATGAGAACGTAACTGTGACTGGAGTTGTATATCCGCTGCCGCCGCTCCCGCTCACCGATGCCACTAACTTGCCCAATACCCCATTGGGTGTAACTGTACAAGTGCCGAGAGCGGGAGTTCCACCGCTCACAGTCGTCGGAGGTGATGTGTAACCGGTGCCTGGATTCTGGATGGAAGAACTGCTGATGTGGCCTCCATTATCAAAAACCAGAGTCCCGCTGAAGCCTGACCCGCCGCCACCATTCAGGGTCACGCCTGTCACGGTGGTGTTCTTCGGTGGAGTCGTTGTGCAATGCGCGCTTGGAGCCCAATTGACCACGCATGAATTGCTCCCAGCCAGGCTCGCGGTAGCTGTGGCCCCCGAGCCCGATGGGGCACTAAGGGTAACACTGGGCGCCACCGCGTAACACTGCGAGCCCGATCCGCTCAGCGTGACAGAAGAGATAGGAGATCCGGGAGGAGCGACGGTCGCTGTGGCAGCCGCGCCTGTTCCGCCGCCCCCGGCGAACTGAACGATTGCGCTGGTATAACCGGCTCCAGAATTGGTAATCGTGATATTCGAGCTGATTTTGCCGTCGGTGGCACTTGTTTTTACAACGTGAGCGGTCGCCTGCGTACCTCCCGAAGGCGGGGCGCTGATCGTCACGTTTGTCGAAGACGACGTATAGTGAGATCCGAAGTTCGTTATCTTGATTGCATTAATGCCGCCGTCGGGCGCACAGTTCGCACCGTAGCCCGCCGGGAGCAGCACCTGGTGCGCACCATCCCAACAGACCTGCTTCGAGTTACTGCTACCGTCTACCGAAACAGGAGTCATGGTGTTGCCCTTGAGCGAAATGCGTACCCACTTCAGATCCAATGGAGCGGTGAGGTTCCATGGAGCTGAAGACGACAGGCTGTCCTGCACAAAAGGTTGATACCAGGTCTGACCCGAAGGCGGTGAAGGCGGCGACGTGCAACGTGAGCCCGGAGTTGCCGTCAACCCCAAAACCTTTTCCTGGCACAATTCGGCGTCGAAATAAGCATTACCCGGGTTCGTTGGATCGACCGAATTATTGGCGACAATGTAGATCAGCCCGGCAGATCCTGCCGACGTTGTGGCTATGAAGCCGGGCAGGCTCGGGGGCGCAACAATATTGTGAGTGGCGGGCTGAATGCGGTCTCGGGCTTCCTGAAGGCCGGCGAGAGCAGCGTACAGAGAACCTTGTTTGTCGCGGTAATTGGTATTGATCGACGATTCCATGTTCGTGGAATACATCATTCCCAGACCGATTACCGTGAGGAGCAGTAATGAAAACATGACCAGCAGAAGTGCAATCCCGTGTTCTCCTGGCCGACTCGAACGAATTATCATCGATGCCTCCTGCATCCGGGAACTCAAAGGCTGAGCTACTGGCAGCTCATCGACGCCCCGGTTGTGGCCTGCGAGCAGTTGTTGATCTTCACCGTCGACACCAGCGTCGTCGATGGTTTCTGGTGTGTCTGCGGATCGATAGACGGCGACTGCAACGTAAGCACAGCTTGTACGGTGTCGATTGCGGCAATGGTCCCACCGCTGCCGCTCGCGAATGTGACCGGCAGTCCCACGGGGGTGCCGTTGGATCTGGCCGAAAAGATGTCCGTATTCTGAACACCTTGAACCTCGATCTGATAGGAAGCAGCGGTTTGACCTGTCAACGGATTGCCCGTCACTTTGGGCAGCTGGCTACGCTTTAAGCATGGGCAATTGTTTGAGGTGCTGGTATCGAGGTGATACTGAACGACGGAAACAGTTCCGTCTCCGGTTACGTCACCCTCGAACCAAAGGTCGCCAGCGTCCACATTCACCAGGCCCGCGGCGGCGTGTGTGTCGTTTGCAACAGGACTGGCCGTGAGCACGGCGGCACTCACGTTCCGCGGATTAGGATAACCGGCCTGGCGCAGGTCTCTGGACATCTGGTCCATAAATTCACGCGCTTCCTGAAACATATCCACTTTGGCCTGCTCGGTGGTTGATCTCCCCGTGGCAACACTAACCGCCTGAAAAATCGCTGCCGAAATTATCAGCAGGACTACTATGGCAATTATTAATTCGATCAGCGAGAAACCTCGTTCCGTCATAACTCGTCGTTACTAATTTCCAGACATTGCCCGCAAGGTCACCGGTGGTGAGAAGTACATATTTCCCGCCACGTGATTCTTCAATCTGGTGCTGACGGTTAACAGATATGTGTTTGTCGGACTCGTCGAACCACCGACCAGCTGAACGTTCCAACGGACGTCGTAGATTGCTTGCAGCGCACCCATCACAGTACACGGAGTGTTGACGTAGTAGTCCATGTGGTAGTTCGTTTTTGCAGGATCCCCTGTAATGTTCTCGGTGAAGTCGATGGCGCTGCCGCTCGTATTTAGATCCGCACCTCCGCTTACTCCGGAGATGGTGAATGATTGGCCGGCGCAGTCCGCGAGAGTGGATGCTCCACTTCCGAGCACCGTCGAGTCGAGTTGCTCGACGATCGCTTGCGAAAGCATCGTCTGAGTGCTATCGATCTTGCTGCGGTTATTCGTCGCAATAGAGCCGATGATCAGCCCAAGCATGCCTAGCGACCCGATCACGAGAATTGTGCCGGCGAACATGACTTCAATCATCGTGAAGCCCGCTTGCGAACTTCGGCGACATGTTCGTGCTGTCAGAGTTGGAACTAAGAAGGGTGTCTCGTCCACATGACGCAATTCCATCGGAACTCCTTTCGTGTCGGGACTGCCGGGGCAGACCGTGGCCCGATCCTGGGGCGCCCTCACGACGGCACGCGATGTGCCACCCGAGTGGTTGCCCTGCTAGAGGCTGCTGGTTCACGGCTATCATTCACAAAATAGGATGGGTTGTTTCTGAAAGCTCAGAAGGGACCTCAGGAGCGAAATGCGGTCGAGACTCCACGGTCTGGACTACGCCCATAAAGTTTATGGATTTCTTCCCGCTCTGTGCGCTGCCGGCAGGACCACCGCAATCGCGCCTCTCACCCTAACCCACAGTCAAAATGTGAGTCGTAACCCGATCTGCCCCGTTCTCGTCGACGCCACACTCGTGATCGCGCCGAAATTGGGCTGCGTGACGGTCAGGACCGGGTCGTTATATTGCGGCCAGTTGAACGCGTTGAATGACTCCGCGCGAACCTGCAGCCGCGCCTCGCCACGGATGGTGAAGGACTTCGCGATTGCCAGGTCTACACGCCGGCGGCCGGGGCCCTCCACCTGCGAGGGGTTCTGCGTGCCCGGCCGCACTGTTGCCCGCGTGACCGGGTAGGTCGGCACCAAATCGTAGGCGGTGCGGTCGATGTACTGCAGGGTATCGCGCCAGTTGTCGAACACCTGCTTTCTGCCGTTGTAATCGGGCCGGCTGTTGCCCATCCCTGAGGGCTGCATTATCCGCAGCGGCTGGCCCGTTCGGAAACTGACAACGCCGGAAAGCTGCCAGCCGCCGAGCACGCTCCCCAGAATGTTTCTGCGGCCCGCCAGCCACGGGATTTCATAGATGGCCGTGCCGATGACGCGATGTCGGACCTCGTCGGCCAGCGGCGACCTGTCGATGTCTGGATTAAAGAAGTCCTGCGTCTGGAAGTACGGGTCACCGACGGAGCTGTTGAAGTTGCCCACCAGGTTGCCGCCTTGTTGCGCCCAGCCTTTGGACAAGGTGTAGTGCAGGTTCGCCCCCAGACCACGGGTCTGGTTCAGCCTGAAGCTCCCCTCGAAGGCGTTGTACTTCAAGGTCTGCGTGCTGCTGACATACCAGCCGCCCGGGTTGATGTTCGGGTTGGGGCGCGCACCGGTCTGCCGATCGAATGCGTTCGCAAAGTTCCGCACGATCGGAAGGTGTCTCCCGTCGGTGCGGACGTACCCGGCCGATATCATCATCGTTCGCCCGATCTGCCGCTGCACATCGATCGTGGATTGCACGGTCTCGGGACTCTTGATGTCGGTCTGAATCAGGTAGTAGAGATTTTTGCGGCCCGCCGCATCGCGAATCACGATCTCGTTGGCGTCCTCCGGATACTGCGGCCACTGCACGTTGCGTGCGGCGATCTCCGTGGCGTTCCAGCCTTGACGAACCGGCGAAAAGGGGCGCGCCACGGCGTTCTGGAACAGCGCATTCAATTGACCGGTGGTGAGCACAGCGGCGCCCCCGCGAACGACCGTTGCGCCCGCCTTATCGAGGGTCCAGGCAAATCCGGCTCGGGGTCCGAAGTTCACCCGATCCGGTTCGAACACATTATGCGGATCGCGCGGCGCTCCGAAATCCATCTTGCGGAGATCGGTTGGATTTCCCAGATTGTTGATCTCCGCTTCTTCATTTCCGGTGGCTGTATAGCGGAATGACGGATAGTAGTCGTACCGCAAACCCAGATTCAGCACCAGCCTCCGATTCACACGCCAATCGTCCTGAATGAAGACACCGTACTGGTCGAGCCAGGACGAATGCGGCGGGTTGCCCATCGACAGCAGGAAGGCACTCGCCTGGTTGGCCAGGAGATCATTGAGGCTGTTGAACGTGAACCGGTTCGATTGAGGATTCGTCTTGAAGCCTTCCTCCCGCGCCCAGCGGAAGCCGAACTTGATCGTATGGTTTCCCTTCAATCGGGTGATCTTCTGGTCGACGTTGAACACGTCGTAATTCATATCGAGGATTTCGGTGGTAGGTGTTCCGAACAGGCCCGACACCGTGAAGCTGCCGATACGTTTGCGAACGTTGGTGGGCTCGTTTTGCGGCCCTCGCGTCGGTGACTCCTTGAACCATAAGTCCTGGAATCGATCGAGCGTGTTGCGGTTCCAGCCGAACCGGCTCTCGGATACCCACGACGGGCTGGTGAGCACGTATTGCGTCGCGAGGCGTTTCGATCCGTTCTCGAAGATCGTGTCATTGCCGATGGCGGCCGCGGGATTCTGGGCGTACGGCTTCATGCGGGAAGCGGTGATCGACAGTCTGCCCCTGCCGGTCTCCAGATCCACTTTGGATAGCCAGGTGTTGTCGCGTCGGATCAGACGCCTTGCGTCGGTGTAGAGACCGATGACGTCGTTGATCGGCTGATTCGGCAACGGCATCGCGTCGAGCACGATTTTCGTTTCGGGAAACGGGAGCGCCGCCAGGATGCGATCGCGCGTCGCCTGCGTCGGCACGTTGGTCTGCACAGTACGGCCCGAATTCTCGCGATAGCCCTCATAGTTCGCGAAGAACAAGAGCCGATTTCGCAGGATGGGCCCGCCCAGCGATCCTCCGAACTGGTTGAACCGAATCTCTGGTTTGGGGGTCGTGACGGGCAAGAATGGATCGCGCGAGGAGAACCCCTCATGCTGGAAATTCTCGAACAGCGAGCCGTGAAACTGGTTTGTGCCCGATCGCGTGATCATGTTGACCTGGCCGCCAATCGACCCGCCGTACTCCGCCGCCAGGACGCCCTTGACGACCTGCACCTCGGCGACCGCCTCCACGCTCAGGATCTCGATCTGGTTCTGGCCGCCGTAGTTGCCAAAGCCGCGGTTCTCGGGGTTGGTTTGTGCGCTGCTGCCGTCGACGTTGATGGCGCTGCCACCGTCGCCGACGCCGTTCACGCGGAAGGGCCGGCCGCCCCCAAGAGCGTTATCAGTCGAACTGACACCCGCGGACAGCAGGACGACGTTCTGCAGATTCCGCCGCGAGACCGGAATTTCTCGCACTTCGGTGCTCAGCGTTTGCGTCTGCGCCGTCGTGACCGTTTCGATCAGAGGAGCGGATTCAGTGACGGTGATCTTCTCGGTAACGTTGCCGATTTCGAGCGCGTAGGTCTGACGCACCGTCTGACCGGCGCCGAGCGTCAATCCCCGACTTTGGTACGTCTTGAATCCCGGGAGCTCGATTTTGATGGCATACGGGCCGGCAGGAAGCGCGGGGAGCACAAACTCACCACGTTCATCGGACACCGTCTCTCTCATCAGATTGGTACCTTCGTGGGTGACGGTAACGTTCACGCCCGGCAGAACCGCGCCGCTACTGTCGTGCACGACGCCATACAGCGTGGCCGTGGTCACCTGGCCGCGCGCGTGCACAGCAGGCAGCAAGAGCATTGCTAGGAACACTAGACCGATCGCAAGAAGCCGTGGAGCAGTTACCATAGAGACCTCCGGATTAGTGTTGTCCTGAACAGCAGGCCTACAACCGATTTCAAATTGTGGGCAGTATTTCGGCTGGTGGTTTTTTAGCACCAAACGAAGTGAATTGTCTAGCGCCACGCGTGCCTGACGTTTTACTTCGACTAACGTGGCGAGTTTGGTTATCGCGCGCGAAGCCGATTAATCGTTTTCGCCGAAAAGATCTGTCATCTGGCGGTCGGCTTGTCTTGCTTCATCCCTTTCACTCGCTTCAGTAGCAAAAAGACAAAGATTTTACAGACGTCTCGATCCGTGTGGGATATGTTGCCAACTCCAAGGGGAAAAAATGGCGAAAACTACACGAAGAAATCTGTTCAAGGTTGCTGCTGCCGGTGGTCTTTCTGCGGCTTTGGGTGTAGCAACAAAAAAGGAAGCGCGAGCGCAGCAATCGTCTGTGCCCGACGACACAGAAAGACATGCCCATCTCGATATATCTATGTTTGGCCCATCGTATGGCGCACCCGGGGCAACTGTCTGTTTTGGGACTTTTCCGGCTGATTCAACCGTAGACAGGATGCAAGTGGCCAGTCCGGGCAACCGTAACGGCCATCAAATGGGCCCCTTCCAGGTCATAATACGGGCGAGTGGAACGGTGAACTTTATCATTGAGGGGAATCACCAAGTTGTCGTTTACGATGATGGGATTCAACCCCGGGATATCAATCCGGATTTGGTGCTTCCACCACCGCTTAACACTCTAATCGACGACCCTAGGGGCCGGATATACAGGGGCCTGAGTCCTGCTGCTGTTCCAGCGAACTTCTTCGGGCCGGGTGTACCCGCCGCCGCTATTCCCGCTGCACCTCCGGACCGGATTGAGGTAGTTAATTTTCCAAGGCCGGGTACCTATCTGGTGATCTGTTCTGTCCGCACCCATTTCCTTGGCGGCATGTACGGTTTCGTGATGGTGCTTCCCTGAGGATCTAGTGGCGTAGCTAGAAGAAATACTTCAAAGCGAACTGCATGATTCGGGGATCGCGCGCTGAGCTTCAAACTTTGAAGGGAGACCTGTCGACACCTCTGCCCATCTCGAGTCTTCGGCAAGCGATTCGAGCTTGCTCGCGCTCACGTTCTTCATTGCCGACCCGACTTTCGTTTGTTCGCTGGCTGCATTTATGTGCTATGAAAGGTTCCGCGCCGCTCTTTGCCCTCAAATTCACGGTTCTCTTCGAAATCTTTGAGAAATCGGGTAGCGCAATCGGCGCGCGCTCGCTCGCTTCTCGGCCTCGATCTTGAGCGCAGCATTCTCCGCGTTCTGGCCCGCCTCGATGCGTGAGCGATACGCTCGCCCGACGTAGCCCGCGAGCGGGCCGCGCATCTCCTCGATCTGCCGGAAACGGACGCCGCCTCCCCGCAGCGGTTCGATGTGGCGCGAGCGCGTTCCGCGAGCAAGAAACGAGTACCAGTTGCACGACCGCCATGAAAGAACATGCGGCGACTGCAAGCACAGCACGCGGTTCGAGACCCGTTGCACTTCGTCGCCGAGCCTAGCTTCGATGGTGACGACGCCTCCGAGCTTGAGCTCTCCGCTCAAGACGCGCGAATAAGGATTCCAGCGCGCATAGTCGTCGAGCCGCGTGAGCACCTCCCACACGTCCTCGGCCTCGGCGTCGATTCTGATCTCGGTCTCCGTCCTCCACATGTATGTGTCGTAGTGATATGGGATCTCTAGAATATAGTGCCTGACGAGCAATTCTTACCTGTAGCATAGAAGCCGAACGGTACGTTGTTCCACCAGGTCACACCGGCCATGGCGTTCCGCGTTCTGGTCATCAGGTAACCATCGAATCTCTGGTCGTCGCTTTGGTTGGCCGGGGTGTTGTTGAAGTCCACCCAAAACACGATGCGGTGTTGAAGGCTGCTGGACGTGCCCAGAAAACCAGGGCCCTGCTGTCCTACGATAGGATCCTGCGGGTTAGCCATAATTTGATATCGCAGGTTGTAATTAATCGTGCTGTTGGGCGTGTACACGCTCAGAGTTCCGTTGCCGCCGTATGTCGCATTCGCGGGGCCGAAAAAGAGCGAGCCAGGAATTCCGTCCCACACAATCTCGTAGTTGGCTCCATACTGGCAAACAAAGTCCCCCACCGTAATCGGAGGAGGAGGCAGCACGGCTGTACCCCCGATACCGCCGACCGATCCGCGCAGCCCCTGCGCGTTCCCCGGTGGGGAAAACCATCCAAGCGTTAACGTGATCAGGGTTAGAGCCGCTGTAAATGTGAAACGAGACGTTCCAGTTACCATTTTGCACCTGCCTTTCAATCGGTAGAGGTTAAGTGTTGACCAGTTTCCCTGTTCCGAACGGCGACGCAAGCCGCGCCGCCGGTCCTTGTTTCCATGACAGGTAGGTCGCTGGTTCGATCAATTTGGTTCGTGGCTGGTTGAAAATTTATTTCTGATCGGGGTGACAGCCTGGCAAGGCGAACTCGGATTCAGTCAGGTGCGATCCAAGTCCGGGCGACTCCTGAGGAGCCGTTTCGGTCTGTTCGCGTCGCTCCGTTGCCGGACGGCGGTCTCCGCCATTAACGCGATTCTCCTCAAGCCGCTTCCGTTTCCCGAGGGCGACAGGCTGATGCAACTCACGCAACGGCGAGGTCGGATAACGCGTAGGCCGGCCGATGACCTCGCGAAACGCTACGGCCGCAGGAAGAAGGTGGACGACACAGCTCCA